>Ga0209573_1005938_pt1 | contig 10569 bp, 12 predicted proteins | sample TNRBio252014_DNA_FD_185870 | JGI IMG/M metagenome (GOLD analysis project Ga0209573, IMG submission 185870) | Wastewater treatment Type I Accumulibacter community from EBPR Bioreactor in Madison, WI, USA - TNR Reactor_6/25/2014_ DNA (SPAdes)... | ecosystem: Engineered > Bioreactor > EBPR >...
CTCCCCCCCAAACCCCCCCTCTTCGGCGTTCGCTGCGCTCACGTCACGTTCATTGGGAGGGGTGCGGTAGCCCCCTCCCAAACCCTCCCCAAAGACCCGCGCCCCGTCCTGAAGATCGCGATCAACTTCATAACCGGCTCCGACCTCTTGAACCCCAAAAGACGGCATCCAAGGGGGAGGGACCCAAAGCGACCGGGGCCACGGAAGACGCACTCGGGGTAATCGCCACAGGATTTCGCTGACAAGGACGGGGCTGGATCGAAAGACGCGCGGCTTCGCCGAAAGACATCATGCCCCAGGGCACCCCTAGAGTGACCTCACCCTGATCCCCAATTTCGTCGGCGGAGAAAGACCAATAATGGACGTTATAGGAACTGATTTAGAGCCTTTCCGGTGGTCCCGGTCGAACGGGCAGTCGAAAGGTCGGACGCCCATGCCCCGAGAAGCGCCGGAAAGGCCATTTTCCGGCGTTTTTGGTCGGGGCCGGTGTGTTTTTAAGGGCTGGTGCTGCCGCGTGCCTTAGAGCCGTTTTTTTGCGGCTTTCTGGCGTGTGCGATCGAGATGCCCCGCGGACCCCGGAAGAAACCGGTTTCGAGGGGGTCTATTTCGATTTTTGAACTTAAACTCATCGAATCTGGTTTATCGGAGTTGGCGATGCAGACTATCAACATCCACCAAGCGAAGACACAGTTGTCCCGACTGGTCGAGCAAGCGGCCCGAGGCGAGCCGTTCGTGATTGCCAAGGCGGGCAAGCCGCTAGTCAAGGTGATGGCGTTGAGCGCGCCGGAGGCGGGACAACAGCGGCGGTTGGGTTTCTTGGCCGGACAGATCGCCGTGCCGGACGATTTCGACCGGATGGGCGAGGCCGAGATCGAGCGGCTGTTCGATAGCAACGAGCGAGGTGAGTAACGATGAGCGCGGGTACCGTGATCCGGGCACGGATCGACGCGGAGATCAAGGCCGAATAAAACCACCATTGCCGCCATGCGCGAGGCGCGTGCGGGTCACCTCAAGCGCTTCGAGAGCGTGGAGGCGTTGATGGCTGACCTACATGCGGAGGATTGAACGAACCAGTCAGTTCAAGCGTGATTACAAACGCGAAGCCAAAGGTCCGCATCGCGTGACATTCTACAAGGATCTGACGCTGGTTCCCGAAGCACTTGCTTTCGACCAATTGTCCACCACAGTGGAGTTATACGAAACCATATAATCACTCGTTTCGCATCCGCGAAACGAGTCGATAACTCGGTGAGATCACAGTCACCGAAAGGCATACATATAATGTTAGAGATTAGAACAATTGCAGAAACGTATGCACTTAAAGAGCTTTTACAACACTCATTACTGAAAAATTTCTCTGCAAGCCTCTCTCTAGCCATCGTTGGTTCGGTCGCCTCGGGTCACGCTGACGAACATTCCGATATTGATCTTTTAGCTGTACTTCCAGACACTGAATTTTCGCAATTATCCTGTACACTTAAAGAAAATCCACACTTAAATTCAGATCTTCCATCGATAGTAGAGAACACAACTCCAGAAATCACCACAAAGATTCGCGCGATAAACTGGATTATAGATGAGGTTGATAGAGACTTTGTAATAATGTCGTATATTTTGAGTACCGCAAAAATTATTTTAGATCCTCTAAACATATTGTCAGAGCTGTCTATCCGGACTAGCGACCGTTTTGACTCGTCAGTTACTCGTATTCTCCTAGACGAGCTTGCACTGTTTCGAAATGACCTTTATTGGATTGAACAACATTCACAGAGAGGGGATCAGTTCGCGATACCAGGACTATTGACACGTGCATCGTTTCTTCAAAGAGCTTTACAGCTTTCGTTTTTAGCTGATGGACGCCCGTACCCATACCGCAAGTGGATTTGGAAACAAATGCAAGAAACTTCTATCGGGAAACAACTATCACATCATGCACAAGAATTTGCGGCTACAGCATTACCTTATCCAGTGACATACACGGTCAGTCATTGTATTGCATTCTATGACAGTGTAGTGACTCTTTTGCACTCGCAACTTCCTAATATGAACATACTTCCGAAATTTAGATACGATTCTGATAATTATTACAACCTTCTCAAGTAACAACATGACTGATATCAACTATGATGCCCTGTACCGGGAACACATTCACTACTCCAATGTGCGTGCTGAAACATATGGATTTGACTCTGAGCAGTCTGGTTGGCTCACTTTAGAGGAGCGGGAAAATATAGCCGCTTTCTTGAATCCTTCAATAAATGATGACTTATTAGAGATAGGATCTGGGTGCGGCGATATTGCTCTATTTTTTTCAAAAAAATATCATTGTCGCGTTATTGCAGTCGATAAAAGTCCTTTTGGCGTTTCACGTGGACGAGAAAAAGTTGCGATACAGGGGCTTAGCCACTTAGTGGATTTTGAATCCCTAGAACTGCACAGCGAGCTACCATTTCCAGATCACACATTTTCCTGCATTGTGTCAGTTGATGTTTTTTGCCATATAGATAATAGGCCAAATCTTCTTCGCGAGTGTTGGCGGCTGCTCAGACCAGACGGGAAACTCTTTTTCACCGATTCTATGATAATAACCGGCATTATTAGTAATGCTGATCTACAGACTCGTAGCTCTTTTGGATACTATGAATTTACCACTGAACATGCAAATACATCACTGATTTTGGATGCTGGTTTTGAGATTGCTAACGTTATCGACTCTACTGCTAACGTTACTCGCTTATCGCATAGATGGAGGCAAGCACGTGAACGGTATAAGGAAGAAATTGAGAAGATTGAAGGAGAAGAGGCATTTAGTAGATTTCAGGAATATCTTCGTGTCACCCATTTCCTTGCGTTGGAAGAGAGGCTTCGGAGAAATTCTTACTACTGCGTTAAAACGTCGTGATTTATGCAGAAGAACTGAGGGCTTTATTAGCCTGCGCAGAGTTATGAGTTACTGAATGATAACCAATGGTGCTAGTTAAATATGTCAAGCTATTGATTTTGTTGAAGTGGCGCCGGCTGGCACCGGCAACTTGATGATCATAACCACCTGATTTTTCTTGCTCATAATGAACTAGCGCCATTGGTTAATAGAATTATATTTTGCAACATTTTAAAGAGCAATTCTTTTGCTAAAGCACAAACGTGTGCGATACTTATGTGAGGAGAAATCCTTTTGAGCAGCAAGCGCGTTAAAATAATGGAACTGAAAAATAATGAAGACGTTCGAGGCTATAGTTACGGCCTCCCTTCAGAAGTGTTTAGTTTCCTCGCAGAAGTAAGAGATGTCCATGTCGCAAGTATTTTGCCTTCGAAAGTTCGAGGGAATCACTATCATATTAACCGCCGAGAGATAATTGTGGTGATTTATTTCGACAAGTGGTTGTTCGCTTGGGATGATGGAGAGGGGACTCTCGTGAACTTTATTGAATACCAAGGAATTGGTTCAGTATGTATAGAAATAGAGAGCTTAGTATCTCACGCAATTAAGAACACAGGCAATAAACCTGTCCAAATAATTTCGGTTTGCAATACTCCATACGAACCTAGTGAAACAATTAAACGAGCTTTGATTAATGATTCATAATGGCTGATTATAATTTGGATCTATCTCTTTTAAAGAGGTTTAAATAACAATGAAGGCATTTTCTCATATTACAGAACTCGGTGGGGATGGCTATGGTGTTTTGCCTGCAGTACTTCTGCTTGCAGATAGAACCGTTTTATGGACACCAAGCCGGGCAGATATTGATAATGCCTATAAGAATGGAAAAAGTTTCTTACGACATGAGGATATTCTAGAGTTTTTATCAGATGGTTATGTTCAAATAATGGGAAGGAAGAAATGGTTAACGGACCCTGAAAGTCGAAAAGGACATCAATGGAAGGATCCTTCGTGGGATATTAACTTTGATGGAAAGATTTGTGATATAGCGATTCAAGACAAGGGGTTTAACGCTGCAGAACAACGCGTTTTGCTTGTAGAACCAGAAAGAGGTTATACATGGGCTGACCAGCAGCTAAAACAAAGATCTGAGATAAGCAGGAAAAGAAAAGAATTCTTAGTGGCAAGAATAAGAAATAGAAATTTGCCGCCAGGTATATTAAGAAAGATTGATAAACTAGAAAGCCAAGAGGAGAAATTGCGAATAGCACTTCGCGACATCCGCAATCATTGCGATGCATTCAAGTTATCAAAATCTGACGTGACGATAGATGGACCTCTTTGGGCGGAGTGCTTAGAGTTCGTGCTAGGTAATGAGCTAAAAAAAGAATCAAGATTTGGCAATGTTGTTCCTTCAAAAGATCATTTTTACGCGTTCCTTGATTTGTTGCTTTCCATTGCTAGCATAAAGAATGCTGAGCATTTAAAGAAGTTATTATGTAATTCAAAGAGAGTACAGATTCGGGAGGAGTTTTCGAAAATTCTTGCGGATGATTTGCCAGTATCGGCGCTTCTATCTGGAGAATTTTCTCAGTTTAAAGAACCAGGTATATTAAAGTCAATTGTACCAAACTCTCTTATTGATAAAGGAATAACTTTGAGCGGTGTCGCGGTGGCGATTGCCGGACTGCAATTAGCATTTCTGCCGTTGCTTGGACTTGTAATTGCTGTTTCTCCAATCGCGAAAGAGTTGGCGGTGAAATATTCTGTCCTTCCTATTAAGGGCTATAAGGGTCCTATGTTTCCCTTCATGCTCGCCTATGGAGTAAAGTCTCCAACATATAAGCAGATAGCTGAAATGCATATGAAGGTACTGGAGCATATGAAAAAGAGCTCTATATAATATTTTCTAGAGCAGTGCAACTTCACTTATATTATAGGGTAAACAACACAGTTATATTTGGCAAGGTCCTATTGCGATAGAGAAGCTAATCTTGGAGTAATGCAAAAACCATATTAGCCCCAACAAACGTGTCAACCTGACCACGTACTGGCTAGCAGAAAGCGTAGCGACAGCTAGCCAGTACGTGGTCAGGTTACGTTTGACGTTATCCTTGAAAATCCGCCTAGGGTTGCGTCTCGATTCTCCTGAAAACCGATTGTTTCTTGCCTTTCCTCTCATAAAATTCGAGATTCGCACCCAAGTTGTGAAATCTTGAATCTCAAACTGCAAGGGCAACTGCGCGAAATGGAGTGGTTCCGCGCGGCCACATGGAACGGACCGTGCCGTTCGGTCTGGTCGGGCTGTCGTCTAGGCAGTCACCCCCAAATCAACTCTCCCCATGTTGATCGCCTACCCAGCTATTGGCCAATCACTCCCAGCAACCTTTTCCAGCCAACCGCTGTACCTGAACAATTTCCATACTGATTCGCACGATAATAGAACGGTTCTGCTACAGTTAATGGAACGCTAGTAGAACGGGTATCGGAACGCCATGTATCTCAGTCTTGGACAAGCCGCAAAGGAGACAAGAAAAAGCAAGTCGGTGATCTATAATGCTCTGAAATCTGGGCGGTTGAGTGGACGACACAATGACAAGGGTGAGTGGGAAATCGACCCAGCCGAACTGTTCCGGGTGTTCTCGCCACAGAACGAACAAGAACCCAGATCAGAACGAAACAGTACCCCTCAGAACAGCCTGCTAGAACTGCTGCAAGAACAGTTGCATGAAGCTAAGGAACGAGAGCGCCAAGCCCACGAACGCGAGCAGCAAGCACGAGAGCGAGAAGCGCGCCTTCTTGCCATACTGGAAGCTGAGCAGTCCGCTCGCCGCGAACTGGAAACCAAACTGCTGCCAGCGCCTAGGCCCACGTCGACCAACAAGGTCCAAGTGTGGGTACTGCTGGCTGTGCTAGTGGTGGCGCTGGCATTCGTCGGCTGGCATTTCCGCACCGTGATCGTTTCTGCGCTGGCGTCCTGAACTCTTAACGAGGATGTGGATAAGCCGCGAAAAGGAAACCTACCCTATTCTAATGTCAGCGTTCAGGCGCGTAGCGAAGCGGAGTTGTCTGGAACGCACAGTTAGGAAACGAACTTAAATATGCCGAATTGTTGGGATTCGCTGGCGCTCATCCCAATCTATGGTTATCAGACTCATCTGTGTATTCAGTCGAATTTTTCGTTTTAATTTGAATGTAATTCGATGGAACACCAAACTCCCAACTATCTTCAGTTTTGGAAATTTCTGCTAAACTATTACGCAAAAAGGAAACTGTATGCAACATGGAAATAGTTAAATGTTTAATTTCCGCTTTGTCTACATCATCCCTATCTGAAAGCACAGCTAATAATGAAGCTTGTTTTTCTACAGCTTCTGTGGACCGTTTTAGTGTATTTAAAATAAGCTGAACTCCAGAAATTCTTTCTTTCTCAACAGATTTTTTTCGCTCTGAATCAAGGTATACCCAAAGACTAAAAAAGAGAGAAGCAATGGTAACAATGCCGGCAATGACGTTAAAAACGTCCATAAATATATCTCCTAAGACTCTTTCTTATTTTCTACTCTGGCATAACGATTAATAATTTCATTAGCCTTTTTTTCCACTTTGCCAATATCAAAGATTTTCTCTTTCTCTAATATGATATCTCTCTTCAATGACAAATCATTTTTTGACAAGATGGTTTCTGCTTGTTTTAGCGCAAAAAGTATCGCGTTATTTGTAGGGTTTAATTGATTTGCATACCTCAAAACATGAATTGCCTCATGAGTCCTATTTAAACACATAAGGCAATTACCTATTCCGAGCAAAATTCTCGTCTCTTTGGGAGTAATACTCAGTGCAAGTATTCCAAAACGAATTCCTTGAACTATTTTTAAACTATCCTTTTGAAAAAGTGGGGGGGATAATTGACATAAATTAGCACACACACTAGCAAACATCAAAATGTCCTTTTCCTTAAGGCTGTTGTCATCAAAATACTGAGCTAATGCTTTAATATAGAGATAATAGGATGCGGATAAATCGTTGCTAACCATTTTTCCGTGAGCCACACCAGCAATTGCCGGGGCAAATTTTGGGTATTTTTCTAATATTTTAAAAAGTATAGATTCACTCTCTTTTATCTTTCCTAGTGCTCTATAATTAGCAGCATTAGATAGGTTTTTACATATTAAATTAGCACTAGTGAAGTCCAATGCTAAATCGTTCGTTAAGTATTTATGAAGTGGATATTCCTGTCCGTAATATATGTACTTTGGAGGCTTATCTCTTTCTGGTATTTGATACTGAATCTCTCCGTACTCAAACCCCGATAATTTGAGTATATCCTTTATTATTTGGTAAAGCTCACTAAATGATTTTGGCCTACCTGCAGTATTCAAATTTAAGCATGATTCCAAAATGTGCGTCATGCCGTCGAAATTGGTATTTCCAATTTGTTTTTTAAATTTATTTAATACGCTAAGATTAGTTTGTATTAATTTATTTGAATTATTATTTATAAATTGATATTCAGCGCCGGTTATCATTCTAAACATCAAGCATCCGATCGAGTATATATCTGTTACACAGGAAGCGGGCTTTCCTTCCAGAACCTCTGGTGCTAAATATCGGTAGTCACCAGCATAGGTTCTTGAGTATTCTCCGACTCCGTATTTAAGTGCTTTTGCTAAACCAAAATCGGATAACGCTAGACAGTGCTTATAAAGCTTTCCAGCAAAGACTTGCTTAATGAGAATATTACTAGGCTTTATATCGCCGTGAGAAAAATCCGGAGCTTCTCTCTCGATACAGGCAAGGGCGGATATTATCTGTAATAAATATTCACATACGTGTGGATACATTTCTCTCATTCTTTTTTTTATTTCGGTATCCATAACATCTGTTAAAAGTGCCTCTAAGGATGATCCATTTTTTGATATAGGTGGTACATATTGAATTCGAATGAATGGTTTTCCATTTAGCCTCCTCACTACATATGCTGGTACTATATGGCTACTACTTGGTAATTCTAACCATAATTTAGCTTCACTTACGAATTCATCATATATTTTTTCACTAAAATTCAGGTCGCTCCTAATAGTTTTTAGCACTGTAATTTTTTTGTAAGAATCCATGCTTTTAACTATATAAATAGCACCAAAGCCGCCAGCCATCCTGTCTAAGATTAAATCTTGAGGAGCTGTAGGTTCAAAATAAACCACGTCGCCAACCTCGTAGTCAAATCTAGAATCTTTTAATGACATTAGTTTATTATCTGTATCATACTGGTTAAGATTTTCAGCCTAACGGGGCGGCGGATAAGCCGCGCAAGGCGAGAAAACCGCAAGCTTTTTCGCCTGAAGCCAGCTTGATCCGCGTGGTTGTGCGGCGCTTTGCGCCGTGCAACCAGCGGATCGTATCCGCTACCCCGTTGTCGCGGGACGCTTCGCGCCCGCGACAACAAGTTATTATGTGGTTTCCGCTTATCTACCATTATCGGCCAGAGTTAACAATATATAATTGATCTTGCTAGCCTTTGTTAGCAGTCTATCGTTCATCGCCAATCCCGCTACGCCGGAAATCCCCTCGATGCTCGCCGTCTTCCCCGGAACTTGCGTTGGTGCAGCAGAATATCTTATCGGGGTGGCGTCCCTCTATCGCCAGGGGTTACGGCTCACAATCGTGCTATCACCTGTTCCATCCGCTCGTGATGAGATCGCTTTCTGGCCGATGGCATCGCAGGTGAATTTTTCATTCTAGGATCATCCCAAACGCAACCAACGGGAAAATTCACGATTCCCGGCGAAGTCGTGAATCGCGGATTAGGCTTTCTTTATGGAAGTGAGTCCGATTTTTAAGTCAATGCCAAATGATGTTCTTCGGCGTACTGGCGCAGTGCGCGGTTGACTGCTTCCGAGTCTGGAAACAGCTTATGTAAATCCGGTGCTATCAACACGATATTGGTTCCTGCACGATAGCGTTCGGCATATTTACCTCGTTGTCCAGATTGAATGAGGTCTGCTGGATATTCCGGTCTCAACGTATCTTCATTGTTCATAAGCTCGACGCTCCTGGCGAGTCATGGGCCGCGCGGAAATGATTCGAATGGTGTCTGCTCGTTCGGTGTACGACACGACGAGAAAATGGCCTTTTGAAGAGACACCAAACAACAGATAACGGTCTTCCTCTTGGGAATGGTCTGGATCGCGGATGCAGGAGGAATAATCATCGCCGAAAACCTCAGCGGCTTCCTGAAAGGAAACGCCATGTTTTCCTTGATTCAGGCGTGCTTTCATTGCATCCCACTCAAAATTCATCACGCCCTTCCGATCAAAAATCGAGTGAATATCCAATCAATCCGCCAGCAACACGACCGATGAAGGGAGGCGGCAATCCCCGCAACGAAGCAACACTACAACACCTCCGGATCCGGAGCGGGAATGAAATACCCGTCGCTGGTGAAGACGCAGGCCGCACCCGGTGGGAACACAACCGGCGGCACGGCACTATCCGCCGCACGCGGGGACGCCTTCGTGGGCGCGACATCGCGTGGCGTGGCGCCAGACAACGGCGTGACAACGTGGGTTCGCGGATCTTCCTTCGCCGCCGCACGCGGTTTTTTGGGTCCAGACCGCGCCTTTTTGTGGCGGGATAACTCGTTGCGCAGGGCGGTGTAGCCGATGTCGAAGCCGTTGTTTTGGAGCTGTCGCGCGATTTGCTTCAAGGTGTAGCCCTTATCGCGCGCCTGCTGGATCGAACTGGCGAGCAAGGCCACCGTTTTGCGTTTGGTGAGCGGGGATTCCGCATCCGGCATCTCCGCCAAACAGTTGGCTAGTCTCTGTACTTCATCTGGTTTGATCTCGGACATTTCGCTATCGCTCCCGACTTGGACCTTTGCGCCATGCGTTGCAAAGCAATTGCATATGATATTGCAACACCATTGCAAAGTAGATGCATATAACATTACAACTAATTTTTAAATGTCGTTACAATAGTATTATACTATGCATTGCATCATAGTTACACACAAGCTTGCTGTACGATTGCAATATGGTTGCATACACCATGACAGGACGCCGTTCACGGTGTTACGGCGCCTTGCCGAATAGCCGATAACTCCCAGCCGTCGCGATGGCACCCGTCTCGCCGGTTCGTGATCGAGGCCCAACGCCGACCCGACCCTCGCGTAATCCCGACTGGACCACCGCGCGACCTGCTTGATTGGCGATCAGAATCACCGAGTTGAGTAGTTCGATAATCGTACTGAGAGAGGATCATCGAAACGGACTGGGCGCCGAAAGCGGCAATATTGTCTCGATGACGTGACTGACGGGGGCCGTGGTGAACCGGGTGGGAGGTCTGGGTCCATCGGGGAGTTCGGGTGGCGGGAACGGCGTCGGATATCCCGAACCGGCAGAGTTATCCACAGGCAGAAGGCGAGGGGAAGCTGCACACCCGTTGCACCTTGCGGTGCGGTCAAAAAACGACCAAATCGCTGCAATCGATTGATCTATCATATAAAATATCAAATTTATTTGAATTCAAAAAAACTGATTAGAATTTCTAATGAATTATTTAAATTAGATCAATAGGTTGCCATGAAAACGAAAAAATCGGATTTTGTGGAACAAGTCACGTTCCGCATCAACGCCGAGGTGGTCGGCGCCATTCAAAAATCGGGGCAAAGCGCGCCCGATTGGTTT
>Ga0209573_1005939_pt1 | contig 10567 bp, 11 predicted proteins | sample TNRBio252014_DNA_FD_185870 | JGI IMG/M metagenome (GOLD analysis project Ga0209573, IMG submission 185870) | Wastewater treatment Type I Accumulibacter community from EBPR Bioreactor in Madison, WI, USA - TNR Reactor_6/25/2014_ DNA (SPAdes)... | ecosystem: Engineered > Bioreactor > EBPR >...
AGTTCATAACGCCTCGCGGCAAGCACGATCTTTCGCACCTCCTGCCGATCCGTGCGCCGCCAGAATACGGCCTCACAGCGTCCAGCCATGCGGGAGTGTCTGCGAACGGGTGTCGAGCGTGGCCGATCCCCTTTCCCGTCCGGGGTGGCCGCGCAAGCGGATATGTCTTCGAGGGCTAGTGCCAGTGATTGAAACATGGGTTTTCCTTTCGGTTCAGTGGTTGAACCGCCAAGGCAAAGCCCCTCACAGGCACGGCATGACCCGAAAAAAGGCCAAGCGTGCCCGTGGCAAGAAACCTCTTGCAATCGACCCGGATTTTTGGGAGAATTCAGTCACCACAACAGAATTCTAACCCCTTGGGATTTCTCCCATCCGGGTTGTCAGAAGCCCGCCACTGGCGGGTTTTTGTTTGTCTGGGCTACGCCCTTCCATTTCTCCGCCAGAATCGACGGTGTTCTTGCACATTATGCCATGCCTAACGGCATAGCGACACAAGCCATAGCCCTACAGGGCTATAGGCTTATAGCTTTAGCCCCGCCCCACCCTTGCTGACGAAAAACATGTCCAGAGCCTCTTGAAGAAGCTCCTTCTTGCTCTTGCCTGTCTCAGCGTGAAGCATTGCGAGATTCCGGGCATATCGAGGCGGCAAATTCGCTCCCACGAGAACTGTCTCGGTGGCCTCCTGTGCGGACGCTACCCGGCGCGCTCGCGACGGGGCGCGGGCTGGCTCCGGCATGGTAAGCCCGTCAAATGCTCCGGCGAGATTTGGCTTTGGTTTTGCCATGGGGTTCCTTTCCGTATAGGGCTATAGTGCTATATTCATATAGCTTATGAATCTCATGTGCCGCTTTACCGCCCGGCTCGTATTCCTGCGCGGTCTGGCCGTCCTGCTGGGCACGCGCAAACGCCTTCCGAAGATGGATTTCGACCGGGGCAAGCTCCGCGCCGAGATTGCGAATGCCCTCGCGAGCTTGTTCGATCTCCGCACCTGTCGGCGGGCAAAAGGTCAGCACGACACTCGGGGTTTTGCCCATCTGCTGAACAAGCCGGACGGTCTGCGACATGGCGCGAATGTCCAGAGCCTCGGCACGTGTCGGAATCAGGATCATGTCAGCGGCACTGATCGCCTCGTTGGCAATGTCCCGGTGAACCGGGGGGCAATCCAACACCACAAGATCACAACCCGCGTCACGCATGGCCGTCAGGACATGGGGGAGGCGGTTGTAATTCACGTCCCGCACTACAGGCGTTTCACCTTTCCCGGACGCCTTGCGCCTGTCTGACCAGTAGCAGGCCGACGCCTGTGGGTCTAAGTCGAACAGGGCGACGCTCTTGCCGTCCTGCTCTGCGGCCACGGCCAAAGCGGTTGCGAGCGTTGTTTTGCCAACGCCGCCTTTCTGGGAGATAACCGCGAGAATCTTCATGCTATAGGACTATAGGAATTAGGTTTAACGAAAGGTTAATGCCGTCCTATAGGTCTATAGGACTACACGGCTACAGCCTGAGGGGATTCGTGAAATTCGTCAACTTCTTGGCGTGTTGCGCCGCAACATAGCCGGGGCAGACGGGCACCAAGAGCATCCCAGAATAATGAATTTTCCTGTGAGGAATGCCGCTTTCCGCACAATCCTCCCACTACATAGCTTAGGGTGTCCGAATCATATGGAAATGGTCTCCTAGACTCATGCTCGCGCGCCAATTCGACCTGTTCACTCCCACGATGAGCGCAAGGCCATCAATAGCCGAGGAACTGCGCGCCTTTGTCTATGCCGGTAACGAAACCGTTGTTGAATCACGGAATGGCGTTCCGTTTTTCTTTAATGAGTTTTGGACAGCACGACAAAGACAAGCGAGCCGCCTCCACGAAATCAGCTACCGCGCGTGTTTCAAACCTCAACTTCCCGAATTTTTCATTTCTAGGCTCACTTCCCCGGGAGAGTCCGTCTACGATCCATTCATGGGGCGAGGCACAACCCCCGTGCAGGCCGCCCTTATGGGACGAACTGCCGTAGGAAATGACGTCAACCCGTTAAGTGCCCTGCTAACTGCTCCCCGCCTGACCCCCCCCTCTCTTGGAGCCATTAATTCGCGTCTCAGAGAGGTTGATTGGTCATACGGCGGCACAATGGATGAAAACCTCTTAGTCTTCTTTCATCCGAGCACCCTGTCTCAGATATACGCACTGCGCACTTGGCTATCTGAGCGAACCCAAACAGGGCGTCTCGATGTCGTTGACGCGTGGATTCGTATGGTCGCCATAAACAGGCTTACGGGACACTCTTCTGGATTTTTTTCTGTTTATACACTGCCTCCAAATCAAGCGGTGTCCGTTGATTCACAGCGCAAGATAAACGCAAAAAGAAATCAAATTCCCCCAAAGCGTGATGTCGCCTCTATCATTCTAAAAAAATCTCGCATTCTTCTTTCTGATAACACTCCTGCATTTTCTAGTGAACATATCTTACGCTCTGGGAGCGCAGAAAGCACACCCGAGATAGATTCTTCGTCTATTTCTCTTGTAGTAACATCTCCACCATTTTTGGATGTTGTTCAGTATGCCGCAGATAACTGGCTTCGGTGCTGGTTTGCCGGTCTTGATGCCGGTGCTGTTCCGATAGCGATGCACAAAAATCCGAAAGACTGGACGACTTTTATTCGCAAAACATTTGTTGAACTGAGCCGTGTTGTCCGTAGCGGTGGCCATATCGCTTTTGAGGTTGGCGAGGTTCGCAATGGAACAATCGAGCTAGAAAATCTAGTTATCGAAGCTACACAAGGTCTTCCGCTAGAGATTATTGGTGTTCTGGTCAACGTGCAGGAATTCACAAAGACCGCGAACTGCTGGGGTGTTCACAATAATTCGAAAGGCACAAACACTAATCGTGTTGTGATTATGAGGCGGTCATGATTGACAAGGAATACGTCGATAAACTTGAAAATGCCCTTGCACAAATTTTGAAGCCGCTGAAAGGCGTCCCCTTTAGTGTTGTTGTCCGTTCTTTGTCGAACAACAATATAATACAGGTCGATCAAAAATCACCTGACGATATTCGTCTGGTTGATGCTCTAGAAAAGGCCGTCCACATTTGCGCTTCTGAGCTAAAAAAGACGCCTATACAACGCTCGCGACCGAACGAAGTTGGCAACGATGTTGAGCCATACGTCATGCGCGCGTTAGCGGCTGTTGGCTTCAAGACAGAACGTCCGAAAACAAAATCCGGAAAATACAAAGCAACCGGATACCCAGATATCCTTTTTTATGATTCTATTGGACGCCCTTGCTATCTTGAGTGCAAAATATTTAGCGATGATACTAAAGACACAACAATGCGTAGTTTTTATCTATCGCCGTCAGATGATTTCAAAGTTTCGATAGACGCCAGACATTTGCTTTTGTCATTTGAAATGACACGACACCCAATCGAAAACTCTAATCTATCAAAATTCGTTCCAGTTGGCTTCAAGCTGGTCGATCTATTCGAGCTTGATTGCGATATGAAGCATGAATTTAATGCAGACAATCGGCGTCTGTATGATAAAAAATTGATCCTCCGTTCCGGTAACTGTTAGCGCAACGCAACTGAAGGGGAGTCGCAAAACCGATCCCTTTTGCAACGCTTTCCGGGGATGAATGAAATCAGGGGCTTGGCTGTCGCAAAACCCTGTTGCAAAATATCAGCATGAAAATCGGATATGCTCGCGTTTCGACGGTCGATCAAAACGCCGATGCACAACGGGACGCACTGGCGGCGGCGGGGTGTGCTCGGGTGATCGTCGATCAGGTTTCCGGGGCGGCGGTGAAACGTCCGAAGCTCGACAAGCTCCTTGGCGATCTGAAGCCGGGGGACGTGCTCACGGTCTGGCGGCTGGATCGCCTCGGACGGTCACTCCCGCACCTGATCGAAGTCGTGCGCGATCTGGAAGGGAAGGGCGCACACCTGCAAAGCCTGACCGAAGGAATCGACACGACAACGGCGCAAGGGCGGCTGACGTTTCACCTCATGGCCGCGCTTGCCGAATTCGAACGCGCCCTGATCGTGGAACGCACACAGGCCGGATTACAGGCGGCGAAAAAGCGGGGCGTCGTGGTGGGGCGTCCTCGTCGTCTCACGGCGGCGCAAATCAAACATGCCCGGAAACTGATCGAAGCGGGGGAAAGCCCGGCGTCTGTCGCGGCGTCGCTGTCGGTGAACCGCTCGACGCTCTATCGGGCTTTGAAGTGATCACCTGTCGCGCTCGGGTGGCTTGTCCCGTGTGGGCAGGGTCTTGAACTCTCGCGGCGCGTCTGCCGCCTTCGTCCAATCCTTCTTGACCTCGGGCTTTGGCTCGGGGGGCGCGGCAAGCTTCTCCCAGTCTGTCTTGGGCAAGGCCTTCGTCTCACGCGGCGCGGCAAGCTTCTCCCAATCCGTTTTCGGCAAGGGTTTCGCCTCGGGCGGTTTGGCGGTCTGCGTCCAGTCCTTGCGGGGCTGGGTGGCAACGCGCTCGCCGGCCGGCTTCTCGGTCGCCGGCGCGGGGACGTTCTCTAGGCGGCGTTCCGGGGCGCGTGGCGCGTCGCCGGATGGTGACGGGGCAGGGGATGGCCGCGCCACAAATTCCTTGGCCGTGGGGACTTCCTTGAGCGGCTTGGACGGTTCGGCGGCTTGCTTCCAGTCCTTGGACAACATGGCATGGCTCTCCTGTGGCTGGGTGCGTGCCGCGTATTCTGCGCGGCGACGTTCCCGCATGTCCTCGATCTTCGCAATCTCGTAGCGCGTCCGGTCAACGGGCGGCTTCCGGGAAAGTGCAGGCTCCACGGCCTCCTTGCCGGATTGGGCGCGGATCTTCTGCAAGGAAAGATCCCGCCATTGATCGCGGATCTGCTGACGCTCGGCGTCTTGCCGGGCAATCAGCGCAATCCGCGCCTGATCGAAGCCCGAACGGGCGGCGGCAAGGTCAACCGCGCTCCGTTGCTTGATGCCCGTTATCTCCCGATCAAGGACAGATTTCAGGCGTCCGGCAAGCTCCTGCCGCGCCTTGTTCTGCTGATCGAAAATATGCTGACGCTCGGCATTCTGCCGGGTGATCAGCGCAGTCCGCGCCTGATCGAAACTCGAACGGGCGGCGGCAAGCCCCGCCGTGCGCTGTTCCTTGATGCCCGTTATCTCCCGGTCAAGGATCGATTTCAGACGCTCGGCAAGCTCCTGCCGGGTCATGCTCTGCCGTGCCTCGAATGCGGCCTTGCGTGCCTGCGACGAAAACACATTCGAGAACGTAGCCGACAACGTGCCACGGTTGCCAAGCTGGCCACTGATGCGCTGATGCGTCGTCGCGTCAAGCGCGTTGGCAATGACCCCGCTCAAGGTCTGCTCGCGCTGTTTGAAAGCCGCTTCCGCCTTGCTCTTTTCCCGGAAATACTGCCCCCAGATGGGCTTGCATTCGGCTTTGTGGAGCGCAACCACCCGATCAATCTCAAGACGCCGGGCGGCGAGTGCCCGGCCTTTCGCGGCCTTATAGGACGCCGAAAGGCTGTCCCATTCTGCGCGGTGCTGGGCTTTCTTGGAATCCCACTGCGCCTTGCACTGTTCCCCGAAAAACTGTCCCCAGATAGGCTTGCAGTCGGCCTTATGGCGTTCAACCGCCTTCCCGATCTCAAGACGCCGGGCGGTGAATGCCTGATCCTTCGCGGCCTTATAGGACGCCGAAAGATTGTCCCATTCCGTCCGGTGCCGGGCTTTCTGGTCTTGCCCGGCCTGTGCCAACTGCGCGGCCTTCGTCTTGGGTTTGGCCTGTTCGGCCTGTTCCCGCTTCTCCTGCGCGTATGCCTGGCGTTGCACCTGGTCGAACTGTTCCCGAAGCTGGCGTTTTTCCTCGCGCTTCGGGGTGACGATCCGGCCACGCTCGCGCTCGTATTCGTTCGCCCATTTGGAAAGCTCTAGGCGGTCATTGCTGGTCGTCAGCATCTTCCCGGTTTCAGGATGAACCCGGTTGAGGATCACATGCACATGCGGGTGCTTGCGCTCCATGTGGCAGACGATCACCGCTTGATGATCCACGGCGCCTAGAACCTTCAATGAGGAATCCACCGCCCGAACCATCTCGGCACGGGTCAAGCCCTCGGCCTCATCCGGGTGCCATGCGAGGCTGTAAGCATACACATGCGCCGTGCTCTTGCGGCCTGTGTTCTTGACCCCGCTCGCGGCCTTCAATTCATCGGCCTGTCGTGCCGTCTCGATCATCACCCGCTTTGCGGTCGTGGTGTTGTCGCTCGCAAGGTTGCGGGTTTCCGTCCATGCCACCCGGTCGGCGGTCGTGGGGTGCACCTGCTCGCCCTCCTGCCGCTTGTCGTGCAGGTAGTAGGCGAATGCACCGTTGAAGCTGTGCCCGACCTTGGCAATGTCAGGAACCATCGGCGGCGATCCGGTCAAGGATGGCGCGAAGATCGGCCAGCACCTCAGGGAACTCCGGGGGCGCGGCCTTGTCCGTGTTCACCACACGGGCGATCTGGTTGAGATTCACGCCGACGCGGTTCAGTTCCAGCACAAGCCGTTGATCCGCGCTTGATGCCTTTGGCGCGACGCGGTGTGAGAAGATCACGCGGCGGCAATATTCCACGAGAGGCAGACCCGCTTTTGCGGCCTGTGCCTCGATGTGGCGACGCTCGGCGGCGGTCACCCGGACATTCGGCAAATGCGCGTCACGGCGTTCGCCTGCGGCCTTCCGTGGGCGTCCGGTGCGCTTGTCGCTGTTATGGCCGATGCTGTTCATGCAACCCCGCCGCTCGGAGCCTCCGGGGGCACCCCGGACAAGCATTTTTGGGAACCAAAAACATAGCTTGCTACTCCCCTATGTAAACTATAATCTGCCCCATGTTAAGGCTCTCTTAAGGCTCTGCGATGGGCTACAAGTTCACCAGTCCAGAAAGCTACCGCTATCAACCCGGAATGCTGTTTCTCGGGGTTGACGAACACGGCCAAGAAATCGGCATTGAGACGGAACGTCACGCAATGACGGTTGCCGGGTCTGGAGCCGGGAAGGGTGCCGCCCTGCTCATACCGAATGCCAGACGGTGGACGCAAAATCTGCTGGTGATCGATCCCAAGGGCGAGGTGGCCGCCAACTCATGGCAGGAACGCGAAGCCCTCGGGCAAAAGGTCGCCGTTCTCGATCCCTTCGGAGCGGCCAAAATTCCGGATCGGCTCCGGGCACGCTTCAACCCGCTCGCGGACATCGACGGGGACACCGAATGGGCACGCTCGATGATCAGGGCAATAGCCGATGGTCTGATCATCTCTTACAACACCGAGCATATGGAGTTCACGAAAGCCTCCCGCGCAATGTGGGCGGGGTTGCTGTCATATGTGATCGCAGAAGCTCCGCCGGAAAAGCGCAATTTTGCGACCGCTCGTCGCCTTCTCATGCAACCCGAAGAAGAACTCTACAACACCGCCCAGATCATGACGCAATCCGAAGCCTTTGGAGGCATGATCAGGGACGCAGGCGTCTTGATCACGACCGCTCTAAAATCCGATAGAGGTCTCGAAAAATCAGCAATAGGCACCGCCCGGACGGCGACGCTGTGGCTCGATGAACCCAAGATCATAGCCGCGCTCGATGGTCAGTCGTTCAAACTTCGCGATCTGAAAAACGGGGCACTTTCACTCTATCTCGTGCTCCCGCCCGGCAAGATTGCGGACTACGCCGGATTCCTGCGCCTGTTCGTCAAAACTGCCCTGCGCACAATGTCGGAAGAGCTGGCGAGCCACGACAACAAGACAGCACGTGACCGCCGTTGTCTGTTCATGCTCGATGAATTCTACAGCCTTGGAAAACTGGACGATGTCACTGAATCCGTGGGGTTGATGCGTGGCTATGGCGTCCAACTCTGGCCATTCGTCCAGAACTACAGCCAGATTGTCGAACTCTACGGCCAAGAGGCCATGCGGAATTATTTCGAGAACTCGGACGCCGATATCTTCATGGGTGTCCGAGAGGACAAGGCCTGCGAATTTGTGGCGAACAGAATCGGCAAGCTGACCCCGGCGGAAACGGGCTTGCAACCCGTGAAGCGCGGATACACCCCGCCTTACATTCCGAAAACGATCACAGGCAAAGCCCCGATCCACGGCCTTCGCCGGAGTCTCGAACGCTTCAAGCAACAATGGGCGGCTTCGAAGGCGGCGAAAGAGGAGTCACGCTTTACGACCGCACGCGGCGAATATGACCACGGGATGAGGCTGGTCGGAACTCACAGGATGCCCCCAGACGAAATCCGGGAACTCATCGCCTTGGAAGGCTCCGGGAAACCCGCACGATCCATGATCGTCTTTACCCGGACGGGGGCGGCACTCAATCTCGGCCTCGCACCACACTTCAAGCGGCGAGAGGAGTGGAAGGCTCCATCCTCTCCCTACTCCCCGAAAACTCACGGCCTCGGTGCTCCAACCATGCCCCCCGAGGTTGCGGAATTTCGCGCGATCCTCCGCAACTCAACGCCCTCCGAAATCGTCATGTCGCTCTTGCTGGTGGTTGTCCTGATTGTGTCCCTCGTGGCGCATTTCAGGCTCTTTCAATGCGGCTTGGACGGCAGGGGCTGTTATATGACGGATGGGGGCTTGCTTCTGCTCTATCTCGCATCAACCTCGGGCTGGGTAGTGCTCGGCTGGGTGTTCTGGGAGCATCTCAAAGCCCGAAGTGATCCAAATGCGCTCTAACACACCTTGCGTTATGCTCACGGATTTCCTTCGGTAGCAGACAAGCAAGCCGACATGGGACATTGGAATGAAACGCCCAAGTATCATATTCAAATTTCTCGAATTCACTCAATGAATTCATGACGGCATCAAATTCAGAATCGCTCATTTTTAGAAAATCTACTTCACTGAAATACGCGTTTTTTGCCGATATATAAAATTCCTTGCTTATATTCATGCCCTATTATTACTTATTCTTGGCAAAATAAGCAAAATCTACATTTCATTGTCGCTCTGACGGGACTTCCTCCACCTCGACCCGGACACGCGCCACGACATAGGCGGGTGACATTCCCACAATTGTGGGATTCCACTTTTCAAAGGTGGCTCGGGCTTCGGCCTCGGTCGGCCTGAAGGTGCCCCAGACAAGCGCACCGTCGGGGCGTTCAAGAATGGCGTAGCCCTGAAACCTGCGCGGCTTAAGCGGCATCCTCGGTCTTGTCGGTGCGGGGCAGGATCATGAATTTCCCGGTCAACGCCACACCCTCGGGAAGCTGGCAGGTGAAGCCGTCGCCGTTCTTGTTCGGGAAGGCGACGCCAAGCCGTATCCAGCTCGTCTTTTCTTCCCCGTTTTTGGTCGTGTAGGTGTCAGCTACCAGAATATTGAATGGTTTTTCGCTCATATGTTTCCTTCTGTGAAAATTGAAAATCGTAATACACTGAATTTTATGTGGAATTCGTCTTATCGCCAAGCAAAAAAGAGGCTGGGGGTTCCACCCCGCAACGCCGTCTCAAGGGGTGGGTTCTCGCAATCCTCGCCATGCTCGCCCTGTGGGCTGTGCGTGGCTCCGGGTTGCTCCGCTTCCCGGCTTCGCCGCCCTTGATACTCTGCCCCCCGCGTTCGCCACGTGGCAGGGGTTCAGGACGCTTCGCGCCTTCACCCTCTGCACAAAGGAAAGAGGCTCGGCGTGAACTGGGTTTTTTGCATAATCCGAAGTCATGTTCCCTGTTCGATTCTGGCCGAAGGCCGGAACGAACACCCGCCCGAAGGGCGGCACGATGTTCCCCGTCCCGATAGCCACAGACTTGCACCACGCGCAGGGCGTCGTCACCCGAAGGGGCGCAACGGAGTGGAGCACCGCGAAGCGGTTGACAGCACGAGCATGGTGCTAGGCTGAATGGCAGGGACGAAAACAAAAAGACTTCATCCGGCGAAGCCGGATTCCGCATCCTTCCCCCTTAAGAAATAAACCTAGATTGGGATTCAGTCCGTCTGGCGGACTCACGTTGTTCGATCAATGCGCCAAGGCGGGAAAGGCTGGCCGCAAGGGCGTCGTCATGAACCGTGACTAGGGGCAATTCGGCCATGGATAGGCTGGCAAGGTGTGCCTCGTGGGTGGCCTTCTGAACCTCGAGCGCGTGCGCGTGATCGTCGGGCATCGGCACGGGTAGCCCCATGCGCCCCAGAAGCCGCAAGGCGCGTGCTGGCAGGGACAGGCGATAGGCATTGCTGGTCTGTTGCACCTGCACCCCCCTGCCCTCGTTGCCCGTGGGCACGTAGCGGCGAAGCCAGTCCAAGAAGCCATGCGTGCGAAGTGCCTTCAGGGCACGCACCACGGCATCCCGTGACCGCTTCAGCTTGCGCATGAGGGTTTCAAGGGACGGGTCGAGCCGCCCGGTCTTGAAGCTCACGAGATTGGCGAGAAGTTCCAGCACCTCGATCGCCACGGTGCCAAGGTCGCCATTGCGTGAACCGGGGGCGCGGGTGGCGAGTTCATAACGCCTCGCGGCAAGCACGATCTTTCGCACCTCCTGCCGATCCGTGCGCCGCCAGAATACGGCCTCACAGCGTCCAGCCATGCGGGAGTGTCTGCGAACGGGTGTCGAGCGTGGCCGAT
>Ga0209573_1005940_pt1 | contig 10564 bp, 10 predicted proteins | sample TNRBio252014_DNA_FD_185870 | JGI IMG/M metagenome (GOLD analysis project Ga0209573, IMG submission 185870) | Wastewater treatment Type I Accumulibacter community from EBPR Bioreactor in Madison, WI, USA - TNR Reactor_6/25/2014_ DNA (SPAdes)... | ecosystem: Engineered > Bioreactor > EBPR >...
CGAGTACCATTGGTATGAACCGGTATGCGTATGCGCTCAATAATCCGTTGAAATATACGGATCCGAGTGGGCATTTTCTAAAAGCAGCCTCCTGGCTTTTTTTCTTTTCTTGTACAGCAATGTCAAGCGGTGGCGACTGGAAATTTTCTAGTGATGTTGCCAATACCGTAACCAATGGAATGAGCCAGTTGGGTCAATTTACAATATACAAAAACAATTATTTTAAGATAACAGCAGGATTAGATGTATATTCAATCGGTGTTTCAGTTAATGCAAGCTACAACCAGGGCGATTGGCAAGCCGCAGCAAGTGTTGGGGTTGGCATTCAGCGCGATATCAGTGCAGGAGTTAATGTTGGTTATCGTACGGGCAACTGGATGTTTGGTGTTTCTGGAGGTTACTCTTATAATAGCAAAGGCAATGAATGGCAATATGGCTTTGGGGCAACTTATAACCAAAGCAACAGCAGCTATACCTTAGGCTTTACACACTATGGTGGTGATGATGCTCAAACCAACTGGTATGCTTCATACCAAAATGGTGATTTTTCTTTTAGCATGACCAATGATGCGTTTTTAAATATTGTAAATGGTAATAGTAGTGATAAGTACAGAACAGCAGGGTTTGAACTGGGATATGGAAATTTAAGTATTGGTGTAAGTATTTATACGAATAATCCTGTTTCAGAAAGCAGAGAAAATTGGCCATCTCCAATTTATGGAGAGAATGCTTCAGGAAAAGGTGCATATGCAGATGGTAGAAGGATATATAGTGCTGCATATTTTGGTGTTAGCGATGGAAATACAGTTAGTCGTATAGGTATTGACTCCCCTTGGATTCAGGATGCCATTCAAAATGGATTACATCAATCCAAATTTGCTAGAATATTATGGGGAGGCTCACCTTATTTTCCTACTGATTACTCTACCCCTGCAAGTTTTTATTTGTTTAATCGTTTTTATTCTCCTTATTCACTTTATTGATGAAAAAAATAATCTTAATAATTACGTATTATTCAAGTTTTATAATTTGTTTATTAACAATTGGTTGTTATACAACACATAAAAAATTTACTAATTTTTCTTTTCCAAAGGAAGACTTAAATACCTTTAATATTAAAACAACTGGTATCTATTATTTAAATGGTGAACCAGTTGAAAGGTGTGTTCCATTCGTATATTTATTTCTATACACTAATGGATTGACTTATATTCGTAGTTCTGGGGGACATAATCGTTATTTGGTGGAAACTGAATTTGGGTATGATAAAAATAGACCATGGTTAATTAGAAGCATTGAGCCTTATATGCATATTTATGACTCGATTTTCTGGAGTGACCCTTATCAAAATGTAAATAATATTTTTAATAACAATGTAAATAAAAACAATAAAGGAATTAAAGAATGGTGGGGGGCTTATAAAATTAATGGAAACAAGATAAAAATACAATATTTTACAAGGACGGATCAGGAAAGTATTATCTTTAAAAGATATATGATTGAATTGAACGGATATTTTGAGAATGATTCAACGTTACTAATTACAGATAGAAATTGTGGACGGTGGTTTCACTGCTATCAATGCGAATACAATAAAAAACAAAATCCACAAAGTTATTTACCGAAAGTAAAATATAAATTTTTTCCAATAAATATCAAACCCGACAGCAGCCAGGCATGGTTCTTAAAAAAGCATTGGTATAACAAAGGATTGCATGAAAGCAGGAAGTAGAGTATATGCAGGATTATATTTTGGAATAAACTCAGGGATGACGGTTAGCAGAATTGGAGTCGATGCGTCATGGGTACAAGATTTTTTCCAAAATGGTATTCATAAATACATTTCAGGAAGTCCGTATTTTGATACAAGAAATGGACCACCTACTAATTGGTATTTACGTTATGGTATTTATTCTACCTTTTCACTTTATTAGCTCTATTTGTTATGAAAAATTTTTCATTTGTATTATTAGCTGTATTTGTCCTGCTTTTATCATCTTGTTTAAATTGTATTAAACCCTATAAGATCTATAAGGAGCCTGTTGCCGATATAAAAAATAGATTTATTATGAATGGGGTTTATTTATCTACAGACAAGAAATTAAAAACAGCCTATTATTTTTTTGAGAATGGATTAGTTAAAGATATCATGCTGTTCGAAAAAACTCCTCAGGATTCTATCTTAATGGATCCTTATATGATCCATGCACCTTTTAATCCAAATTATTTATTGAGTAAATACGATTTTAATAATAAGGAATTATGGGGTAATTATAAAGTAACAAGTGACTCAACAATGATATTTCAACAATTTGGTAAATGTAATGATTGCTTTTGTGGAAGAATGGTTTTGGAAACTAAAACTAAAATTTTAAATGATTCAACATTGATAATCTATCCAACTTATGCTTATGATTTAAAGACTTTTTTCGATCAGGATACAATTCTTTGTTATTATCATCCTACCGATTTCAAACCCGACAGCAGTCAGGCATGGTTTTTAAAAAAGAGGTGGTATAAAAAAGGACTGCATGAAAGCAGGAAGTAGCAAAGGCAATGAATGGCAATATGGCTTTGGGGCAACTTATAACCAAAGCAACAGCAGCTATACCTTGGGCTTTACACACTATGGTGGTTATGATGCTCAGACCAACTGGTATGCTTCATACCACAATGGTGATTTTTCTTTTAGTATGACCAATGATGCGTTTTTACCATCATCATGGGGAGGTGGTGATAAATACAGAACTGCAGCTGCGGAAATTGGCTATGGAGAATTGTCTGTGGGGATGAATGTTTATTCAAACAATCCTGATAAAAGTAATATAGACCAAACTTGGAGAAGTAGAATTTATGGAAAAAATAGAGGGGGAAATGGAACTTATGCTGATGGGCAACGAATTTATAGTTCCCTTTATTTTGGAGTAAATGGTGCAGGTACTGTTAGTCGTATAGGTGTTGATTCTCCTTGGATACAGGATGCTTTTCAAAACGGTATTCATCAGTCATGGTGGGCTAATTTAATTCCTGGATGGCATGGATCTCCATATATTATAACTGATTATAATACACCATCTAAGTTATATTTGTATTATAGAACGTATAATCCCTTTGGTTTATTTTAAATAAAATAATATGATGAAATTTCAAATTGTTTTATATGTATTGATATTTTTGATGCTGTCAAGTTGTTATAACGTACATAAATATTTTTACATTTATAAAACGCCATTGACCATTAAACAGCAAAAACAGGATATAAAAACGAATGGCATCTATTTAATAAGCGAAAGTAACAACGACCATTCGCCTATTTTTATGTTTCTTTATAATAACGGACAGGTATTAATCTCAAATTATACACACATTGAAAATTATGAGCTAGTTTGGAGTGAAGAATCTTCCGTTTTTCAGGAATTAAAAGAAGATTACAACATAAAAAGTATAGTAAGAGATAAATGGGGAATTTATCGCCTAATCAACGATAGTTTGATTATTCAATATTTCTATAATAACGGTACACATCAAACTGGATTAATGAATAGAAATACAATTGATTTGTATGGAAGGATTGGGAGTGCAAATAATTTGATTATTTCAGAAGAAAAATGTACTTGGTGGAATAGGTTATATAATTCAAACAGGTATAATGTTAATGATTCTATTCTTATTTATAAAACACCTGCATTCTACAAATTTTACCCAACCGATTTCAAACCCGACAGCAGTCAAGCATGGTTTTTAAAAAAGAGGTGGTATAAAAAAGGATTGCATGAGAGCAGGAAAATAAAATAAAGCATTAAATTAATGTAATATGAAACAAAACATTACAATTTTTTTTATATTCATTGCACTCTGTTCAAATGCGCAAAAGGAATATAACAATTGGTTGTTTGGCGAATACTGTTATTTGTCATTTAACATCGGTAGTCCGGTTTTTATGCCGGGATGTGCAATAAGCTCACTTACCCAGGAAGGATGTTCTTCAATAAGTGATAGTGCCGGAACACTACTTTTTTATGCCGATGGCGAACATGTTTTTAACAGAATACATCATGCCATGCCCAATGGTGTTGGATTAAACAGTAGTGCTTCTGCCACACAAGCTGCGCTGATTGTAAAAAAACCACTAAGCACAACAGAATATTATGTTTTTACAACAGAAAGAGGTTTAGATTCATCAAATGGTTTGTGGTATTCTGTTGTTGACATTACACTTGATGGTGGCTTGGGTGATGTTACAGTTAAAAATTTTCTATTGGATACTGCAATGTCAGAAAAACAAAGTGCAATCCGCCATTCAAATGGTCAGGATTACTGGCTAATAGCACATAAAAAACTTGAAAATAAGTTTTTAAGTTTCAGGGTTACGCCATCAGGAGTCGTTCTAACACCTGTTGTAAGTACTACAGGTGTAACACCCAATGGCAATATGGGTTGTGGCACAATGAAATCAAATGTAGCCGGTAACAAGTTGAGCGTAGTATATTATGATGATTGTGTTCAAACCTATTCTTTTGATAACTCAACAGGAATTGTTTCGTTTGATCCTGCAAACGATATTTTATATTATAGTTCATGGTTGTATTCAAGCGCCTTTTCCCCATCCGGGCAATATCTTTATGTTTCATATTATCATCCCGGTATTCTTTATCAGTTTGATATGACACAGAATACTTTACCTCCGGTTGTAGTTGGCCAGACACCAATGTATATGTGCGATTTAGCTTTAGCTCCTGATAACAAAATTTATGTTGTTGAATTATGGAGCACCTATTTAGGTGCAATCAATTATCCCGATGCTCAGGGGCCGATGTGTGGCTATGATACCAATGCTGTTTCTTTAGATAGTAATTATATTTCTGTCGGGTTGCCTAACTTCCCAAACGATTTGAATTTTTTGACTTCAACCAAGGAAGTAGAAAAAGATAACTTACACGTATCTCCAAATCCTGTAACCAATACTTTAAGAATTAATTTTCCTGAAGCCGAAGGAGAAGTGTTGCTGACAGTAACAGATATTTATGGAAAGCTAAACGAACAAGTTAAATTTAAAAGGCTTAATTATCAACTTGACTGGAGTCAAAAATCAGAAGGATTGTACTTTTTAAAATTGCAAAGTGGTAATAAAATTCGTGTAATAAAGGTACTCAAACAAAACTCATATCATGAATGATGCAACTATACAACTGTCATGATACAAATTGAAAATGCAGAACGTTTCTAATTACCTCCAATTACATCAGTTGCGAGAGCAACCTAACCGGAGTAAGGTGAGTTAACCCCCACTCATCCTCGTCTGACGGGTAGCGTTGTGTGCAACATTAACTTTGGTGTGTAAGAAGAAAGTGGTTACGAAAGACTTTAAAATTTAGAAATCATTGGTTCAGTAGATTTGAAATTTTATCAGAATAAAAAAGGTGAGTAAAAAAATTACTCACCTTATTTGATATGCCTTGAATCAAATTATTGTTTCAGGTATTTATCGAGCCAGTCAAAAAACACACGCTGCCACATAACACTATTTTGTGGTTTGTTAACCCAATGACCTTCGTCAGGGAAATATAAAAATCTTGCAGGAATATTTTGTAACCGTGCTCCTGAAAATGCTTCCATGCCCTGGCTCAAAGGCACTCTGAAATCTTTTTCGTTATGAATGACAAGAATTGGAGTATCCCAGTTCTGTACAAAGTCAACAGGAGAAAACTGTGTGTATGATTTAGGTTTTGGCGACTGCCAGAAAGGACCTCCTAAATCAAAATCAGGAAACCACACTTCCTCTGTTGTGCCATACATACTTTCGAGATTATATACACCACAATGGGAAATAAAAGCTTTAAATCGTTTCTGATGGTGTCCGGCAAGCCAGTAAACACTGTAGCCTCCAAAGCTGGCACCTACAGCACCCAATTTATCTTTATTTACAAAAGGCTCTTTGCTTACTTCGTCAATGGCAGACAGGTAGTCGCGCATACACTGCCCGCCCCAGTCACCGGAAATTTCTCTGTTCCATGCAGTACCAAATGATGGCAGACCTCTTCTGTTAGGTGCAACAACAATATAACCATTAGCCGCCATCAACTGAAAGTTCCAACGGTAGCTGAAGAATTGTGAAACGGTACTTTGTGGGCCGCCTTGACAGTAAAGTAAGGTTGGATATTTTTTTGAGGCATCAAAATCGGGAGGATATATTACCCAGGTAAGAATATCTTTTCCATCAGTAGCTTTTATCATACGTTTTTCTACCTTACCCATCTTCACTGTGCTTAACACAGTTTTGTTGGTGTTTGTAATTTGTTTTGCAGTTCCCGATTTTACATCAACGCGAAATATTTCAGTGGGTGCAGAAATAGACATCATGGTTGCAATAATTGTTGGGTCGCTCTTATTATCTGAAACAGAAAACGAAGTGTAATCACCAATGTCAGAAGTTATTTGTCTGATAGGAGGGTAGCTGCGTAAACGACCATCATACACCCACAGCTGATCTGTTGCATTGATACCACTGATAAAATAAATTCTATGTCCATCCGGTGCCCATTTTGCTCCGTCAACCGTATAGTCAAATCCGGCAGTGGCCTCCATCGTTTTTTTAGTTGCAAAATCATAGATCATGATTCTGTTGCGATCGGCTTCATACGTTGGTGTTTGCATGCTAAGCCACATCATTCTGCTGCCATCAGGCGAAAATGCAGGCGACTTATCATAACCTTCATTTGACGCAGAAATATTTTCTGTTTTTCCTGTAGCTACATCATAAAGATAAATGTCAGAGTTTGTGCTTACGGCATAATCTTTTCCTGCCAATTTTTTGCATGTGTAGGCAATCTTATTTCCGTCTGCACTCCAGGCAATCTGTTCACCACCGTCATTAGGTTTCATTGGTGTGTCAAAACGTTCGCCTTTTTGTATGTCTTTCAGTTCACCAACTGCATCATTTTCAAAATCGGCAATAAATACGTGCGAGTAAGAACCATCTTCCCATTCTGTCCAGTGGCGATACATCAAATCATCATAAATTTTTCCGGTGGCTTTGGGTAAATCGGGATAAAGATCCTGAGTAGTTTTATCAACCTTTACTTCTTTAGCCATCCATATTCTGTTTCCTGCTTTTGAAATACCAAAACACGAAATATCGTCAGCAGTTGTAGTGATTTGTTTTTCTCCTGTGCCATCAGCATTGATACACCACAAGTTATTTGCACCACCTTTATCGTTTAGGAAATATATTTTTTTGCTGTCTGCACTCCATGCCGGTGATGATTCGTTGTCAGCACTGCCAGCAATAAGCTTAGGCTCACCACCTGTAACAGCAACAGTGTACATATCCGTATTGCCGTTGTTTCCCGACAGATTAAAATTTCTGACAGTGTAAACAACAGTTTTGCCGTCAGGTGAAAGAACAGCATCACCCACACGACCTAATTTCCAAAGTAGCTCCGGAGTAAGTTTGTTTTGTGCAAACCCTGCTGATGCTAAAGTCAGAAAGCCTGCTAACAAGATTGATTTTCTCATTGTATTATATGATTATAAATTTCAGTGTACTAAAGTAGCGTATTGAAAAAACATTCAGTTTGTTTTTCTTTCAAGATAATTTTCTGCTTTAATCAAATCGGCTGGAGTGTCCACAGCAATAGTTTCTGTGTCAGTAACTATTGTTCTTATGGTATATCCGTTCTGTAACCAGCGAAGTTGTTCAAGTTGTTCTGCTTCTTCCAGCACTGATACAGGTAAAATTGCAATTTTTTTTATAATGGATGTGCGATAAGCATACATGCCCAAATGTTTGTATGCTGTGTCACAAATTTTTTTCTCGTTCTTTTCTTTTCTGAAAAAAGGTATTGGCCAGCGACTAAAATAAAGAGCATTACCATTTTCGGCAATTACAACTTTTACTACATCAGGGCTTTCATATTCCTGCATACCTGAAACAGGTTTTATCATGGTGGCAATATCAATACTGTTGTCGCTGAAAACTTCTGCAAGTTGATTTATTTGTTTAGGCTGAATAAAAGGTTCATCACCCTGTATATTTACAATGACATCAAATGTTGTTGTCAGCCTACTGACAACTTCGGCAATGCGGTCAGTGCCGGATGCATGATCTTGTCTTGTCATCATCACCTCTGCACCAAACTGTCTGGCATGATTGGCAATATCATCATGGTCTGTAGCAATGATAATCTGATTAACAGCAGTTGCTTTTTTTGCTTGTTCATACACACGCTGCAACATGGTTTTGCTTTTTATCAATGCAAGTGGCTTACCCGGAAAACGGGTAGATGCAAAACGTGCAGGAATAACTGCCAAAACTTTCAATGTCATTGTTGCTGGGTTTGTGAGGCAAGAAATGCAATACAGTATGCAAAAAACTGTAATTGTGGTTGCTGGTTTTCAGTATCGTCTAACAGGCTGGCATTAAATTTCCGCCATAATGCAGCATCGGCATCATCTGTAGGAATGCAATAATATTGAGGAGTATTTCGCAGTTTGGTATAAATCATAATAATGGCGCAAGGTTTGTTTTCACCTTTACGATAAACACCTTTAAATTCTACCTGTCTGTTTTCTTCAACTACGGGTTTAAAATCACGTAGTGTATAACCTTCTTTTACCGGCAGCTTGTTATTGAGTTGTATTTTATATCCAACAGAACCATATAAATATTCGGCTTCTGTTGTTGGGTTTATTTTTTGTGATAATGCCTGAATACTTATAAAAGTAAACAAGGCAATAAAATAGTATGTATTTTTCATCACCTCAAAAGTAAAGTTTCATTTTTAAAATAACACAAGTGTATAAAAAACGAAAGGGAACTCCGTTGAGTTCCCTGTTCGTAACCTAAAACTAACCCTATGAAAAAAATATCTTTATGTTACTCGTTTCTAAATTACAGTGCTAAAGTACAACATTTATATTAAAAAACAATGAATTCAATTATTTTTTCACCTTTTGAAAGGTTTTGACTAAAATTGACTGTTTCTATGTTAACTAAGCACATATAAGTATAACCACGAATTGCTAAAATTGTTTTAACCAGATGCAATTTTTTTTACTTTCTTCTCTTATAAGGCTCAAGACATTAAAAATCAACAGCTAAATTATGATAAACAGCAATGAAAACAAGTTTGATGGATTTAACAAATCATTAAGAAATAAAAATAGCTGCTAATTGTGTGCTGTAAGAAATGGAATAAAAAGTTTAATTGTCATCATCGAAATGAAAGTGATGCATAAAACGATGAATTACAGGTGCAAGAAAAACAGCAATAACAGTTAAAAATGCCACACCACTGTACAAAGCGTAAATGGTTGCAAAAATTTTAGCATAGTCGTTTGTAAGTACGTGAATAGGTCCCATACCCGTCAGAATCATTGCAGCATCAAGTAATGAATCTATCCATGAAAGACCTTCAAGATAGTGGTAACCAATCATTCCCATAACCAATGAAAACAACAGTATCAGACATGACCAAAAGAAGTTTTTTAAAAGTCTGTTTCGGAATTTCCTGAACGGAAGAATGGGCTGTGAAAAATTTTCGTACATAGTTTTTGTTTCACTCGAGGGAGTAAAAATAGTTATTTCCTTGAGCAGATAAATTAATTTCAGGTGTAAGGTTTTGTCAGTTATGTTCTCAACCCGGAGAATGAAAAATCGTATCATTATTAATTCGGATGAGAAGTTTTTTATTATTCCTTATTGGTTTTGTTTGGACTTGCTGCTGTACGGCACAAAACAACTTATCGGGTATGCCTGAGCAGGATTGTTTTGGAGCTATTCCTATTTGTCAGACAACTTATTCTACTACGGCATCCTATACGGGATCGGGAAATATTCCCAATGAAATCAATACTGCCTATTCCTGTCTTTCATCTGGCGAAAAAAATGATGTCTGGTATTTGTTCAGAACACATTCTGCTGGAACAATCAGTTTTACTATCACTCCTGTAAATACTGCTGATGATTATGACTGGGCAGTGTTTAACATCACACAAAAATCTTGCAGCAACATTTACAACGATTCTTCAATGGAAGTAAGTTGTAACTATGATGCCAATATAGGATGTAATGGTGTTACAGGGGCTAATGGAAATTTTGGTCCTTGTGGTCAGACAGAAAATGTCATTACGGTTCTTGCAAATGAATCATATCTCATCAACATAAGCAACTACTCCTCATCACAAAGCGGCTACACTATTGACTTCTCCGCATCAACAGCATTAATTTTTGATGTTACACCACCACATGTGGTTAACGATACATTGGCTTGTACGCAAACATCTTTAAGAGTAAAATTTAATGAGCCTGTGCTTTGCAATACCATTACCACATCCGGTAACGATATGATTCTTGTTGACGACAGTGGAAATTTACAATTCCCTGTAAGTATAACTTTTGTGGGTTGCGATTCTGCACATCCTTACATTACGGAAGCCGAGTTATTTTTTGCTCAGCCTTTTGCCGGAAGCAACAACTATTATCTGCTTGCCGCAAATGGCAGTGATGGCAATACCATTTCCGACTTATGTGGCAACTTTGTGAAAGTTAGTGATACAATTGGAA
>Ga0209573_1005942_pt1 | contig 10562 bp, 9 predicted proteins | sample TNRBio252014_DNA_FD_185870 | JGI IMG/M metagenome (GOLD analysis project Ga0209573, IMG submission 185870) | Wastewater treatment Type I Accumulibacter community from EBPR Bioreactor in Madison, WI, USA - TNR Reactor_6/25/2014_ DNA (SPAdes)... | ecosystem: Engineered > Bioreactor > EBPR >...
GTTGACGACGCGGCCCCAGTGCTGTGCGGCCATCACCGGGGCCACCGCCTTGGTACACAGGAAGGCGCCCTTGAGCACGGTGTCGACGACGGCGTCCCAGTCGGCTTCGCTCAGCTTGGTGATGCGGGCGTCGCGCGCGAAGCCGGCGTTGTTGACCAGCACGTGCACGCTGCCGAAGGCGTCGCGGGCCGACTGCACCAGGCGTTCGACGTCTTCGGCCTTGGTCACGTCGGCGGCGACGGCGATGGCCTGGAAGCCGTCGCGCTGCAGCGCCGCGCAGTGCTCTGATGCCGCCTGCGCGTCGATGTCGGTGACGACGATGCGCGCGCCTTCTTCGGCCAGCGCGCGGGCCGTCTCGGCACCGATGCCGCGGCCCGATCCGGTGACGATGGCGACCTTGTCCTTCAGTCCGAGTTGCATGGGTCTTCCAGGTCAGAGCAGTTCGTCGTCGTGCTCGCCGATGTAGGGCGCGGGTTCGGGTTGCTTGGTCGGGGTGCGGCTGAAGCGCGGCGCAGGCGACGGCTGCACCACGCCCTGGCTTTCGAAGAAGGTGGCGCGCGCCTGGTTGTGCGGGTGGCGCGAGGCCTCGCCGGTGCTCAGCACCGGGCCGAAGCAGACGTCGGTGTTCTCCAGCAGCGCGCACCAGTGGGCGCTGGGCTGGCTGCGGAAGATGGCGGCCAGCTTGGCCTTCAGCGACGGCCACGCGGCCGGGTCGCGTTGGCGCTGGAACTCGGGGTCGGTGATGGCGAGCTTCTGCAGCAGCAGCGCGTAGAACTGCGGCTCCAGCGCGCCCAGGGAAATCCACTGCCCGTCTGCGCACTCGTAGGTGTCGTAGAAATGCGAGCCGCCGTCCAGCAGGTTGGACTCGCGTTCATCCTTCCAGTGGCCGACGGCGCGCAACTCGCAGACGATCGAAGTGAGCAGCGCCGCGCCGTCGAGCACCGCCGCGTCGACGACCTGTCCGCGGCCCGAGTTTCTCGCCTCGAACACGGCACACATGATGCCGAAGGCCAGCATCATGCCGCCGCCGCCGAGGTCGCCGACCATGGCCGCCGGCGCGATCGGCCCGCCGGCCTTGCGGCCGATGGTGGCCAGCGCGCCCGACAACGCGATGTAGTTGATGTCGTGCCCCGCGGCCTGCGCCAGCGGGCCGTCCTGGCCCCAGCCGGTCATGCGGCCGTAGACCAGGCGCGGGTTGCGCGCCAGCAGCACGTCGGGGCCCAGGCCCAGGCGCTCCATCACGCCGGGGCGGTAGCCTTCGATCAGCGCGTCGGCGCCGTCGAGCATGGCCAGCACCTTGTCGCGATCGGGCGGCGACTTCAGATCGACCGCCACCGAGCGCCGGCCGCGGTGCAGCACGCTGCGCCGGCCGCTGGCCAGGAAGGCCGGGTCGCCGCGGTCCCTGCCCTTGTCGGCCTTGCGGTCGAGGCGGATCACGTCGGCCCCCATGTCCGCCAGCATCATGGCGCAGAAGGGGCCGGGGCCGATGCCGCCGAACTCGATGACTTTCAAACCCTTCAGGGGACCGCTCATGCTCTCCAACTCCTTGTGTTCGGTGTTCAGCCCAGCCAGCGCTTGCGCCGGCGGTAATGCTTGACGTCGCGGAAGCTCTTGCGCCCGCCTTCGCGGTCCAGGCCGAGGTAGAACTCGCGCACGTCCTCGTTGGCGCGCAACTCCTCGGCAGCGCCCTCGAGAACGATGCGCCCGCTCTCCATCACGTAGCCATAGTCGGCGATCTCCAGCGCCACGCGCGTGTTCTGCTCGACGATCAGCAGCGCCAGGCCCTGCTCGCGCAGCCGGTGCAGGACGGCGAACACCTCCTCGACCATGCGCGGCGCCAGCCCCAGCGACGGCTCGTCGATCAGCATCAGCCTGGGCTCGGCCATGATGGCGCGGCCGATCACCAGCATCTGCTGCTCCCCGCCCGAGAGGTAGCCGGCGACGCGCTTGCGCAGGTCGGCCAGGCGAGGGATGGCCTGGTACACCGCGGCCAGCGCCTGGCGCATCGCGGCGGCGGACTTGAACATGTGGCCGCCGATGATGAGGTTCTGCTCCACCGTCATGTGCGGCAGCACGCGCCGGCCTTCCATCACGTGCACCAGGCCGGCGCGCACCACGGTGGCCGAGTCCCGGCCGTGGATCGGCTGGCCATCGAACGTGATGCTGCCGCCCGAGACGCGCCCGTCCTCGGAGTCGATCACGCCCGAGATGGCCTTCAGCGTGGTGCTCTTGCCCGCGCCATTGGCCCCCAGAAGGGCGACGCAGCCGCGCTGCGGAACCTGCATCGACACGCCCTTGAGCGCCAGGATGACCTCGACGTAGAGCACCTCGACGTTGCTCAAGGCCAGCAGTGCGCCTGCCGCAGTGGCGGCAGGCTGCACCTGCGCCGACGCCTGCGCCTGTGTCGCGGCCTGGCGCCGCGCCTCCACTGCGGCCGATTCGCTGCTGTCCGTCACCACTTCGGCACCGTGGGCACGGCCACGTCGCCGGCGGCCCGCACCACCTTGCCGTCCTTCATCGTCGCCACGTTGACCTTGGCGCTGCCGGTGGGGAAGGGCGAGTCGACGCTGAAGTCCACGCCCGGCAGCAGCCCCATCAGCTCGGCGGACGTGAACGAGGTGGCCAGCAGCGCGGCGTGCACGGCCTCGCCGGTCACCTTGTCGGCGCCCTTGGTCTTGACCGCGGCCTCGATGGCGCGCACCGCCACGATGGTCTGGCCGAGGCCGATCATGGTCATGGCGTTCCAGCCCGACTTCAGACCGTGCTTGTCCTGCAGCACGCGGTAGAACTTGCGGGCCGTGGTGTCGTCCTCGCTGGCGTCGGCGATGGCGCCCACCTCGTAGTCACCGGCAAAGCCGTTGGCGTCGCCCAGCGCGCGCGAGGACCCGGCCACGCCGTTGTGCAGCGACAGCATGATCGGGATGTTCTTGCCCAGCGCCTGCAGCGCGCGCTTGGTGGCCACGGCCTGCGCGGTGTTGGTCTGGATGACGATCACGTCGGTGCCGGCGTTGGACAGGCGGCGGACCTGCAACGTCAGGTCGGCCGGCTGCACCTCGGTCCAGATGGCCTCGACGAAGGTGGCCTTGTCCGGGTGTGCCTTGGCATAGCTCTGCAGGCCCTTGGCCATGTCGGCGTAGGCCGGTGTGGCTTCGGAGGTGATGATCGCCACCTTCACCGGGCGCTTGCCGTCCAGCTTGGTGGCGCGGAACCACTCCACGAAGCCGGCCGCCTCGTGCGCGTAGGTCGGGCGGATGTTCAGCGCCCACTGGCCGGGCTTCCAGCCGAAGCCGTAGGCCGCGGTGCCGAACAGCATCGGCACCTTGTCTTCCGGCAGTCGCTGCTGCAAGGCCGCCGCGTCCGGGCCGCCCAGGCCCAGCACCAGGGCTGGCTTGAGCTCGGCCTTGATGCCGGGCCACAGGCTGGCCGTCTGCGCCACGTCGTAGCGCGTGTCGTAGGTCTTGACGACGATGCGCACCTTGAGCTTCTCGCCGACCTCCTTGTTCCACCAGTCGAGTACCGCCAGCCGGCCGCCCTGCATGTCGTTCATCACGTTGGCATAGGGGCCGGCGAAATCGGCCAGCGCGGCCACGTTGATCGTGGTCTGGGCGTGCGCGGCGGTGCTCAGCAGCAGGCCGCAGGCGGCGGCGGTGGCGCAGGTCAGGAAGGGGCGTCGTTGCATGGGGTTGTCTCCTCGGGGGTGTGGGTCGGGACGGGTGGGTCGGCAGGGGTGGCTTCAGTGCGGGAAGGGCCAGAGTCGATAGGTCGCCTTGAAGATGTTCCAGCGGTGCATCAGGCCCTTGGGCTCGAGCAGCAGGAAACCGGTGATGACCAGGCCCAGGAACACGTTCATGCTGGCGAACACGATGTCGCTGCTCAGGGTGGGGATGAACTCGATGAGATCGGGGCCCAGCGTGGTGATGCCCTCCTGCACGATGCGGATCAGCACCGTGCCGATCAGCGCGCCGACGATGGAGCCCAGTCCGCCGACGATCATCATGGCGATGAACCAGATCGAGTTGAAGAGCGTGAACTGGTCGACCGAGACGAAGCGGATCTGGTAGGCCCACAGCGCGCCGCCGATGCCGGCGTAGAAGGCGCCGAGCACGAAGGCGCGGGCCTTGGTGCCGGGAACGTCGATGCCCATCATGCCGGCGGCCACGTCGTCGTCCCGCACCGCCACGAAGGCGCGGCCGTGCCGGCTGCGCAGGATGCCGAAGGCGCCGAACACCATCACCGCGGTACTGAACAGGAACAGGTGGTACAGCGCGCGGTCGCTGTCAAACACCAGCGAGCCCAGCCGCGCCGGTTGCAGGCTGAAGCCGTTGACGCCACCGAGCCACGACGAGGGCAGGTTCAGCACCACGAAGACGAACAGGAACTGCGCGGCGATGGTGGTCAGCGCGAGGTAGAAGCCCTTGATGCGCGCGGCCGTCAGGCCGAAGGCCCAGCCGGCCAGCGCCGCCAGCACCCCGCCCACTGGCACCGCGACCCAGAACGGCAGGCCGAACTTGACTTCGACGACGCTGGCGCCGTAGGCGCCCACGCCCATGAAGGCGGCCTGGCCGAGGTTGATCTGCCCGGCGTAGCCGGTGGTGATCTGCAGCCCGACCACGACGATGGACGTGACCAGCATCAGGTTGGCCACCGCCACCAGCCGCGGCGAGGCCAGCCAGGGGTAGAGCAGCAGCGCGGCGCCGAACAGCGCCAGGGCCAGCCACTGGGCACGGGTGCGCACGAGCGCGCTGTCGCGCGCGTAGCTGGTGGAGAAGATGCCGGAGGGGTCCATGGGGTTCAGACTCTTTCGATGCGTTTCCAGCCGAACATGCCGGTGGGCCGGACGATGAGCACGACCAGCATGAAGACGTAGGGCACCACCGCCGCGGCGTTGCCGCCGATCAGCGGGTCGATGTAGGCGGCGGTCAGGCCCTGCACGACGCCGACGATGATGCCGGCCAGCAGCAGCCCGCCGATCGATTCCAGCCCGGCCAGCAGCGCCACGGGCAGTGCCGCGAAGCCGATCTCGGACGACAGGAAGGTCAGCGACTTGCCACTCAGGTAGACCATCGAGGTGATGACCGAGAGCACGCCGCCCAGGGCCCAGGCGAAGGCGATCGAACGGCGCACGCTGATGCCCATGGCCAGCGCGATCTGGTGGTCCTCGGCCACCGCCGACATGGCCAGGCCGGCACGGCTGCGATTGAAGAACCAGTGCAGACCGGCGGCGCAGACCACCGCGATGATGCCGCCGGCAGCCAGCGAGCGCGGCACGATCAGATCGCCCAAGATCAGTGGCGCGAGCGGAATGATGGCCGGGAACTGGCGTTCCTGCGGGCCCCAGATCAGCAGCACCAGGCCGCGCATCAGGATCAGCAGGCCGATGGTGACCATGATCATCGAGAACACCGACTCGCCGATCAGGCGGCGGAACAGCAGGCGTTCGATGGCCAGGCCGATGAGCACCGAGATCGCCAGCGCCACGCCGATGCCCACGGCCGGGTGCATGCCGCGCGACTGCACGGCCCACCAGACCAGGAAGGCACCGACGACCAGCATCTCGCCGACCGCCATGTTGAAGACCTTGCTGGCGCGGTAGATGACGACGAAGCCCATCGCCACCAGCGAGTACAGCAGGCCGAGCAGGGCGCCGTTGAGCGCGTAGTTGAAGAACTCGATGATCATCGCGGGCCGGCCTTGCTGATGTCGGTGGCGGTCACGGTGGCGCGCAGCTCGCCCTGGCGACCGTCCTGGTAGGTGATGGCGATCTTGCAATCGATGTCGTGCGCACCCGCGTACAGGCCCTCGATCAGCGCCTTGTAGCGCTGCTCCAGGAACTCGCGGCGCAGCTTGCGGGTGCGGGTGAGTTCGCCCTCGTCGGCGTCCAGTTCCTTCGGGAAGTTGGCGAAGCGCACGACGCGCGAGCCCTCGGGCAGCAGGGTGTTGATGCGCGCGATCTCGTCGCGCACCACGGCGCGGATCTCCGGCCTTTGCGACAGGTCGGTGAAGGTGGAGAACGCGATGCGGCGCTCCTCGGCCCAGCGTGCGGCCACACCCATGTCGATGTTGATCAGGGCGCCCACCCAGGGCCGGGTGGCGTCGCCGAGCACCATCACGTCCTTGATGAAAGGCGAGAAGCGCAGCCGCGTCTCGATGAACTGCGGCGGGTAGGGGTGGCCGCTGGCCAGCTTGACCAGGTGCTCGACGCGGTCGAGGAACACGATCTCGCCGCGCTCGGTGCGGCGCACCGCGTCGCCGCTGGCGAACCAGCCGTCGCGGTCGAGTGCTGCCGTCTTGTCGGGCTTGTGCCAGTAGCCCAGGAAGCCGGTGCCGCCGCGCAGCAGCAGTTCGCCGCCGGCCTCGATGCGGGCTTCCAGCGGCGCGCCGAAGGTGGGGTCCACGTCGAGCAGCGGGCCCACGGTTTCGAGGTCGTAGCGCTCGCCGCGGTGGCCGGCGATGAGCCCGAACTCCGAGCAGCCGTAGATGTTGCGCAGCGGCACGCCCAGGGCATGGAAGAGGCGGAACACGTCCGGCGCCATCGCCGTGCCGCCGGAGACCGCGATCTTGGAACGTAGGAAGCCGAACTGGTCGCGCACGGCATGCAGCGTCAGCAGCTCGGCCAGCGGCAGCAGCAGCCGCGACAGCACCGGCGCCGGCCGGCCCTCGAGCCTGGCCACATGCACCTGGTGGCCGATGTGCACGCCCCAGCGGTAGAGGCCGCGTGCCAGCCCACCGGCGTGCAGCATGCGGGCCTCGATGGTGGCGGCGATGCTTTCCCACTGGCGCGGGCCGAACAGCACCATGTGCGGCGCCAGCTCGCGCAGGTTGGGCAGCACCTGGTCGGGCCCCTCGGGGAAGTTGACCACCAGCGGCAGCGTCAGCCCCAGTGTCACGCCCAGCAGCTGCTCGGTGATCCAGGCCAGCGGCGTGTACGACAGATACTCCATGCCGGGCTCGATCGGCAGCGCGCTGCGCATGCGGGCGGCGTTGTCGATCAACCAGCGGTGGCTGATCATCACGCCCTTGGGCTTGCTGGTCGTGCCCGAGGTGTAGGTCAGCAGCGCCAGGTCGTCCAGGCCGCCGGCCTCCACCTCGTGCTCGAAGCGCTGCGGGTGGCGGCGGTGTTCCTCGCGCCCCGCCGCCTGCAGGGCGTCGAAGGCGTGCAGCAGGTCGTGGCGGTACGACCACATGCCTGAGTCGTCCCAGTAGCCGATGCCGAAGATCTCCGGCAGGCGGGGCGCCACCGCCAGCGCCTTGTCGACCTGCTCCTGGTCCTGGGCGAAGATGAACTTGGCGCCCGAGTCCTCGCACAGGTAGTGCAGTTCCTCGGCGGTGGCGTCGGGATAGACCGACACCGTCTTGGCCCCCAGTGCCTGGGCCGCGAAGACAGCCCAGTAGTGCTCGGGCTCGTTTTCGCCGATCACGACCGCGGTGTCGCCGCGGGCCAAGCCCAGCGCGGCGGCGCCCAGCGCAAGGCTGCGCACCTGCTCCAGCACATGGGCGAAGTCGTACTCGCGCCAGATTCCCTTGCGCTTGACGCGCTGCGCCAGCCGCCCGGGCTGGGTGCGGGCGTGCGCCAGCAGCGTCTGCGGCAGGGTGCGCAGCGCGACGCCGCCGGCGGCCGCGGCGCTTGTTCGCGTCGTGGCCGCCGGCGCGGGTGGCGCAGCCTGCTTGGTCAGGGTCGTCGTGCCGCCGCTCATGCTGCCGCACCCAGGTAAGCCTGAATCACGGCCGGGTCGGCCTGCACCTGGGCCGGCGTGGCGTCAGCGATCTTGCGCCCGAAGTCGAGCACGGCCACGCGGTCGGCCAGGTCCATGACCACGCCCATGTCGTGCTCGACCAGCACCACGGGGATGCGCCTGGCCTCGCGCACATCGATGATGAAACGGGCCAGGTCTTCCTTCTCCTCGGTGTTCATGCCGGCCATGGGTTCGTCCATCAACAGCACCTTGGGTTCCATGGCCAGCGCCCGGCCGAGGTCGACGCGCTTGCGCAAGCCGTAGCCGAGCGAGCCCACCGGCTGGTGGCGGATGTTCTCGATCTCCAGGAACTCGACGATGTTCTCGGCCACCTCGCGGTGGCGGGCTTCCTCGCGCTGGGCCCAGGGGAAGTAGAGGAAGGCTTGGGCGAGGCTGGAACGCATGTGGCTGAAGCGCCCGATCAGGATGTTGTCGAGCACGCTCATGTTGGAGAACAGATGCGTGCCCTGGAAGGTGCGCACCACGCCGTCGCGAGCGATGGCATGCACGGCCCGGCCCAGCAGATCGCGGCCTTCGTACTGCACGCGGCCCTGCTGCGGGCGGTAGAAGCCGCTCAGCACGTTGAGCAGCGAGCTCTTGCCGGCGCCGTTGGGCCCGATGATCGCCAGCATCTCGTCGGGCCGCACCTCGATGCTGACCCCGGACAGTGCGGTGACACCACCGAAGCGCAGCGTGATGCCCTCGGCGCGGAGAACGGGCGCGGCGCTGGCTGCGCTGCTCGTCGTGGACGTGGCCATGGTCGGAGTCAAGGTCATGAAAAGGCGTTGAGCCCGGTAAGGGCGCGGCCGATGATGAGCTTCTGGATCTCGGTCGTGCCGTCCGGGATGGTCATCATGCGGGCATTGCGGAACAGCAACTCGACGCCGAAGTCCTTGGTGATGCCGTTGCCGCCGTGGATCTGCACCGCCTTGGAGGCCACGTCGACCGCGATCTCGGTGGCGTAGCACTTGGCCATCGCGCTCTCGACCTCGCAGCGCACGCCGTGGTCGATGAGGTTGAAGGCGCGGTAGACCAGCAGCTTGGCCGCGTCGAGCTCGATCGCGGCCTCGGCCAGCATGCCCTGGATGAGCTGGTGGGCACCGATGGGCTTGCCGTGCTGGCGGCGCTCCTTGGCGTAGGCCACCGCCTTGTCGAGCGCGGCCTGGGCGATGCCCACGGATGTGAGGCCGACCATCGGCCGTGCCTTCTCGAACAGCACCAGCGTATTTTTCAGCCCGGCGCCCGGAGCGATCAGCATGTTGGCGGCGGGCACGCGCACGTTGTCGAAGAACAGCTGCGCGGTCGAGGTGCTGTTGAGCCCCAGCTTGTCGATGTTGCGGCTTTCGTAGCCGTGCTCGGCGCGGTCGACGAGGATCATCGACAGGCCCTTGGCGCCATCGTCCGAGGTGCGCACGATGACCATGCAGAAGTCGGAATAGTGGCCGTTGGAGATCCAGGTCTTTTCGCCGGTGACGACGTAGTGGTCTCCGTCGGGCCTGGCGCGGCAGGTGACCTCGGCCACGTTGGAGCCGACGCCGGGTTCGCTGATGCCGCTGCAGGCGATGATCTCGGCGCGCACCATGCGCGGCAGGTACTTGTCGCGCATCGCGTCGTTGCTGCACACCTCCAGCGAATAGGCGCCAAGCTGCTGGATCAGCAGCGAGATGGCGACGTCGCCGGAGACGCGCGCCAGCTGCTCGTACATCAGCGCGTAGGTCAGCCAGGGCATGCCCAGGCCGCCGTGCTTCTCGGCGATGATGCCGTTGCCACCCATGCCGTAGGGCAGCATCAGCTGGAAGATCTCCAGCATGCGCTCCTTCTCGATCAGCTTGTCGGGCTGGTAGCGCTGGACGATCGGGCGCAGCTTGGTTTCGAGAAAGCGGTTGAAGCCTTCGACGGCCAGGCGTTGTTCTTCGGTGGGCAGGAAGTTCATGGGATCGACCTTGAGAGGAAAGGGCGCCGGTTCAGCGCGAACTCATGCGGGCACCGGCATCGATGTGCAGGCAGGTGGCATTGATGTATGCGTTCTCGACGATGCTGCGCACCAGGTGCGCCAACTCAGCCGGCGCGCCCATGCGGCGCGGGAACAGCACCATGCGGTCGACAATGGCTTGCGCCACCTTCTTGGGCAACCCGGCCACCATCGGCGTGTCGAACAGGCCGGGCGCCACTGCCACACAGCGGATGCCTAGCTCGGCGAGGTCGCGCGCCACCGGCAGCGTCAGGCCGATTACGCCGGCCTTGCTGGCGGCATACGCCGCCTGCCCCATCTGGCCGTCGTGCGCCGCACCCGACGACAGGTTGACGATGACGCCGCGCTCGCCGCCTTCGGGTTCGTTGCGCGACATCGCAACCGAGGCCAGGCGCAGCACGTTGAAGGTGCCGGTGAGGTTGATGGCGATGACTCTTTCCCACAGCGCCAGCGGGAACGGCTTGCCGTCGGCGACGGTCTTCGCGGCGTCGGGCACGCCGGCGCAGTTGACGCAAATGTGCAGGGCGCCGAAGCGCTCCAGGGTTTGGTCGATGCCGGCCTGGACCTGGGTTTCGCTGGTCACGTCGACCGGCAGGAAGAGGGACGCTGTGCCCAATGCGGCGGCCGTGGCGGCGCCGCGTTCGGCGTCGCGATCAAACAGGGCCACGCTCGAGCCGGCCGCCAACAGTGCTTCGGCGACCGCCCGGCCCAGGCCCGAAGCGGCTCCGGTGACGACTGCAATCTTGCCGGAAGGATTCATCGTTGGGTCCCCTTCAGCGGCCGAGAATGGTGATGGCGCACACCGCCTCTTCGATGCCGAACAGGCCACCGCCGTTCTCGGCGATCGCGAGCCGCGC
>Ga0209573_1005943_pt1 | contig 10561 bp, 6 predicted proteins | sample TNRBio252014_DNA_FD_185870 | JGI IMG/M metagenome (GOLD analysis project Ga0209573, IMG submission 185870) | Wastewater treatment Type I Accumulibacter community from EBPR Bioreactor in Madison, WI, USA - TNR Reactor_6/25/2014_ DNA (SPAdes)... | ecosystem: Engineered > Bioreactor > EBPR >...
ACCCTGTGTTCGCACAAAAAGGGGACCAGGTCACCGTCACTTTCTTCGCCGATGAGCCGCTGAATGGAAGCACGGTTGTTACGATCGGGGGGCGCCCTGCAAATCTGATCTCGGTGGACGGCCTCGAGTACACCTATCGGAGACTGATGACCGGCCAGGAAGGAACAGGGTTTGTTCCCGTCGAAGTCATCGCGCTGGATCTTGCTGGAAATTCCGGGAACGCAGGTACTCAGATCGAAGTCGGCGGTGGCTTGTCCGTCGACAGTTCCACCATCGTCTTTTCAAATGCCAATCCGGATGTTGGGGAACAGGTCACCGCTTCGGTCGTCGTCAAAAACACAGATGGCCGAATGGCCGAGAATGTGGAAGTTCAGTTTTCACTGTATGAGCCCGGAGGTGGGATTCGTGCGATCGGCTCTGCGACAGTTCCCTCCATCGGGGCTCATGGTGAAGTCGTTGTTCCCATCACGTTTGATGTGCAGTCACCCGGGGTTCAGTTGTTTGAAGTTCGAGTCGATCCCAATGGCCTGATCAACGAAGACACAGAGGCCGACAACACCGCCTCTCGAGCTCTGCCGGTCGGTGATTTTCAGGCTGTGATCCAGATCAGTGCCCAGTTGTCCGCGACCAACGTCGTCCCCGGAGGTCTGCTGACAGTAACGGGCAACGCCTGGTATCCAGGATTTCTGCTTCCGGTGAAAGGCAGTTCCGTCTCTGCCTCCGTGGTTGGATCCAGTGGTGAGACTTTGACGACCAGCGATTCTCTGGGTGACTTCTCGCTGACGCTCGTCGCTCCGGAAACTCCCGGCACACATCTTGTCCAGGTGCAGATTTCCGATGGAACACTCGAAGGAACCGCCTTTCTCAGCCTGAACGTGCTTGCTCCGGCATCGGGTGTTGATCTTTCGGTTCGTCCCGAACACATCACAACGGCTGGCGTCCCGATTGTTGGACTGGCCAATACGCTTACGGCCCGAGTCAACAATGCGGGAGCAGACGATTTTCAGGGAACGTTTGATGTCAACTTCTACGAGGGCGCGAATCTGCTGGGCACCGTGACGGTGACCGATCTTGCAGCCGGCGCTCACAGGATGGTCAGCATTCCGCACACGTTTGCTTCTGCCGGAGACCGAGAGATCCGCGTGGTGGTCGATCCGGCGGATCGCGTCGAGGAAATCAGCGAAGCGAACAACATGGCCGTGCGAACACTCACGGTGCTGGAAGCGATTGCCGACCTGACGCCGTCGCAACTTGTGCCTTCCACGATGACACCGTCCACCATTCAGGCGGTCACCCTCACTGCAATCGTTCGCAATCAGGGAGGAGCTGCTGCAAGTGATGTGCTGGTTCACTTCCTTGACAATGGTGCAGTCATTGGAACGGCCACCATCCCAGGCCTCGCGGCCGGAGGTGCAACGGCGTCAGTCTCCATCCAGACCGTCTTTGCAACAGCCGGGACTCACCTGATTGAGGTGGTCGTGGATCCGGGGAATCTGATCCCTGAGTCGAACGAATCCAACAACCAGCGATCCGCGACGATTCTGGCTCATGATCCCTCTCCGGATCTCGCTCCATCAGCGATTACGATTTTGTCCGGTGCGGCTGTCGTGGGAGAAACGGTGACAGCGTCCGTCACCATTCGTAATCAGGGTGAACGATCGGCTGAAGCTTTCGATGTCCGGTTTGAACAGGACGGCATCGTCATCGAAACGCAGCGGATCACAGGGCTGGAAGTGAATGAAACTTTTGTGCTGGAGACTTCCACCGTTTTTGCGACGGCTGGATCTCATTCTCTTCGCGTCGTCGTCGATTCAAACTCCGAAATTCTGGAACTGTCTGAAACCAACAACACTTCGACCCTGACCATCACGGCCTTCGATACTCTTCGCCCCGATCTTCGAATCAGTTCGGGCGAGATTTCAATGTCGCCCGCCGCTCCGTCACCAGGCGAGACCGTCGTCGTTTCGATCCCTGTCCGAAATGTCGGCATCGGTCCGGCCGACGCAACCATCATCCAGCTGATGGTGAATGGACAGACGCTGGAGTCTCAGCCGTTCGCGCTTCTGGCTGCGGGAGCCACGCGCGTCGTGACCTTCAGTTTCGTTGCGCCAGCGGTGGAAGGCTATCATCTGATTGAGATCGTCGCGGATCCCGGCAACGATGTGGGTGAAACGGACGAAAACAATAATCGGGGCTTCCGACTGTTTCTGGTAGGACGACTGCCTGATCTCGATGTGACGGGCATCACATTCTCGAACTCGTCTCCGGTCGAAGGCGAAGTCATTCTTGTCTCAGCCACCATCGGCAATATCGGCGATCAGAATGCCTACGGAACTCTGGTCAGCTTCTACGATGGGTCAGACCTGATTGGACATGTTTCAGGAGTCGATTTTGTCCTCGGCGAGAGTTCCAGTCGAACAGTTTCAGTCCCGTTCTCCACCAGTGGTCGCACAGGACAGCGGACAATTACGGTGATCGTGGATCCGGCCGATGTGATTCCTGAAAGCAACGAGGCGAATAATTCGCAAACAAGCCTGCTGTCTGTGGGTCAGTCTGCGAATCTGGCACCGGTCGTGGCGCAGCCGATTGGTCCCGTTGTGGTAATGGAAGACGCACCACCGATCGTCCTCAGTCTTGCCGGCGTCTTCGATGACGGTGATATCCTGACTCAGGGTGATCAGCTGACATTGACTGTTTCGAACAATTCAAACGCCTCACTGGTCACAGCAACACTTGCCGGGACAGTCCTGACCCTGTCGTTCGCACCAGACGGATTTGGAACGGCCAGCATCACCGTCCGCGCTACGGACCTGGCCCTCGATTATGCAGAGCACACATTCCCCGTCAGTGTACTCGCGGTGAATGATCGGCCTGTGGCTGTGGCCGGGGAAAACCGAATCGTTAACGAAGGCGGAAACATCGAGTTTGACGGAAGCCACTCGTGGGACGTCGACAACGATCTCCTGAGCTACTCATGGGACTTCGGCGACGGAAACACGGGCTCCGGAGCAACTCCCACGCATTCGTACGCTGACGATGGCACCTATGTGGTCACACTCACAGTTTCCGACGGCCAGTTGACTGCCACGGACACAATTCAGGTCACCGTTCTGAATTCGAATCCAGTGGCACAACTCACCGGGCCGGGGTCGATTGTCTATGGTTCAGATGTCACCGTGGCCTTCACAGAGATATTCGATCCTTCGTCTGTCGATCTGTCCGCCGGACTGAAGTTCGCCTACTCGCTTGATCCGGATGATTTTTCTGACGTCAGCTATTCCAACGGCAGCACGGCAGAGACATCACTGACAATTGCTGCTTTGCCCGCAGGAACACATCAGGTTTTTGCCCGAGTCATTGACAAGGACAACGGTTATACGCAATACGAGACACAGGTGACCGTACTGCAGGCCGCTCTGACGGTGACGGTGGCTGACGCAAGCCGAGTATACGGCTCAGCAAATCCGGAGTTCTCAGTTGACTACTCGGGGTTTGTACTGGATCAGGATCCATCAGTGCTGACGGGCTCGCTGCAGTTTACCACCGCAGCAACGACCATCAGCGATGTGGGCAGTTATGTTGTCAGTGCCAGCGGACTGGACTCGGACAATTATGCCATTACTTTTGTGGATGGCACTCTGTCAATCCTGAAAGCATTCCAAACGATTGACTGGGCGTCCCCATTGTCCATCCTCTACGGCACGGCATTAAGTGAGCTTCAGCTGAACGCTGCCGTTTCGGTCTCTGGATTCACTCCCGCAGGAGCGCTGCACTATCAAACGTCGGCCGGAACGGTGCTGGAAATCGGTCGACACGAGTTGACCGTCACGGCAGCGGAAACGATCAACTACCATGCCGCATCGGCGACAGTGACGCTGGATGTTCTTAAGGCGTACAGTTTAGCGGGGTATGTTTACATCGATCTGAACAACGACGGAGAGCTTGACCTGGGCGAATCCGGAGTTGAAGGAGTGACGATTACTCTAACCGGAGAAGATGATCTTGGTGCCGCGGTCCTTATTACGACGACCACTGATGATGAGGGTTTCTATCAGTTTGGCGGATTACGACCCGGACTCTACAGGATTACCGAAAGTCAGCCATCCGGATTCCTACAGGGAACGAATCGAACGGGAACCCTGGGCAATGTCTCATTGGGTTCCCTATCCGAGGATGCAATCGATCAGTTCTTCATAGATCTAAGCGGAGAAGTCATTGACCCATCGACAGACACGGACGCGATCAATTTCAACTTCGGCGAGATTCCGCAGTCAACAGGTGGGATTCAGACGGGTGAGACGGCAGGAATCGGATTCTGGCAGAATAAGAATGGGCAGAACCTGATCAAATCTCTGAACAGCGGCCCAACATCAACTGCACTGGGGAACTGGCTGTCGACAAACTTCCCCAATATGTACGGAATGCTGGCTGGAAAGACCAACGCTCAGGTTGCCTCCCACTATAAACACCTGTTTGCCTTGAACGGAAAGTCGGCTCCGTCTGGTCCGCCCAAACTGGATGCACAGGTGCTGGCGACAGCACTGGCGGTCTATGTCACGAACCATTCTCTGGCAGGTGATACGGCAGCCGCATATGGCTTCCGAGTCACTGCCTTTGGTGTTGGTGCGGCTACGATTTCTGTCGGTACTTCGGGTGCTGCCTTTGGACTGGCGGATCACTCGACCGTGTCGGTTTTTGAACTGCTGTTCGCGACCGATTCGATGACCGTGAATGGAATCCTTTACAGCCATTCCAATGCGACGTTGATGAAATCACTCAGAGACATGGCAAACGAAGTTTATTCTCTGATCAACGACGATGAATAAGCCACTCGGCGAAGATTGCAGGACCGTTCAGGAATTCAGTGTTACGTCTGGGCTCAATTTGGTGTTGGGTGTGGCAGGGGCTTCGCTTCGACCCCGGCCACCGTATTGTACTTTCTCGCCCGATGTCGCGGGAAAAAGGGGCCGATCGGCCGGATGAGGGGGCCTCTTCAATCACGACGGACATCGCAGTCGGGACGAGATTCGCGGAAGCGGCGAACGGCATCCCCAGTAACCTGGGTTCCTCGCAGATTAAGCTCCACGAGTGGCATTCTTGCCAGCTCATCAAGAATTGCATCGTCGACCGGCAATTCCCTGAGTTTCAATTTCGTCAGATTCGGACATTCCGGTAAACGACGGAGTCCTGCTGCTGTGATCGATGTGCCGGAAAGGTCAAGCGACACCAGCGACGGGAACTGAGTCAGATCTGTGAGGGATTCATCGGAAATCAGAGTGTTCGTCAGCGTCAGACCTCGCAGCAGCGGGAACGACCTGAGCACCCGAATGGACTCATCCGTAATTTGTGATTGCGCCAAATCCAGCACCAGCAGTGAATTACGCCAGGACTCCAACGCCGTCACACCGTGATCCGAAACATCCTGGCCGGGCACGTACAGCCACTTCAGCGGCCAACCGGGATTCAGGCTCCTGATATCGGCATCAGACGTGCGAGGGTCGTACAAATGCAGACCTTCTACGGCATGCAGCTGTCCCAACAGGGCTCGCTCCTGATCCGGCAGGACTCCCTTTGATAACTCAATGACCTGAATCAGAAAATCGGTCTCCGGCAGATCATCCATTCGCTCAATGCGCTTACCGGTCCAGCGGCCGGATGTCCGCATGTTGACGGTCACCGAACCTCCCCGCTGCAGCACCCATTCCGCGAATCGTCGTTCACGAGCATAGAAAACTTCGCCAGCATTATCTCCTGTCCCCACACTCAGACTCTGCGCCGCTGAGGGCGCATCCTTTTGAGTCCCTTGTGGTTCAGTAACCGTCTCCGGCGAGTCTTCCGACGACCGCGGCACCGACACAGCCGGCTGTGGAGCCGCTCTGTTCTTCTGCAGCCAGATCACAGCCGCGAGCACTGCAATCGCCACGCAAAACCAGGCACACCACTGCAATACTCCAGGAGAAACAATTTTGTGGATCCATGACCGAACGTCTGAGGTGGTAACCGGATTCGCGTCTGGACACTGAGGATTCGAATTGAAAAAGGCGGTTCCTGCCAGGTCTGACCGGCTGACTCCCTGGCAGAATTCCTTAAGTCGCTGAGCCACCGTTGCGGCGGATGAAATCCGTGCGTCACGGTCTTCTGCAACCATGTCCTGAATCAGTTCGGCCAGCCTGGCATAATTCTGTTTGCGATTAGAAACCAGTCGGTCGGTCGGCGGAAGAACGTCCCAGTGCAGCAGACGCTCCAGTGTCCGCCCCAGACTGTATATGTCTGTGCGGCCATCAATGTCTGGAAGTCCCCGCAGTTGCTCGGGTGACATGAATCGCTCAGTCCCAACAACGCAAAGGGGCCCGGTAAGATCCGAGTCCTGATCCACCAGTTGAGCCAACCCGAAATCCAGCACTTTGACAATGCCATTTCGGGTCAGCATGATATTGGCGGGTTTGATATCTCGATGAACAATTCCTGCCTGATGAATTGCAGCCAGCCCCAAAGCGGCCTGGCGAGTGATTTCGCACCAGATGTTAAGGCTGAGGTCTGGCTGATCATGTCTCAACTGCTTTAGGTCAACGCCATCCACGAGTTCCATCACCAGGTAGACAGAGCCATCCTGGACATCGCCATCATAGGCCGAGACCACATGAGGATGGTTGAGCGCTGCCAGCGTCTGCATTTCTCGCTGGAATCGCTCAATCGAACTCGGTGTCGCCGCGCGTTCCCGTCGAAGGAGTTTCAGTGCCACATTTCGATTCAGTGCCGTGTGGCGGGCCAGATAAACCTCTCCCATACCGCCCGAGCCCAGCGGCCTGATGATTTCGTAGGCCCCCACCTGTCGCGGCAAAACATCCTCAGAATCGTCGCTTTCGACAGGCTGGCCGCCACCGGTTTGTCGACAGATCTGCTCGATTCGGTGTGTCAGATTCGCCCGGGGCGATCGCGTTTCCGCGTCCGCCGTTTGATCAAGAAACTGACTCAGCAAGTCATCCAGCCGCGCATGCGGAAGCGTCGTCGGGTCCCAGTCCCGAACAGTCGCGCGCTGAACTGCATCGTCTTCCTTGTTCATGAGTGCCGTCCAGACAGGTCACCGCTCCACTTCGAATCGGCCACAACACTTACCTAACGATTTGCGGTCACATTCCCGTCATTAGCCAGCGGATTCGCTTTGAACACGTACTGGTTCCTGGTTCGCTGCATTTCCTTAATCATTGATCAATCGGGTTCCGAGGCACCAGCTGTCCCTCCTTGTCAATCGTAAAATTTGCCAGTTCCAGCTGCCGAATGCACTGCGCGCGAATCCTCTCGAAGACCCGATTTGCCGTCGTCGACACATTCGTCACGCTCATGCCCAGAATGGCAGCAATCTCCGAGTGCGGCAGGTGAGCGATTCGGGCCAGTCGAAAACATTCCCACGTTCGTTCCGAACATTGGTTTTCCACGATTCCCTGCGCCTGCCAGAAGGCAAGCCACAAAGGGGACAGCCCGCCATCAGATTTCAGTCCGCTGCGATCCGGTAACTCATTGGCTCCAGACCCCAAACCCTCCGGGACGCGACAGACCCGCTTCAGGAGATCCAGCGCTGTCGTCTGCGTGATCCGATTAATCCACGCCCCAAGACTCTGACCAGAGTCGTCGCGAGAAAAGCGGTCCAGCCGAGACCAGACCTTGCGAAACACTTCGACCGTGATGTCTTCCGCATCGGACTCACTGATCCCCAAACGCAGGGCCTGCCTGAACACGCGTGGCGAGTATTGCTTCCATATGCTGCTCCACGCATCGTTATCCCTTCGACGCGCTTTCATCAGCGTCGCCGACGAAATGGTGCTGTCGTCGTCGTGTTCCAAAACTTCGCCCCTAAGGAAGGTGAATGGGATTGGGACTCGCCAACTCGTCCAGATTTATCGCGTATTCAAATCAGGCTTGAAGTTACATGCGGGAGTCGGGAGAGTCTGGAAAGCGTATCGATTACGGTCAGCACCGTCAGCTCAAAAGATTTGCCTCTGTGCCAGAAATGGTGCATGAATTTCCCTTTTGCCTGGGCATCTCAAAATGGAATCAGAGCCGGGAACAGAATGTCACATTGGACGCGAAGTGAAGTTCCCCAGAAATGGTAGGCGCTGTGAATTGGTTACATTGGACTCAGCACGGCGCATTGTCCAATCATGATCTATCGTTCACCGTCGGAGGACACGGAGGCGAGCTCTGATGAGGAATCTTCGGGCGATTCCGATGTCGACACTCACACGTATCGAATCCATTCCCGGATCAACGTCATGAGGGCAGGACCGCGGCGGCGAATGTCGTCAACCCCCTCGAACGTCAGCATCGCTCGATCCTTCGCAAGCCAATCGAGCATCCCCTCCGGATCGGGAATCGCCACACCCGTTTCTGAGATGGCGTTCTTTCGAGCACCGAAATGCATAATGACGCCAATGCCCTGCTTCCTCTGCAGGTGCAGCGTCGCAAAATACTCCACCGTGCGAAAACTCAGCACGTTCCATTTGATCCCTTCGCCGATGCCAGGATCAGCCTGCAGGACAATCTCCCGCAACGCCAGCACCATCAGTCGAACAGATTCGTCCAGTGAGCTCAGAAAATCAGCAACGTCGGAAGCACCTGTGACACGTTTCGCAGCGGCTTTCTTTCCGGATTTCTTCGATGCCATTGCCGCGAACTTTCAGCGTGCATTTGATATGGGGAACTTCAGACCGCTTCATCTGAGTGCGGTCGAGTAACGATTCCAGTTCATCCGTACCGCCCTCAATTAGTACCAAAGCTTGCCCCCTCTTTAATCCACCGTTTGAGGAGGTTTATCTGCTCGGCGCTGAGCTGAGGGTTCTCTGACTTCAGCGGTGGCATGCGCTTTGATTCCTGCTCTGTGATCAACCTCTTGATCAGAAGACTCTCATCGGGATTTCCCGGAACGATCTTGCCTCGACCAACTGCGTGTTCCTCAAGATCGACACGGAAACCCGCCATGCTTACGGGACTCATCTCGGGTCCATGGCAGGGAAAACAACTGCGCTCAAGAATCGGAAGAACATCCTGAGCGAAATCAACTCGCCCCGTCTCGACCGTACCGCCGGGCTCGTCGCTGTTTGAAGAAATCGTGGAATCCGCTTCCGACGACTCTTTCGCTGCTTCAGAACTGCATCCAGAAAACAATCCGACGAGGACACTCACCGCCAATACCAAGCCGAAAGCCGGTTTCATCATGTAGTCTCATTTTACAGGCAGCATTGGTGTGATGCAGTCGGATAACGAACGCCGGTAACCGGGCCACCGCCTGGAAACTACGATTTCACGACACGCGTCGTAGGATCCCGTCCACCGCTTGGTTCAAGTAAGCCGCTGTCGCGGCGGGGTGTTTGCTGGTCGATCGTATCGATGAGTTGTGGTGTTTGGCAAGGGGGAGTGGTCAGTCTGTCTGTGGGGGAGCGTCAGGGGATGTTCCCGATGTCTGTTCTCACAGGGAGATTGATCCATGGCTCGTGCACGAAACGCTCAGACACCTTCATCCACCCGCAAAGCCGTCTTTCCGAAGCGATCGTCACCGACCGCGGGCTGACGCATTCGTCACATTTCAACGGACAGCTGCACGAACCCATGAGTGAAGTCCTGCATCTGGGCGGATGGCCAATCGCACGCATCAAGGATATCTGAGCGCTGTCCGGCAACTGGCCGACTTCTGCCAGCGTTCACCCGACCGGATCACCGAAGACCAGCTGCGAAAGTTCTTTCTGCATCTGAAGAACGACAAAGAGTTCGCCAGCGGATCGCTGCGAGTCGCCTTCAGCGGCCTCAAATTCTTCTACACGCGCACCTGCAAACGCAACTGGCAGACGCTGGCCGACATGCGAATCAAGGATGACAAGACGCTGCCCGAAGTGCTGACCATACCGCAGGTTCATCCGCAGTCCGCTGGATCGGCTGTGATGGTGTGGGAGATCTGCGGGGCCACCCTCATCCGGCCTGACGGCCACCTTCTCCCTGAGAGGGAGAAGGGACGGCTATGGAGGGAGAGCAGTCGTTGTAGGTCCTGTCTGCCGGACTGGACTTCGCGGCTCGCCGCGACCTGAACGAGTGCAATGCCGCGAATCAGCCTGCCATCATGAACGACGTGCACGATGGGTTCGCCTTGCGGCAATACGAAAATCCTTTCCGGCAGAAAAGGACCTACAGTGACATGGCGATGCTGACCATGAAGGAATCGCACTCGGTGGGCTGACGCCGCACCGCTCGCCTGAGGGCCATGGCTTCAGGATTCGAGATACGAAGATCAGTTGCGGCCGAGACAGCCTTTTACCAGGCCCTTCCAGGCATTCAGGTCAAACGGCCAGTAGCTCAGGGAACTGGCGTACCAGCGAGCGGCCTTGCCAGGCGAACTGGCTGCCAGAAACCACGCCGAGCAGCTTTCCACACTGGCGAGCGCTTTGCGATGCAGAGACCAGGGCAGTGACTGAGCTCGCTGGGTAGCGAGGGCGCGCTGAATGATCTGTTTGCGAGTATTCCTCATGCGTTCGTAGTTGCGGGATAGCGAGCCCGGCCGCCACTGATACATTGT
>Ga0209573_1005945_pt1 | contig 10559 bp, 9 predicted proteins | sample TNRBio252014_DNA_FD_185870 | JGI IMG/M metagenome (GOLD analysis project Ga0209573, IMG submission 185870) | Wastewater treatment Type I Accumulibacter community from EBPR Bioreactor in Madison, WI, USA - TNR Reactor_6/25/2014_ DNA (SPAdes)... | ecosystem: Engineered > Bioreactor > EBPR >...
TTCACTTTCATACTATGCGGGTCGTGGCAATTGATACAGGTAACCCCTGCCGCATGCATTTTACTTTGTCCGAAGGAAGCATATTCATAATCTTCCGCTTTGATCTGTCCGTCTATAAAATAATTGACCGGATCCGCGGTGGACGGCAAATGTGATTGCAGGAAGGATTGTCCATGCGTATAGCTATCGGTAAACCGGGTAGCCCTGGCATGGCAACGGGCACAGGTTTCCAGCAAGGTATCATGTGGAATAACCTGTTCCGGCATCAGGGTCTGCTTTGCAGGATCCATTTTCCAGTTGATGGCTTTCGCCGCCAGACTGATGGCAAACCCCTTATAAGGAACGGGCTTATCTTTTTCATCTGCCCATTTAATATGACCGGAAGCGGGTCCATGACAGGATTCGCAGGAGACCCGGCTTTCGCTCCACCGGCTGTTGAATTTATCGCCGGCCAGGTCAAAGTTTTTTTTATAATCCGTCGTATGACAATCCGCGCACATGTAATTCCAGTTCTGGTTGATACCCATCCAGAACAATTCATCCGTATGTGCGATACGTTCTTTATCGTATAAATGAAACCAGCGTTGTCCCCCTTTCGCCTTTTCACGGGTATCCCAGCAAAAGGGCAAAACCTGTATCCGGCCATCCTCAAACTTTACCAGGTATTGCTGCAATGGCTGCCAGCCGAATGTATAGCTGATGGCAAACTCTTTTTTCACCCCGGTGCTGTCTGTGGTGCGGACAAAATACCGCGAGCCCTGCCGGTAAAAAAAAGCGGTGTCGCCCTGGTAAATAAAACGGGTATTGTTAAAATCTCCTTTTACCGTTTCCGCAGATACGGTATCCATGGCATGAAAATGATCCGAGGTTTTGAACAGGGCCGTTTGCTGCGGATGGCAGGACTGACATTTTTCTGAACCCGCATAGGCAGGATTTTCCAGGGGCAGCGACCGGTTTACACAGCAATAACAAAAGACCAGCAACAGCAGCAGGGAAACCAATACCTTGATTTTTTTCATAATTCTGTTTAACAGGAAGTGATGGCTAAATTAAGAAAACGGACCAACTGTTTATTATATTAAGATTACAACAATCCGGTGAACCTTTTATCCGCAGCCCTGTTGTCGCTGCCCTGTTACAACACTGTAACAGGGTTAAACTACACACAGGTAGTACAAGCACTACAAGCAGGGAATGATTGCAAAGACCTGCGTCATACACTTCACTGACGCAAGTCAATTTTCATTGGGAAAATATAAAATTATACGCAGGTGAAAAAGGGATAACACTTAATACGTGATATTGATGATATGATCGTAAAATTTCAGATTCGTGTATCCGTTTTTATAAAAACAACGAATAAAAAAACCCGGTGATGTATCCTGTGAACTTTGTGTCTGATCAACTAAAAAAAAATTCTGGCATTGATTTTGACTTGCAGGAATACCTTTCCGGTAACATTTCACGAACCCTCTTGCCGGAATACAGTAGCGACCAATCTGACAAAAAAAAGGTAAAGGCTGAAAGGAACGAACAATCCTTCCGGTAACCGGTCACCCGGTACCGATCAGCACAATAAATAAGCAATTACACCCGGACAGGTTAGTATAAAACCTGTAACGGATCCTTCTTGCCCTTACTTTTTCCAGCCAGTATCCAATATCCATCTGACATTTTTTTTGACAACTAAAAAAAAAGAACAACAATGAAAAACCAATCAGTCGTAAGTAACAGGACAGGCGCTGCTTTCTTCAGCCGTCGTTCCCGTTTTGTCCCCCTGGCATTTGCAGGGCTTCTTTTATTCCTGGCTTCCTGCCGCAAAAACATGGATGCGTTATACAGTGATGCACCGGTAACGGAGAGTGCCGCCGCGGCCCGTCTCGGATTTACCGGCAACAGTTTTTATGTGGCTACCAACGGTAATGATGCCAACGCGGGCACTGAAGCCGCTCCTTTTAAAACACTTGACAAATTATCCAATGTATTAAAACCCGGCGATATCGCTTATGTACGTGGCGGTACCTACCGGATCAGCAAATCCACCAGTACCGTGAACAGGTCATACCTGGTTAATCTCCAGGGTACTGTTACGGACAGCATATTTATCGTTAACTATCCCGGTGAGCAACCCGTATTTAATATGGATGAACAATTGATTCCGGGTGAAGCAGGTGATGGCCCTGTTGGATTAAAAATTGAAAACAGCCGGTATCTCCATGTAAAAGGATTGCGTTTTACCGGGCTGAAACAAAACCCGGCCAATATTAATACTCCGGCCGGTATGATTCTGTACAATGTGGACAATTCCCTGATTGACCAGGTGGAAGTGGACCATATTGAAGGTTACGGTATTTATCTGCAGGGCGGATCAGACAACAACCGCATTCTAAATACAGACGTACACCATATTGGTGACCTCTACAGCGGCTGGGGCGGTGCCAATGGTTTTAATATTACCGGCGGAGACCCTTCCACAAACAACGTGTTTGAAGGTTGCCGTGCCTGGTGGTGCAGTGATGACGGTTTTGATCTGTTCGGTACGAACAGTGTGGCCACTTTTAAAAACTGCTGGGCTTTCTGGAATGGTTACCAGGCCGGAAATTTCCTCACAGCGGGTGACGGACAGGGCTTCAAACTGGGGCCCACTGCTACTGATCTGAGTGGTTCTTCTGCAATATACCGTACACTGATTGGATGTGTGGCTTTTGAAAACCGCTTAAACGGATTTGATCAGAACTCACAAAGCAATACCACCTGTAAAGTAGCGCTCTATAATAATACCGCTTTTGGTAATAAGAGCAATGGTTATTTCTTTGGTGCCAATACCAATGTTCAGCAGGTATTTAAAAACAATATCAATTTCAACAATGGTATCTGGGGTGATGAAATTCAGTCAGGCCCCAACGTTTCGAATAACACCTGGAATGCAATCAGTGTTTCCAATTCCGATTTTCAGAGCCTCTCTTCAGTGGGAGCCGATGGTCCACGCCAGGCGGATGGCAGTCTTCCTGATCTTCCCTTCATGAAACTCACAGCCAGTTCCGGCCTGATAAATGCGGGAGTAAATGTTGGCTATCCATTCCTGGGCAGTGCCCCCGATTTAGGTGCATTTGAAACAGGTGGTATTACCACCACTCCGGCCAATAACCCGCCTACCGCCAATGCAGGTGCAGATAAAACCATTACCCTGCCTGCAAACAGTATCAGTTTTGCCGGTACTGGTACAGACCCCGAAGGTTATGCCATCAGCTATGCCTGGACCTACATCAGCGGACCTGCAACACCCGTATTAGCCGGTGCTGCCAGTGCCAGCCTTACCGCATCTTCATTGATAGCCGGTACCTATACATTCAGGCTCACTGTTACAGACAATATGGGATTGAAAGGTTTTGATGACGTAAGTGTGATAGTGAAAAACTTTACCGTAACCACAGGCGGCAGTGCCATCAACGCCAGCCAGGCCACTTCCTTTGGCGGATATGGCTATATGGTTGTACAAAGTTTTGGTACCACCCCGGATGATATTAACAATATGAGTCAGTCGCTCCTGCGTGTTTATGAAAACGGAGTGGAACTTACCCGTGCCCACAGTCTGCACAATGACATCTCCGTATACGGTGCCGGTCGTTTCAGCCATTGGACTGACGGCGTAAATGAAGTACTGTTCTTCTCCGCATCCGACAACAGCGACCCCGCCACCAATGGAAGAACCTATACATTTACAATTGGCAGCAGCACCCCTCCCCCAACGGTAACCAATACCCCGTATGGCGGTGTGGCCAGACTGATCCCGGGAACAATCCAGGCGGAAGATTATGACAATGGTGGAATAAATATTGCCTATAAAGACAATACCACCGGTAATGCCGGCGGCAAATACAGGACTACTGAATCCGTTGACCTCGGGTATAGCAGCAAGGAAGTCAGCAATTACCTGGGCTGGACACAGGCGGGCGAATGGCTGAAGTACAGCGTAAACATCAGCAGCAGCAGAACCTATTCCCTGCAACTGAGAGTAGCGTCTGCCAATGCCGGCAAATCCGTACGGATTGAAATTGACGGAACCACCATCGCCACTGTAGCCATACCCAAAACCGGCGGCGCCGACAAATGGACAACCGTAACAGTATCCGGAATCAACCTGACAGCCGGATTAAAAACACTGCGTTTATTCAACGTCACCGGCGGACAGAATATCAACTATATTAAATTTATATAAGAAGGACCCTACGACTGGAATCAAAAGCTGTCGCGCTATGCGGCAGCTTTTGTGCTTTTAACAGATAAGCAATGAGGTGTGAGGTGCCAGGTGTGAGGTGCCAGGTGTGAGGTGCCAGGACGTAATGATGAATCAGTTCGTTAAACGTTAAATGTGGTTTGAGTTGTTTGTTGTGAGGTGTGAGTTGTGAGCACATCCAGTGAAATGAGTCTCCCAACAGACCGAAATCTAAACAACTAAACGCCTCAACAACCCAACATCCCAACACCTCAACTTTCCAACTTCCCAAAAAAAACATTTACCTTCCAGTATAATTAAATCCACATCAACATGCCTGTTCCTTCTACCAAACCCTCCACTTTTTTATTATTCCCCTGGGGACTGCTGTCCATTGTATTAGTGCTTGGCCTCAACCTGGTACTCGACAATGACTGGTTCAGCAAAAACTGGAGCTGGATCGCATTGGTGCTGATTATTCCGGCCGCAATACTTGAAAACTTTAAAGTCGGTTACTCCACGATGCGGATCATGTTTATGAAAGTGGTGTACTCCCTGATCTCCTTCCTGCTGGTGGGTATGGCTTTTGGCTCCGCACTGACCGGCTGGCATATTGACCGTTTTCAGAAAATCGCCGGTGTAAAAACGATTGAACTGCCCTGGTATGTGGTACTGGCGCTCGCTGTTTTACTTTTAATCCAGGTGGCCCAGTTATTCAGTATGCTGAAAGCGGTGAAAAGAGAATTTATGCAGATGGACCCGGATCAGTAGTCGGGAGTCGGGAGTGAACAACCGTTTCGAAGGAAACAATACTTATCACTAACGTCTCATGGCCAATGACTGAACGGCTGCTTTCATAAACGGCCAGGTGGGCAGACTGGAAATAATCTTCAGTTCTTCCGGAATCGTGCTATCGTTGTCGAGGAATTTCAGCACCTGTGCCGCTTTGTTTTTCCTGAACAGGGTGGAAAATATTTTTCGTCCGGGGAGTGTACGGTGATAAAGAATATACAACAGCGTATTATCGTAAAAGCGGAAACGCGCAGGTGTTTGGCTTAGCCCGGTCAGCGGTTGCCCGGACAACAACCGGTCGAGTATTTCCTGCGATTGTTTTTGTACAAACTGAAAAGTATATCCGCTGGAGGCCTTGGTTCTTCCGCCGGCTGTGCCCAGTTGAATCACGCCGTTACGGATCGTACTGAATTTTTCATCCGTCATGGGAATGATACCAAACTCTTCTTCCTTCACTTTATACTCCTCCAGCTTCAGCTGGGTCCGGATATAGTTCCGTAGCTCCGCATCATACTGTCCGGGTTCAAGCAGCGCAGGTGTAAACAACGTGTATTCCACCAGGGCCGTATACGGATCAAAAGGCAATACATAGGCAAATGTAGTCCCGTGGTCCTGGTGTACCCTGAAATCCATCAGCGAAGCTTTCTGCGGATCAAATACGGGTAGGGGTGATTCAATGACCCACCCTTTGAAATGCTGAAGCACCTGCAGCCGGGACCGGCCAGGTGTATAAACTGAATTAAACAGAACGGCTTTCGGAAACTTATATAGCTGCTCATTCAGCACTATGGTACATTCCCCCTCCGCCACCGCGCTGCTGCCGACCTCGCCATATACGGTTTCAATATTCGGCTGACTGTTTATTATATCAAAGCAATACCGGTAAAAATCAGCGCCCCTTATCATTTTATAGGTATACGGGTGGATGTCCAATGTCCGGTCCCAGGTATCACTAAAGAAATCGATCTTCGGCCATTGGCGGTAAACGATCGATTCAAAAAAGCCTTCACCGGCCTCCCAGTAACACCAGGTCCGGTCGTTTTGGGTTTTAGGCGCTTTTTCGAGCAGGAGTATTTTTTTATCCGCAAACTGTCCGCTGCGGATCATGCGCATCAGCAGACTCAGGGCAGACAAGCCCGTGCCACAGAAAATATAATCGTATGATGCAGATCTGAACAGGGTTGTAAATTAAGTTTCTTCTTTTTCAGGCGCGTATTCCACCCGGCGGGCGCCTGCCATCAGTTGTTTATCCCGCTGTACTTTTTCCCAGTATTTTTTGGCCACATAGAGGAAACCAAAACTTTCCCCCTGCTCTTTACCCAGGTGTTTGTGGTGCATTTTGTGCGCCCAGCGGATGGCCCGGACATAGGTATTATTGCTCCGGCTGAACCATTTGAAGCGCTGATGTATAATCACATCGTGTACCATGAAATAAGCAAACCCGTATAACATGATGCCGAAGCCGATGGACTGCATCCACCAGTGATGATCATAAGTGCCAGAATAAATCAGGAGAAAACTCGGTACCGCGAAAATAAACGCGAAGAGATCATTTTTTTCAAACACACCCGGACGAACCTGGTGATGGTCTTTGTGGAGGTACCACAAAAATCCGTGCATCACATATTTATGCGTACACCAGGTGATTCCTTCCATAATTACAAATGTGCCCAGCAGCACGCCAATATATTGCAACAACCCGATCATACAAATAATTAAGCGGGTACGGCATCAGCCGCATAACGCGCCTGCCACCAGTCCCTGATTTTTGGAAAAGCAATATGAAACCACGCCGTGTACAACTCCGGCTCTGCAGACAATGATCCGGCAATAGCCGGTACCGGCAGGTATCGGACCGCCATCACTTCTTCCGGATTCATGTGTATGGGGCCTTCATATTCGCCGGCAAACACATGGTCAAATTCGTATTCCGTAAGCCCGTTGTCGAAACCGGCTTTGTATACAAAATCAAATATCTTATCGGTAAATGTATCAAAGCCCAGTTCCTCACGAAGGCGGCGATGTACCGCGTCAATAGTGGCTTCACCAAAGGCCGGATGACTGCAACAGGCATTGGTCCACAACCCCCCGCTGTGGTATTTCTCTTTTGCCCGTTGCTGGAGCAGCATTTCGCCTTTACTGTTGAATATAAAAACACTGAAGGCACGGTGCAACAGGCCCTTTTCATGGGCTTCCATTTTTTCGCATGCTCCCTGGGCATTATCCGCTTCGTCTACAAGAATAACTTGGTTCAGGTCCATATCAGATCAGTCTCAGCTGGTTTTTAACGCCGGCCCTGAACACGATCAGGGCTTTCAGGTAATTCGGAATCCGGATACGGCTGTCCATCACCCTGGCAGGTTCCAGGCGTTTTATTTTTTTAAAGAGCGAAAGGTAATATTTGTAAGCCACATATACCCCGAACCGGGCTTTCAGCGGCAGCCTTTTTATACCTTCATACGCCGCTTTGAAATCATGCTGTATATCTTCTTCAATGGCATTCTTTTCCCGCTCTGAAAAATTGGAGAAATCACAACCCGGGAAGTAAACCCTGGACATGCCCGTATAATCCGCTTTTATATCGCGGAGGAAATTCACTTTCTGAAAAGCCGCACCCAGCGCACGGGCGGATGGTTCCAGTTTATCATACAGTTCTTTCTTTCCTTCACAAAAAACATAGAGACACATCAGTCCCACCACTTCCGCGGATCCATAGATATATTCCCGGTATTCCGCGCAATCATAATTTTTTTTACCCAGGTCCATTTCCATGCTGTGAAAAAAAGCTTCCACCAGGGCCAGGTCAATATTAAATTCATTTACGGTACGCTGAAAACTGTTCAGTACCGGGTTGAGGCTGATCCGGCGCTCAATGGCTTCGTATGTTTCTTTTTTGAACTGGGCCAGCAGGATATCCTTATCATAATCATGGAAGGTATCCACGATTTCATCCGCAAAACGGACAAACCCGTATATATTGAATACAGGAGTACGCAGATCGCTGTGCAGCATACGGATAGCGGAGGAAAATGACGTGCTGTAGTTTTCCGTCACAATCCGGCTGCAATTCTCACTGGTGGTATGAAAAAGTTGTACCATGCCTGAATATAAGTGTTTATTTTATTTTTCTGATCACTTGTTTAGCCACTACTTCCCCGCTGATCAGGGAAGGCGGAACACCCGGTCCCGGCACCGTGAGCTGTCCGGTATAAAAAAGATTTTTTACTTTTTTGCTTTCACAGGAGGGACGGAAAATCGCGGTCTGCAGCAGGGTATTGGCCAGCCCATACGCATTCCCCTTAAAGGAATTGTAATCCGATACGAAATCGGTTACGGAAAATGTTTTCTTGTACACCACGGCATCAAGTATGGACTCCCCTGTTTTCTCCTCCATCCGTTTTACGATCCGCTGAAAATATTTTTCCCGTAATTCCTCATTGTCTTTTTCAAGACCAGACGCTACGGGTATGAGGAAAACAATATTCTCGTGACCGGCCGGAGCCACCGCTTCATCCGTAACGGATGAAACGCTTACATAAAATAAAGGTTCAGTCGGCCATTGGGGATTTTTATAAATTTCTTCCCCGTGCTGTTCAAACGGCACATCAAAAAACAACGCGTGATGTACCGGATTCTTCAGTTTTTTATTAAGTCCCACATAATACATGAGACAGGATGGCGCCATAACTTTTTTATCCCAGTACGCATCCGAATAGGACTGCGCGGAGGGGGGCAGTAATTTTTTCTCCGTGAACTGATAATCGGCACCGCTGATCACCGCATCGGCCGTATACTGGCCTTTTGCCGTATTAATTTTCCGGGCGGCTGTACCGTCAACGGAAATGGAGGTTACCGCTTCATTAAAACGGAATTCCACACCCAGCTCCACGGCCAGCTTATACATACCTTCTACAATAGCATACATCCCGCCTTCCGGATACCAGGTGCCCCCTTTGAGGTCGGCATAATTCATGAGGCTGTACAGCGCCGGTGTATCTTCCGGTAATGCCCCGAGAAAAAGGACCGGAAACTCCATCAGTTGTCTGAGTTTCGGATGCTTAAAATATTTCTGAATATGCTTTTTAATGGAAGTAAATACATCCAGCCGGAATACCCCGCTGATCGTGGGCCAGTCCATAAATTCCGTAAGTGAACGGCTGGGTTTATACACCAGTTTATTTACGCCTACTTCGTATTTATAGGCGGCTTCTTTCATATATTTTTCCAACTGCACCCCACTGCCGGGTTCAATGTCTTCAAATACTTTTTTCAGCGCATTGAAATCAGCCGGCATATCCGTGAATCCTTCTTCCCAATACACGCGGTAGGAAGGATCCAGTCTTTTCAGTTTATAATAATCACTGACTTTTTTCCCGAACTGGTTAAAATATCGTTCAAACACATCGGGCATCCAGTAAAAACTGGGGCCCATGTCAAACGTAAAACCGTTTTCTTTCAATTGACAGGCTCTTCCACCCGGGCCGCTGTTTTTTTCCAGCACGGTAACCTGCCAGCCTTCCTTCGCCATGAAGGATGCCGCGGACAATCCGGCAAACCCGCTGCCGATAACAATGACTGATTTTTTTGTTGCCACCTGGTTAATTTAGTATCGGCTGATTTGTTCCTTTAATAGTTTACGCGCAAAGTGAATCCGGCTTTTGATGGTACCCAGCGGCTCGTGTAGTGCCTCCGCTATCTCATTGTATTTGTACCCGTCAAAATACAATAAAAACGGGGTTCTGAATATTTCCGGCAACTGGGTGATGGCTTTATTAATTTCTTTTATCCGTAGTTCACTTTCCGCCCCATTGGCTACAGTGGTCTGTTTCTGGTTGATCAGAAACTCATTCGGAGAATTATCAAAAATGGTTTTTTGTTTTGCTTTCCTGCGGTAATTATTGATGAAGATATTCCGCATAATGGTAAACAACCAGGCTTTGATATTCGTCCCGACATTATACTTGTCCTGGTTGGCCAATGCCTTATACAGCGTATCCTGGTACAGGTCATTTGCGGCTTCCGTGTCCCTGGTAAGATTCACTGCAAAAGGCTTCAGAAAGTCTGCATGTTGTAACAGCAACTGGTTGAATTCTGTACTGGCCATATTCCTATGTTTAATTATGTTGGATGTAAAATTAAACAAAAAAGAGTCGGATTCGCCGTTTTTTGTTTAATTATTTTGTTAAAAAATTAAACATTATAAATCAGTCAGTTATCCCGGTTTCAAAGTGTACCGAGGTAGTCAATTACTTCCTGGAGTGATTTTTTTACGCTGATTCCGGAGGGAAGTGCCCGGTTATATTGCTGGGCGGGTGCACCGGAAATCACCATTGGTATGCCGTTAAACTGAACGGATGCATTGTTCAGCATACGCTCCATATTAAAGCCGGATGTAGTGGCGGTAAGGTGTGTGAATATAAGATCGGGCTTTTTAAGACTGGCCACATAAGCCACATCTTTCAGGGGTACATTGGCACCCAGGTACAAGGTTTTCAACCCCCGGTTTTTGAGCATAAAATACATAAAGAGCAGCCCCAGTTCGTGGTGCTCT
>Ga0209573_1005946_pt1 | contig 10559 bp, 8 predicted proteins | sample TNRBio252014_DNA_FD_185870 | JGI IMG/M metagenome (GOLD analysis project Ga0209573, IMG submission 185870) | Wastewater treatment Type I Accumulibacter community from EBPR Bioreactor in Madison, WI, USA - TNR Reactor_6/25/2014_ DNA (SPAdes)... | ecosystem: Engineered > Bioreactor > EBPR >...
CAGACCTGGGTTTTGAATCGGTGGATCTGATGCAATTGATCGTCGCAATTGAACAGGCGTTCGGGGTGCGAGGACTGCCTTACGAACAGGTGTTAATGCAGAACGGCGGTTATGTCACCGAGATCACGACTCGGCAATTGGCGGATTTTTTGTATCGATCCACCGCCCGGTAATCGATGCAGCAATCGTTGCCATCCGTCACTCATTGAGGGATTCCTCAACTCTTCCGCAAGCTTCTTCCCTGAGAAAGTGGACATGACCCGCAGTTCCACCCGGTTTCTTGCTCATGTCCGACCCGACGATACGGGGCAATGGCTGGAGCATACGCTTGAAGATCATCTGCATGATGTTGCCGTTCTCGCTCAGACCTTTGCTAACGCATTCAATGCCGGCGACTGGGGCGCGTTAGCCGGCTTATGGCACGATCTCGGCAAGTATCGTCCGGCTTTTCAGCACTATATCCGTAGTGCTTCCGGCTATGATGCCCACATCGAAAACGCGCATGGTCGAGTGGATCATTCGACTGCTGGCGCGTTGTATGCCATCCATCAGATGAAAGGTTTAGGCCGCATTCTGGCCTATCTGATCGCTGGACATCATGCCGGCTTGCCCGATTGGCAAAGCACTAAATCACCCGCATCGAGCCTTGCTCATCGTTTGGGGCAGTCTGAACTGCTGGCCGACGTGTTGGCACAATCTATCTCTGCCGACATTCTCAACGCGCCGTTACCGACCTCTAACCCCAGTCTGCCACGCGATTTAGCCTTGTGGATTCGATTGTTGTTTTCCTGCCTGGTGGATGCTGATTTTCTCGATACCGAGCAGTTCATGTCCCCAGATCGGGCAGCGTTGCGCGGTCAATATCCATCGCTGGCGGAGCTTGAACCTCGATTTAATGCTTACATGGCGACCTTGGCGGCGCAGGCCAACGATACGCCGGTGAATCGGGCGCGAGCTGCTGTGTTGAACCGTTGCCGGGAGGCCGCGCATCAATCTGCCGGTCTCTTTTCGCTGACCGTGCCTACCGGCGGCGGCAAGACACTAGCCTCAATGGCGTTTGCTCTGAAACATGCCCAAAGCGCCGGTCAGCGACGAGTCATTTACGTCATCCCCTATACCAGCATCATTGAACAAACAGCGGATGTATTTCGCCAGGTGTTCGGGGTCGATGCCGTTCTGGAGCATCACAGCAATCTGGACTCGCTCCGGGAAACCCCCCATAGCCGCCTGGCCGCTGAGAACTGGGACGCGCCACTGATCGTAACCACTAACGTCCAGTTTTTCGAGTCGCTGTTTGCCGCCCGCCCCAGTCGCACCCGCAAGTTGCACAATATTCTCAATAGCGTAGTGATTTTGGACGAGGCGCAATTGTTGCCGCCTGACTTCCTTAGCCCGGTGTTGAGCGCCATCCGCGAGCTGAGCCGTCATTACGGGGTTAGTTTTGTCCTCTGCACCGCCACACAGCCGGCGTTGAACTCGCAGCGCAGTTTCGATTTTCGCTTCGACGGTCTGGACAATGTGCGCGAGATCATGGGTGACGAAGCAGCGATACGGACCCTGCACGAACAACTGCGTCGAGTGACAGTGGCCTTGCCCGATGATTTGCGCGCGCCAACCTCTTGGGAAGCCATCGCCGCTGAACTACAAGACCATCCCAGCGCGTTGTGTATTGTCGACCGGCGCGATGACGCCGCACGCCTGCATGGATTATTGCCCCCAGACACCGTGCATTTATCCGGGTTGATGTGCGGCCAGCACCGGGCGGATGTGATCGCTCTGCTCAAGCAACGCTTGGCGGCAAAGAAAGCCGTGCGCGTGATCAGTACGCAACTGGTGGAAGCCGGGGTCGATGTCGATTTTCCGGTGGTGTACCGGGCGCTGGCCGGGCTGGATTCCATCGCCCAGGCCGCAGGCCGCTGCAATCGTGAGGGACGATTGGACAGCCTGGGGCGCGTGGTAGTGTTTGTGCCGCCCAACGAACCGCCCATAGGTCATCTGCGGCAGGCGCGCGATGCCGGACGACAACTGTTGCTGCGCCGTCCAGCCGACCCGCTCGATCCTAAGCTGTTTAGCGAATACTTCCAACAGTTATATTGGCTCAAGGGCGCCGGGAACCTGGACCGTCAAGGCATTTTGGCGTTGTTGAATTACAATCAAAGACTTGAATTCAGTTTTCGCACCGCCGCCGAGCGATTTCAGCTCATCCCGGAAACGCAGCAGTCCGTCATTGTGCGCCACGGTGAGAGCGAGCGACTGCTGGCCAGACTGATGCGCCCTGGAGCGGTTCTGGATCGCGCCATCTTGCGTCAGCTACAGCGCTATGTCGTGAACCTGCCGTGTCGCGTTCATCAGCGCCTCCTGAATGAGGGTGCTATCCAGGAACGCCACCCCGGCGTGTTCGTACAAATGACCGATTTTTACGACTCGGTACTGGGTTTGCGGGTAGAGCAGTCCGGCGACTATACCGCTGATAATTTGATTGTGTAAGGAGAACAATCGGATGACGATGGAAAATAGCGTGTGTCTGCGAGCGTGGGGTGATTATGCCTGTTTTACCCGCCCGGAAATGAAAGTCGAGCGGGTTTCCTATGATGTGATGACGCCTTCCGCCGCCCGGGGGGTGCTGGAGGCGATTCTTTGGAAACCGCAGATCGTCTGGCGGGTGACGCGGATCGATGTTTTGAAGCCGATTCGCTGGATTTCGGTGCGGCGCAACGAGGTCGCCAGCGTGATTTCTACCGACAACGTCAAAACCGCCATGAACCGGGGCAAGGGGACGCTGGGTTTATATGCGGATGAAGACCGCCAACAACGCGCCACCCTGTTGCTCTGCGACGTGGATTATTTGATTCACGCCCGGTTCGAGTTGACTGAACAGGCAGATTCCGGGGATACCATCGCCAAATATGCCGCCATGTTCCGCCGTCGCGTGGAAAAAGGCCAATGTTTCAATCAGCCTTATCTGGGATGCCGGGAGTTCTCGGCGGCGTTCGGTTGGGTGGACCCTGTCGGAGCGTGGCCTGAATCGATTGCGGAAAGCCGTGATTTGGGGTGGATGCTGTATGACCTGGAATATCGCAATTCCGAGCCAATACCGTGTTTCTTCCGCGCCCAACTCGATAATGGCGCTGTTCGTGTGCCGGCTTGGGACAGCGAGGAGATTGCGCGATGATTCTGCAATCCCTCTGCGATTACTACCACCGGCGACAGGACGACTTACCACCGCCGGGTTTTGAGCATAAAGCGATTCCATTCGTTATCGTCCTCAATCGGGACGGGCAGTTTGTCGATCTTGAGGATACTCGTAGCGACAGTAACAACAAGCGCGACAAGGGACGACAGTTTGTCGTACCGCAAGGAGTCAAACGCACTGTCGCTGTTACCGCCAATCTGCTCTGGGATGGTCTGGGCTATGTGCTGGGCGTAGTCAGCGCAGCACGCGCTGCCAAACTGGATGCCGCCAGTTTAGAGAAGGAGCAGTGGCGCACACATGAAACTCATGCTGCGTTTATCCAACGCATCCGCGATGCGTTCCCAGTCCCTATCATTGATGAGGGGGTACAGGCGACGCTGGCGTTTCTGGAACGAAGCGATTTCAGTACCGTGCTTGCCCACCCGCTATGGTCGGAATTAAGCAAGTCCACTGAGCCACTGAGTTTCCGCCTGGATGGCGACTTAGAATTGATCTGTCAGCGGAAAACAGTCCGACAAGCGATGATAGCCGCCGAACGGGATACCGCAGCCGTTCGCAACCGCTGTCTGGTCAGCGGAAATCTGGACGCCATCGCCCGCCTGCATCCGGCGATCAAGGGCGTGCGTGGTGCGCAGAGCAGTGGCGCTAATATTATTTCCTTCAACTTTGCTGCGGCTTGTTCCTACGGCAAGAAACAGGGTATGAATTCCCCGGTTGGCGAATCGGCGGTGTTTGCCTACACCACTGCGTTGAACACCCTGCTGCGCGCTGATTCCCGTCAGAAATTGCTGGTGGGCGAGGATACTTTCGTATTCTGGGCCGAACGGGCCAATCCCGCCGAGGAACTGTTTGCAGCCTGGTTGCAACCTGATCCTGATGATCCAGCGCGGGGCGTAGAAGCAATCAAAACGCTGTACGAAGCGCCAAAAACGGGGGTGCGCCCGTTCGACGAAGACGCTACCCGTTTTTTTGTCCTGGGCCTGGCGCCGAATGTAGCGCGTCTTTCGATCAGGCTGTGGAGTGTGACCACAGTACGGGAGTTGGCGGCGCATATCCGCCAGCATTTTGATGACCTGGCGATGATTCGTTCTCCCCACGACCTGGAATATTTGCCGCTGTGGCTGTTGCTGAAATCCACTGCCGCCCAAGGCAAAAGCGAGAATATTTCACCATTGCTTGGCGGTGAAGCGCTGCGGGCCATTCTCGCTGGAACGCCTTACCCGCAAACCCTGCTGACGGCTGCCCTGCAGCGGATTCGTGCCGAACAGGGAGCGGTGACTTATCCCCGTGCGGCGCTGATTAAGGCCGTACTGGTGCGCCACGCCCGATTTTTTAATACCTGCGAACCGGAGGTGACCGTGTCACTTGATATTGAAAATCCTAACATTGGCTATCGTTTGGGTCGGCTGTTCGCGGTCCTGGAACGAATCCAGGAAATGGCCAACCCCGGCCTCAACGCCACCATCCGCGACCGATTTTACGGTGCTGCTTCGGCCACGCCGATTGCTGCTTTTCCTTATTTACTCAAGCTGAAAAATCATCATCTCAACAAGCTAACCGTAGGGCAAACGATCTGGCTGGAAAGGCAAATCGGCCAGATCATGGAAGCGATCACCCAGTTTCCCGCCCATTTCAGCCTCGACGACCAAGGGCGGTTTGCCATCGGCTATTACCACCAACGCCAAGACTTCTACACACGCAAATCCCCCGACCAGGAATCCACTGACCAGGAATCATCCGATCATGACTGACGCGATCAAGAGCCGCTATGACTTCGTGTTGCTGTTCGATGTAGCCGATGGCAACCCTAATGGCGATCCCGATGCCGGCAATATGCCACGCATGGACCCGCAAACCGGCCACGGGCTGGTGACTGACGTGTGCCTGAAACGCAAGGTGCGTAACTACATTGGACTCAAACAGGGCGAACAGCCGCCATTTGAGATTTACGTGAAGGAAAAGGCTGTACTGAACCGGCAACACGAGCGCGCCTATACCGCGCTGGGATTCACGCTCGCGAGTGAGGGCGGCAAGCGCAAGGGCGGCGGCGATGAAGTGGAAAAGGCCCGGCAATGGATGTGCCGCAACTTCTACGATGTACGTACTTTTGGCGCGGTGATGTCCACCGGCGTGAACTGTGGACAAGTACGCGGCCCGGTGCAAATGACCTTTGCGCGCAGCATGGATGCGATTACGCCAGTGGAACATTCCATTACCCGCATGGCGGTCACAACCGAGGCGGATGCGGAAAAGCAGGGCGGCGATAACCGCACGATGGGCCGCAAATTCACCGTCCCCTATGGCCTGTATCGCGCGCATGGATTCATATCGGCGCATCTCGCGGCGCAAACCGGATTTTCCGACGAGGATATAACGCTGTTGTGGGAGGCGCTGAGCAACCTGTTTGAACATGACCATTCTGCGGCTCGTGGGCAGATGAACACGCGCGGTTTGTATGTGTTCAAGCATGACTCGGCGCTCGGCAACGCGCCTTCGCATCGTCTGTTCGAGCGGATCACGGTCAATTTGCGCGATCCCGCTGGCGCCCCGCGCCGCTTTGAGGATTATGCGGTTACGGTGAAAACCGATGGCCTGCCGGACGGCGTGACGTTATTGCAACTGGTCGAATAAACCGTCATGGCCGGAATGGATGACGACCTGGACGATGCCATCGCGATTTCGGCGCTCCAGCACTACAGCTATTGTCCGCGCCAGTGTGCGCTGATCCATGCTGAACAGGCATGGGATGAAAATGTGCATACCTTGCGCGGACAGGCGGCGCATGAGCGGGTGGATACCCCTGAGAGTCGAGCGGAAGGCGCGGTGCGGGTTGAACGCGCCTTACCGCTGTACTCGCGGCGGTTAGGCTTGGTGGGACGAGCGGATGTCGTGGAGTTTTTGCCGGACGGCACGCCCTTTCCCGTCGAGTACAAGCATGGCCCACGGCGGACTCGCGTCCATGATGATCTGCAACTGGCGGCGCAGGCATTGTGCCTGGAAGAGATGCTCGGTCGACCCGTGCCGCGTGGGGCGATCTTCCATCACACTTCCCGGCGGCGACGTGAAGTGGTGATCACGGCGGCGCTGCGCACCCTGGTTGAGGAGTTGACACCGACCATTCGAGCAATGTTAGGCAGCGGGCAATTGCCGCCCCCCGCAGCGGATGCGCGTTGCCAGGAATGTTCACTGGCGGATCTCTGCCAACCCATGCTGATTGCGGGCGCAAACCGCCTTAGTGCGTTGCGCAAAACCCTGTACGACCCGGACGAAGATGAGGGGGAGTGATGCGCCATCTCTTGAACACGCTGTATGTCATGACCCAGGGCGCTTATCTCCGTTTGGAGGGAGAAACGCTGGTCGTTGAAGTGGAACGTCAGAAGCGCTTGCAGGTGCCGATCCATCATTTGGGGAGCGTGGTGATCTTCGGCGATGTGTTGGTTAGCCCAGCGGCGTTGCATCGTTGTGCGGATGATGGTCTGGGAGTGATGCTGCTGGATCGGCACGGACGCTTCAAGGCCCGGTTGGAAGGTTCGCTGAGCGGGAACATTCTCTTGCGGCAGGCACAACATCGGGCGGCGGCGATGCAGGCATTGGAAGTAGCGCGCACCTTCATTGCCGGGAAATTGCGCAATACCCGACAAGTGGTGTTGCGTGGAGCGCGAGACAGCCACGATGATGCGGATCGCGATGCCTTGCGGCAATGTGGACGGCTGTTGGCTGGACATATCCGCCGCCTGCCGGGAGCGACGACTCTGGATGAAGCGCGGGGTATCGAAGGCGATGGCGCTCGGGTGTACTTTGAGGCGGTGCGTCATTTAATCCGCACGGATGCCCGAGAAGTCTTTAAGTTTGAGCAGCGTAATCGACGACCCCCATTAGATCGGTTCAATGCACTGCTCTCTTTTGTGTATACGCTACTGGTCCACGACTGCCGGGCAGCGGTTGAAGCTGTGGGTTTGGATTCACAGTTGGGTTTTCTTCATGCAGTGCGTCCGGGGCGTCCGTCGCTGGCGCTGGATTTGATGGAGGAATTCCGACCCGTAGTGGATCGGTTGGCGTTGACATTGATCAATCGTGGGCAACTGACAGGCCGGGATTTCGAGCCACGCCCAGGGGGTGCGGTGTATCTGTCGGAAACCGGGCGAAAGACGGTATTAGGGGCCTATCAACAGCGCAAACAGGAGGAGATCAGTCATGCATTGTTACAACAACCAGTACCCATTGGGTTGTTGCCCCATGTGCAGGCGCGATTGCTGGCGCGGGTATTGCGCGGAGATATGGAAGGCTACTTGCCGTTCTTGATCCGTTAGTGGGGATATTTCAACGCAGTAATAGGTGACGACTCTCATGTTGATCCTGGTGAGCTACGATGTTCGCACGGAAAGTGCTGCCGGACGGCGACGGTTACGCCGGGTTGCCCGGGTTTGCGTCAATCATGGTCAGCGTGTGCAAAAGTCTGTATTTGAGTGCCGGGTGGATCAGGCCCAGTATGAAGCGCTTGAACGGGCGTTGTTGGTCGAAATTGATTTGAATGAAGATAATTTGCGCTTTTATCGCCTGACGGAACCTTTAGCGCAACATGTCAAGGAGTTTGGGGTGTTCCGGGCAACGGATTTTGAAAAAGATTCGCTGATTGTCTGACAAATTGCTTGCGCGAACCTAAAGCGGTGGTCTGAAGCAAGTCAGGTTCGCGCACCACTTAACGCTTTGAACAATAAAGGTTTCGGTTGCGCCAGAAATTAGTTCGTTGGTCATTACTGGCTAGTGTCGATCGAAACGCGGATTTGAAAATAATACTTGAATTTAATCAAAAGGTTGGGATAATGGTGCTTCGCCCGCCGTTACTGGCGGGCGCGGATTGAAACCTCTTATCGACCACCGTATCCGCCGACTGGCTACCGGCTTCGCCCGCCGTTACTGGCGGGCGCGGATTGAAACAGACATCAATTGCCGTAGCCTCTGGCGCTCCAGAGCTTCGCCCGCCGTTACTGGCGGGCGCGGATTGAAACGACAGTATCAAAAACGTTAGGATCGGCGGCGAGATAGCTTCGCCCGCCGTTACTGGCGGGCGCGGATTGAAACGACAGTATCAAAAACGTTAGGATCGGCGGCGAGATAGCTTCGCCCGCCGTTACTGGCGGGCGCGGATTGAAACCAGGCACAGCACTGTCGCAATCACTGTCGCCACCACGCTTCGCCCGCCGTTACTGGCGGGCGCGGATTGAAACTGTATATGCGGCATCCAGTATCCGGGAGCGGTCATTGCTTCGCCCGCCGTTACTGGCGGGCGCGGATTGAAACCGCTCGAATCGACGGCGACGCCATTGCACTGAGCGCGCTTCGCCCGCCGTTACTGGCGGGCGCGGATTGAAACGTTGAGGCGCTGCGTTCGTCTCCAGTCCTCAACGCTTCGCCCGCCGTTACTGGCGGGCGCGGATTGAAACCAGCATTTCGCCCGGAAGGCAGGGCAGACCATCCTGCTTCGCCCGCCGTTACTGGCGGGCGCGGATTGAAACTTCGACCCCACCGACTATCGTCCAAGTCGCTGTGACGAGCTTCGCCCGCCGTTACTGGCGGGCGCGGATTGAAACCCTAAACACCCGACCGGATGCTTAGGAAAAACCCGCTTCGCCCGCCGTTACTGGCGGGCGCGGATTGAAACCCGCGCATCGAAACCGCCGTGAGGTCATACGAGGCGCTTCGCCCGCCGTTACTGGCGGGCGCGGATTGAAACATCGGGGGACATGCGACCTCACAAACCATACGGAGCTTCGCCCGCCGTTACTGGCGGGCGCGGATTGAAACCCGTCATCGTGCGGTTGCAATCGTCGTAAACCTGGCCTGCTTCGCCCGCCGTTACTGGCGGGCGCGGATTGAAACACCTGCAACCCTTGATGCTCCATCATGCCCGTCCAGTGCTTCGCCCGCCGTTACTGGCGGGCGCGGATTGAAACCCGCTCGTAACTTGCGTCCCATCGGGCTGATATTTGCTTCGCCCGCCGTTACTGGCGGGCGCGGATTGAAACCCAGCGCCGGACGCGCCAAAAGGACTCGAAACCCCAGCTTCGCCCGCCGTTACTGGCGGGCGCGGATTGAAACAGGGTCAATATCATTAGCAGCTACGATGCTGCAACGCTTCGCCCGCCGTTACTGGCGGGCGCGGATTGAAACCGAAGCGTCCGGCCAAATCCGGTTGATGACATCGCGCTTCGCCCGCCGTTACTGGCGGGCGCGGATTGAAACTTCGGAAGCAGCGACCACCGGATAGTGATCGTCAAGCTTCGCCCGCCGTTACTGGCGGGCGCGGATTGAAACCAGCAAATCACGGGTGATGATGATGCGATGCCCGCAAGGCTTCGCCCGCCGTTACTGGCGGGCGCGGATTGAAACCCGAAGTGGTCAACCTTGTTGGACTTGGATTGCTGTGCTTCGCCCGCCGTTACTGGCGGGCGCGGATTGAAACAGATGTTTTGAGTCGATAACGGATTATCGAATCTGGCTTCGCCCGCCGTTACTGGCGGGCGCGGATTGAAACGTGATGAGCTTCCAGGCGTGGTCATAAAACTCGATAGCTTCGCCCGCCGTTACTGGCGGGCGCGGATTGAAACACTGAATTGGCGCTCGGCTTTTCGGATTTATCGCCGCTTCGCCCGCCGTTACTGGCGGGCGCGGATTGAAACGATGGTGGTCGCCATACCTAAGCATCCAGTCGGCTGCTTCGCCCGCCGTTACTGGCGGGCGCGGATTGAAACAGCATTGGCCAATTCACTGGCCTGGATAACAGGCTTCGCCCGCCGTTACTGGCGGGCGCGGATTGAAACTAAGCGCAATAAACGATGAGACAACTCCAAATCAGGCTTCGCCCGCCGTTACTGGCGGGCGCGGATTGAAACCCAAAGTTGGGGAGGACGACCACGGCGATTAGACATGCTTCGCCCGCCGTTACTGGCGGGCGCGGATTGAAACTTTCAGCCTCGCGCCGCCGCGCCAGTCCCCGGCTGGCTTCGCCCGCCGTTACTGGCGGGCGCGGATTGAAACCATCTGCCGCTTCCCCGGTAGCGCGTTTCCAGCCATGCTTCGCCCGCCGTTACTGGCGGGCGCGGATTGAAACTACTGCATAGCCCTGATAAATGGTGCTGACTAACGTTTCGCCCGCCGTTACTGGCGGGCGCGGATTGAAACGGGAGCACCGACCCCGACCGCCGGATTGTCTCGACCCGGCTGAGTCCACCCAATGAGGGATCGAATCAACGCCAGATTGAATTGAAGTGCTGATCTATTTCGGCGCGGCCTTGCTGGGAGGCCCACGATGGGCTAGAGGCGGTCTATGAAATCCTGCTGGCGATGGAAGGGGAGATTCTTGACC
>Ga0209573_1005947_pt1 | contig 10557 bp, 8 predicted proteins | sample TNRBio252014_DNA_FD_185870 | JGI IMG/M metagenome (GOLD analysis project Ga0209573, IMG submission 185870) | Wastewater treatment Type I Accumulibacter community from EBPR Bioreactor in Madison, WI, USA - TNR Reactor_6/25/2014_ DNA (SPAdes)... | ecosystem: Engineered > Bioreactor > EBPR >...
CCCCCTGGCCGGCCGCTCACGCTTCGTCTCCCCCGCCGCCGCGGGGCCACAGGAAAGGTCCGAAGATGTCCTCGATACCTGATCCGGACGCTCCTCCCGCCGAGGAGCGCGACACGAGCTACGGCACCGAGTCGATCAAGCTCCTCAAGGGGCTCGAAGCGGTGCGAAAGCGGCCCGGGATGTACATCGGCAACACCGACGACATCACGGGGCTCCACCACATGGTCACCGAGCTCGTCGACAACGCCATCGACGAGGCGCAGGCGGGCTACTGCGACCGGGTGACGGTGACGGTCCACCCCGACGAGACCGTGACGGTCGAGGACAACGGCCGCGGAATCCCCGTCGGCCTCCACGCGGAGCACCAGCGCGAGACGCTCGAGATCATCCTCACGGACCTCCACTCCGGCGGAAAGTTCGACGACAACGCCTACAAGGTCTCCGGCGGCCTCCACGGCGTCGGCCTCTCCGTCGTGAACGCACTCTCCTCCTCCCTCCTGGTCGAGGTCCGCCGGGAGGGTCGCGTCTGGCAGCAGCCCTACGCGAAGGGAAAGCCGCAGCAGCCGATCCGGGAAGTGGGCCGGACGAACAAGACGGGAACGAAGCTCACGTTCCAGGCGGACCCGGAGATCTTCTCGGTCCGCTCCTACAGCTTCGACGCCCTGTCGCAGCGCCTGCGCGAGCTCGCCTTCCTGAACCCCGGCGTCACGATCGAGGTCACCGACGAGCGGGACGAGAAGGGGGAGCGCAAGCACGTCTTTCGCTACGAGGGGGGGATCTCCTCCTTCGTCGACCACCTGAACAAGAACCGCGAGAAGCTCCACGAGAGCGTCATCTTCTTCACCGACGTGAAGGACGCGACGGGGGACGCGAAGGCCGACGCCAAGGGAGAACGGCTCGACGTCGCCCTCCAGTGGAACGACGGCTACCAGGAGCAGATCTTCTGCTTCACGAACACGATCTCGAACAAGGACGGCGGCACGCACCTCGAGGGGCTGAAGACGGCCCTGACGCGCGCGATCCAGAAGTACGCCGAGGCGAACAACCTCACGAAGAACCTCAAGGAGACGACCCTCTCCGGGGACGACTGCCGCGAGGGGCTCACGGCGGTCGTCTCGCTGAAGATCCGCGACCCGAAGTTCTCCTCCCAGACGAAGGAGAAGCTCGTCTCGCAGGAAGCCAAGACCTGGGTGCAGACGGTCACCTACGAGAAGCTCTCGACGTTCTTCGAGGAAAACCCGAAGGTCGCCCGGCGGATCGTCGACAAGATCATCGAGGCCGCCCGCGCCCGCGAGGCCGCCCGCCGCGCCCGCGAGCTCGTGAGGCGGAAGGGGGCGCTCGACGGCGCCGGCCTCCCGGGCAAGCTCGCCGACTGCCAGGAAGCGGACCCGGCCCTCTCCGAGATCTTCATCGTCGAGGGGGACTCGGCCGGCGGCTCGGCCAAGCAGGGGCGCGACCGGAAGACGCAGGCGATCCTGCCCCTCAAGGGGAAGATCCTGAACGTCGAGAAGGCGCGGTTCGACAAGATGCTCGCCTTCGCCGAGATCCGCACGCTCATCCTCGCCCTCGGGGCGGGAATCGGCGAGGAGTTCGACGTCGAGAAGATCCGCTACCACAAGATCGTCCTGATGACGGACGCCGACGTCGACGGCTCGCACATCCGGACCCTCCTGCTGACGTTCTTCTTCCGCCAGATGCGCGCCACGATCGAGCGCGGATACCTCTACATCGCGCAGCCGCCGCTCTACAAGATCGTCGATGGCAAGCGCGAGACGTTCCTCAAGGACGACAAGGAGTACGCCCGCTTCCTCCTCGCGCGGATCGGCGACGACCGCTCGCTCGTCACCGAGCCGACCGGCACTTCGGTCTCCGGCGCCGGCCTCGTCCGCCTCTTCTCCGACGCCCAGGAGTGGCTCTCCCTCGTGAAGCGCCTCTCCCTCCGGGGGATCCCCGAGGAGCTCCTCCGTTCCCTCGTGACGGTTGGCGCCGGCCCCGAGGCGGCGCGCGACCGCGCGGCCCTCGAGGCGATCGCGGCGGGCCTTCCGGCCGACCTGAAGACCGAGGTCGTCACCGAGGAGGAGCACGGGGGATTCGCCCTTCACGTCTCGCGCGAGACGAACGGTGTCACGCGCAAGGCCGTCGTCGACGCCACCTTCCTCGGGGGCTTCGACGTCCGCCGGGCCGGGGAGCTCGCCGCGTTCCTCGACGGCTTCCTCGACGGGCCGTACGTCCTGCGCCGCAAGGACGACGAGAAACGCGTCGCGACGCTCGCCGAGGCGGCCGAGGCGATCCTGGACAGCGCCAAGAAGGGGCTCACGGCGAGCCGCTACAAGGGCCTGGGCGAGATGAACCCCGAGACCCTCTGGGAGACGACGATGAACCCCGCCTCGCGGCGCTTCCTGCAGGTCCGCGTCGAGGACGCCGTCGAAGCCGACGAGCTCTTCACCATCCTGATGGGGGACGCCGTCGAGCCCCGCCGCGCCTTCATCGAAGCGAACGCGCTCGCGGCGACGAACCTGGACATCTGACATGACCGACGACCCCGAAAAGCCCCCCGTCCCCGCCGAGCAGCGGTTCCCCGTCTCCATCGAGGAGGAGATCCGCCGCAGCTACCTCGACTACGCGATGTCGGTCATCGTGGGCCGGGCGCTCCCCGACGTCCGCGACGGCCTGAAGCCGGTCCACCGCCGGGTCCTCTACGGCATGTGGGAGCAGGGCAACCGGCACAACCGCGCCTACAAGAAGTCGGCCCGCATCGTCGGCGACGTCATGGGCAAGTACCACCCGCACGGCGACGCGTCGATCTACGACACCGCCGTCCGGATGGCGCAGGACTTCTCGATGAGCGAGCCGCTCGTCGACGGGCAGGGGAACTTCGGCTCCGTCGACGGCGACAGCGCCGCCGCGATGCGCTACACGGAGATCCGCCTCACGGCGCTCGCCGAGGAGCTCGTCGGGGACGACATCGACAAGGAGACGGTCGACTGGACGCTCAATTACGACGGCTCGCTCCAGGAGCCGACCGTCCTGCCGGCGAAGTTCCCGAACCTCCTCGTGAACGGCGCCGAGGGCATCGCCGTCGGGATGGCGACGAAGATCCCCCCGCACAACCTCCGCGAGGCGTGCGACGCGGCGATCCTCCTCCTCGACAACCCCGAGGCGGGGCTCGACGAGCTCCTTCGCGTCCTGCCAGGCCCCGACTTCCCGACGGGCGGCATCCTCCTCGGGCGCCGGGGCGTCGTCGAGGCCTACCGCAACGGCCGCGGGATCATCCAGGTCCGGGGCCGCGCGGAGATCGAGGCCTCGACGCGGGCGGACCGCGAGTCGATCGTCGTCACCGAGCTCCCCTTCCAGGTCAACAAGGCCCGCCTCATCGAGCAGATCGCCGACCTCGTGAACGAGAAGCGCCTCGAGGGAATCTCGGCGATCCGGGACGAGAGCGACCGCCAGGGGATGCGCATCGCCATCGACCTGAAGAAGGGCGAGAACGCGAACGTCCTCCTGAACCGCCTCTACCAGCTCACGCCGCTCCAGAGCTCGTTCGGCATCATCTTCCTCGCGATCGTCGAGGGGCAGCCCCGCGTCCTCCCGCTGAAGGAGATGCTCCGGCACTTCCTCGACCACCGCCGTCAGGTCGTGGTGCGGCGGACGCGCTTCGACCTCGCGAAGGCCGAGGCGCGGGCCCACATCCTGCTCGGCCTGGCGATCGCGCTCTCGGGCCTCGACCGCGTCATCGCGATCATCCGCGCCTCGAAGGACCCCGAGGAGGCGAAGGCCCGGCTCACGACGGAGATCGAGGTCGACCTCGCCGCCCTGACCGCGTTCCTCGACCTGCCCGCGCTCGACCTCTCGCCTCGCGCGCGGCGCGAGGGAAACCTCGTCCGTCTCGACGAGGTGCAGGCGCAGGCGATCCTGGAGATGCGCCTGCAGCGCCTCACCGGTCTCGAGCGCGACAAGATCGTCGCCGAGTACAAGGACGTCCTCGCCCTCATCGCCGACCTGAAGGACATCCTCGCCCGGCCCGAGAGGGTCGCGGCGATCATCCGGGCCGAGCTCGCCGACATCCGGACGCGCTTCGGCTGCGACCGCCGTACGGAGATCTCGACGCTCGAGAAGGACCTCAACGACGAGGACCTCATCAAGGACGAGGTCGTCGTCCTGACGGTCACGCGGGGCGGCTACGCCAAGAGCACGCCGCTCTCCGTCTATCGCGAGCAGAAGCGCGGAGGCAAGGGGCGCACGGGCGCCGCCGCGACCGAGGAGGACGTCGTCGAGCATCTCTTCGTCGCCTCGACGCACGACTCCCTCCTCGTCTTCACGGACCACGGGCGGGTCCACTGCGTCCGCGTCTGGGCCGTCCCGTCGGCCGGACCGGCGGCGCGCGGCAAGGCCCTCGTGAACCTCATCCAGGTCGAGCCGGGAGACAAGGTCGCCGCGATGACGACGACCCGCGGCTTCCCGGAGGACCGGTTCCTCCTCTTCTCGACGAAGAGGGGGCTCGTGAAGAAGACGGTCCTGTCGGCCTACGGCAACGTCCGCGCAGCGGGGATCATCGCGATCAACCTCGAGGACGAGGACGAGCTCCTCTCCGTCCAGGTCACGGACGGCAGCCGCCAGGTCTTCCTCGGGACGCGCAACGGCATGGGGATCAAGTTCACGGAGACCGACGTGCGGCCCATCGGCCGCGACACCACGGGCGTCAAGGGGATCGAGCTCAGGGACGGGGACGAGGTGGTCGAAATGGACCTCGTGGACGAGGAGGCGACGCTCCTCGCCGTGACCGAGCTCGGATACGGAAAGCGGACCGACGTCTCGGAGTACCGCCACCAGACCCGCGGTGGCTCGGGAGTCATCAACGTCCGCGTGACCGAGAAGAACGGCCCCGTCGTCGGGATCAAGTCCGTCGGGGAGGGGGACCAGCTCCTCCTCATCACGCGGATGGGGATGATGATCCGCTTCGCGGCCGCCGGAGTGCGCGAGACGGGCCGGGCCGCGCAGGGGGTCAAGGTGATCGACCTCGACGAGGGGGATGCCGTCGTCGCCGTGGCCAAGCTCCCCTCGCTCGGCGAACGGGACGAAGTGCCCGACGAACCCGAGGACCCCGATGCCCCGTCCGCGGCCCCCATGGCTGGGGACGAAACGGAAAGCGAGTAGAGTCAAACCATGAGGTTCTTCCTCGACAGCCTCGACGCCGACGAAGCCCGCCGCGTGAAGGAGTGGGGTCTGCTCGACGGCGCCGTCGTCCGTCCCGACGCCGTCCTCGCCGCGGGACGCGACTACCGGAAGATCGTCTCCGAGCTCTCCCAGGTCTGCGACGGCCCCGTCTTCGCCGCGGTCGCCGCGGGCGAGCCGAAAGCGATGTACAAGGAAGCGCGGGAGCTCGCCAAGCTCGGCAAGGCGATCGTCGTCCGCCTGCCGATGACGCGCGAGGGCCTTCGCGTCGTGCGGCTCCTCAACGACGAGCAGATCGCCGCCGACGTCCACCTCGTCTTCACGCCGCTCCAGGCGCTCCTGGCGGCCCGGGCGGGGGCGGCCTACGCCTCGACGCCGGTCGGGAGCCTGGACGCCGCGGGGCAGGTCGGCATGGACGTCGTCGACGCCGTCGTCCGCGTCTACGACAACTACGGCCTCCAGACCCAGATCGTCGTCGACGCCGTCCAGAACCCCGTCCACGCGCTCGACGCGGCTGCGATGGGAGCCGACGCGGCCGCGATTCCCTTCGCCGTCCTCGACCGCCTCTTCGACCACCCGCTCACGGCGCAGGGCGTGGCGGCGATCCGGACGCACGCGGGCGAGGGCCCCCGGCGAGTTCATTGAAATGATTGCGGGGGTTTCTCGATCCCCCCGCACCCCCCCACGGGAGAACGGCATCCCGTTGAAGGACCCCTGATGTCTCTCTCGCACGAACGCGCCATCGACCTCTCCCGGCGGATCCTCGACGGGCTCCGGAAGGCCCCGGGCGTCGAGCTCGCGGCCGAGGCGGAGTACGTGACGAAGGGGATCTCCTCGGCGCTCCAGGGCTGGGAGAAGGAGAACGAGGCCCTCGCCGCCGAGGCTCGCAAGAGGGTCCTCGCGCGGGGGCGGCGGGTCGCCGAGGGGTCCCGCGAGTTCGACCAGCTCTTCTCCGAAGAGCTGCGCCGGCTCTGGGACGAGAGGTCCACCCGGGGGGAGTGACCGGACGGGCCGCCTGGCCCGGATGGTTGGCCCCGTGTGCGGGGAAGCTTGCAGTTGGTCTAGGCCAAGTATCATCATTGTGCCGGTGACGATGCCCGCTCTCCCCGACCCGCACCCGGAAGAGGCGGCCGGCCGCGTGCCGCTCTACAGGACGATCGCGGACGGAGTCATCCGCGACATCCGGCGGGGCCGTTTCCAGGAAGGGTCGAGGCTGCCCGCGTCGCGGGCCCTGGCCCGGACGCACGAGGTGAACCGGGCCACCGTCCACCAGGCGCTGCAGGTGCTGAAGCGCGAGGGGTGGATCGAGACGAACAAGGGCGGCGGGACGCGCATCGCCCGCAGGTCGCTCGCCGGCCCGATGGTCGGCCCCGCCCCGTCGTGGGACCGGATCTCCTCGGCCCTCCTCGGCCGGATCCTCGCCGAAACGGGCGCGCAGGACGGGACTCCCGCCCTGGCGCGGGACCTCGCCCGCCTCGCTCCGGACGAGCGGGAGTTCCCGGCCGAGGCCTTTGCGAAGGTCCTGGCCGAGGTGGCGCGCGACGGCGCCCTCCTCGCCTACGGCTCCCCGTTCGGCTACCGGCCCCTGCGCGAGACGCTCGCCTCCCGCCTCCAGCGGCGCGGCATCCCGGCCGACGCCGACGCGCTCCTGATCGTCAACGGCGCCCAGCAGGGGCTGGACCTCATCACGCGCGCCCTCGTCGACGCGGGGGACGCCGTCGCCGTCGAGAACCCGAGCTACTCGGGCGCGCTCTCCCTGCTGCGGGCCCACGGGGCGCGCCTCCTGGGCGTCCCGCTCGACGCGGAGGGGCCGGAGCCCGAGGCGCTCGCCGCCGCGCTGGCCGAACGCCCGAAGTTCCTCTACACGATCCCCGACTTCCAGAATCCGACCGGGCTCCTCGCGAGCGCGGGTCGTCGTATCGCGCTCGTCGCCGCTGCTGCGGCGGCGGGGGTCCTCGTCGTCGAGGACGCCTTCGACGCCGACCTCGCGGTCGAGGGCGAGCTGCCGCCCCCGCTGGCCGCCCTCGCGCCGGGCCACGTCGTCCACCTCGGGACGATCTCCAAGGCGCTGTTTCCGGGCGTCCGCGTCGGGTGGATCTCGGGCCCGCGCGAGTTCGTCCACCGCCTCGCGGCGCTGAAACGGATCGGCGAGCTCACCTCCCCGCCGGTGCTCCAGGCGGCGCTGAACGTCTTTCTCTCGCGCGGCGACTACGACCGGCATCTCCTGCGCGTGAAGGCGCGCCTGCGTACGCGGCTCGCCCTCGCGCACAAGACCGTCCTCAGGAGCTTCCCCGTCGGCACCCGCTGCGACCGGCCGCTCGGCGGCTGGGTCCTCTGGGTCGAGCTTCCGGCCGGGGTCTCGGGGCGGGAGCTGGTCGAGGCGGCGCGCGCCGAGGGGGTCCTCGTCTCTCCTGGCGGCGACTACGCCCCCGACCGCGCCGACACTCCCGCCCTCCGCATCTCCGTCTCCCGCAGCGCGGGCGCCGACCTCGAGAAAGCCCTCGAGAGCGTCGGCGTACTCGCCCGGGCCGCCGTCCGAAGGGCCCAGCGACGAGCCCCCCGCGCCGAGGAGCGGCGCGAGGAAGCCCTCATCCAGATCTGAAAAGGAAAAGAGCCATGAGCAGCAGCCCCGTCTTCTCCACCCCGTTCACGTCCGAGGCGTTCCGCGTCAAGGTCGGCCTCGCCGAGATGCTCAAGGGGGGCGTCATCATGGACGTCGTCAACGCCGAGCAGGCGAAGGTCGCCGAGGACGCCGGCGCCTGCGCGGTCATGGCGCTCGAACGGGTCCCGTCCGACATCCGCCGCGACGGTGGCGTCGCGCGGATGTCGCCCGTCGCCAAGATCCGCGAGATCCAGGAGGCGGTCTCGATCCCCGTCATGGCGAAGTGCCGCATCGGGCACCTCGCCGAGGCGCGCGTCCTCGAGGCGCTCGAGGTCGACTTCATCGACGAGAGCGAGGTCTTGACGCCCGCGGACGAGGAGAACCACGTCTACAAGCACGACTACAAGGTCCCGTTCGTCTGCGGCTGCCGGAACCTCGGCGAAGCGCTCCGGCGGATCGGCGAAGGCGCCGCGATGATCCGGACGAAGGGCGAGGCGGGGACGGGTGACATCGTCCACGCGGTGAAGCACCTGCGCGAGGTGACGCGCCAGATGAAGGCGCTGACGCTCCTCTCGCGCGACGAGTGGATGGCCGCGGCCAAGCAGCTCGGGGCGCCGTTCGAGCTCGTCGTCTGGGTGGCTGCAAACGGCCGGCTCCCCGTCCCGAACTTCGCCGCCGGCGGCATCGCGACGCCGGCCGACGCGGCCCTCTGCCGGATCCTCGGCGCGGAGGCGGTCTTCGTCGGGTCCGGCATCTTCAAGTCGGACGACCCGGCCCTGCGCGCGCGCGCCATCGTCGAGGCGACGACCCACTGGGACGATCCGGCCCGAGTCGCCAAGGCGTCCGAAGGCCTCGGCGAGGGGATGAAGGGGATCGAGGCCGGCAAGCTCGTCGAGGCGGAGCTCCTTCAGACCCGGGGCTGGTGACGATGGTCGTCGGCGTCCTCGCCCTTCAGGGCGACTTCGAGGCGCACGCCGCGGCGCTCGCGCGCCTCGGCGTGCCGGCCCGCCCGGTCCGGACGGCGGAGGAGGTCCGCGGCAGCGCGGGCCTCGTGCTGCCGGGAGGCGAGTCGACGACGATGTGGAAGCTGATGGAGGGGACGGGCGTCGCCGAGGCGATCGTAGAGGTCGCGCGGCGGGGCGATCCGGTCTTCGCCACGTGCGCCGGAGTGATCCTCGCGGCGCGCCGGATCGAAGGGCCGGCCCGCGACGGGCTCGGCATCCTCGACGCCACGGCCGTGCGGAACGCCTACGGGAGGCAGCTGGACTCGGCGGTCGTGACGCTCACCGACCTCGACCGGCAGGGGTTCGGCACCGAACCGCTGGAGGCCGTCTTCATCCGCGCGCCGAAGCTCGCCGGCCTCGGGCCGCACGTCGAGGTTCTGGCGCGCCGTGGCGGCGATCCGGTCCTGGTGCGGCAGGGGAACGTCGTCGCGGCGACCTTCCACCCCGAGCTCGGGGCCGACCCGCGCGTCCACCGCCTCGCGTTCCGGGCGGCGCTCGCCGCCCGCGCCGCCTGAGCGTCCCGGCGTGAGCGCCGTCGAGGATGCGCTGGAAGCGCTCGGCCACCCGGACGGTGCGCTTCCGGAGCCGCGGCTCCTCGCGGACCTCTTCGTGAGGTTCCAGGCCCAGGTCCCGCAGCGCCGGGCGCAGCCGGACCTCGGGCCCGCCGGAATCCTCGCCGCGTGGCTCGAAGACGGGGCGGGCTGCTGCGGCGGGCCCCGCGTTCGGGCCTTCGAGGCGCTCGCCTCGGCGGCGGGCTTCGCTCTCGTACCGGCCGCGGCGCAGGCCGGGGACGGACCGGTCCGCCGCGTCCTTCTAGCGGACCGGGGGCGGCTCCTTCTCGACGCGGGCTTTCCGCTCGCGGCACCGCTCTGCCTGGATCCGCCCGTCGAGGGAGAGGGCTCGGGCTACGGCACGCTCTCGGTTCGGCCCGCCGGCGGGGACGCCTCCGAGGTTCTTCTCGAGACCCGGGGCGAGGAGCGCCTCCTCTTCCGGGTCTCGCCGGGCGGGCCGGTTCCGCCGACCGGGAACCCCGGCGAGGAGCCGACCCCGATTCTCTTCCGCCTTCTCGAAGACCGTCTCCTTCGCTGGAGGGGCGGCGTCCTCGAGATCTCGGACTCCTGGAGCCGCCTGCGCCTCCCGTTTCCCGCCTCCGACGCCGACGGGCTCGAGGCGTTCTTCGGGCCCCCGATTCCCGCGCCCGGCTCGGCCGGACCCGCGAAGGAGCCGCCCTCGCCGCCGACGCTCGCCGTCTACCACGCGGGGGCGGCCGACGCGTCGCGCCTCAACGCTCTCCTCGCCAACCCCGCGGTCCACGCCGGCCTCCTGCCGGAGGGTTGGAGCGTGGAGAGGCTCGTGCAGCGGGAGTACGGTTTCGACAGGACGCTCGTCGAAGAAGGAGCATTCCTGCGGACGGAGCGCCTGACGCTCCTGCCGGACGGGATCGAGGTCGAGGCGGCGGGGCCGCTCGCCCTCTTCCGGAAGAGGGCCTGGAGGCTCGAGCCGCGCGCCACGGGAACACGGATCCGGCTCCAGGCGACGCTGCGCGACCCCGTTCCGCCCAGGGGGCTTCCCGAGGGCACGCGCCGCCGCCTCGTCTTCGAGCTCGCGAGTGAGCTCCTCGCGCTGGACCGCCTCGCCGTTGAATCCTGACGTGGCCGCAGGCCCAAAGGGCCATTCGGGTCGAGACCGAAAAAGGAAAAGCCGGCGCGGAGGGGGTTCGGGGGGACCGGCCGCAGGCCCAAAGGGCCATTCGGGTCGAGACCGAAAAAGGAAAAGCCG
>Ga0209573_1005948_pt1 | contig 10557 bp, 12 predicted proteins | sample TNRBio252014_DNA_FD_185870 | JGI IMG/M metagenome (GOLD analysis project Ga0209573, IMG submission 185870) | Wastewater treatment Type I Accumulibacter community from EBPR Bioreactor in Madison, WI, USA - TNR Reactor_6/25/2014_ DNA (SPAdes)... | ecosystem: Engineered > Bioreactor > EBPR >...
CCGAACCGTCACGTGCCGACGAGTTGCTGACCAGCGAGCTCAAGAACGCCTTGGCGCTCGTCGACATCCGGGTGCTCGACCACTTCATCGTGGGCGACACCGCCGTCATGTCCTTCGCAGAGCGGGGGCTGATCTGACCAAAAAAAATACCCGCCGACCTGGCGGGTATTTTTTGTCGGCAGCAGGCCGGTGATGAACGGCCGAATGTAATTGCTAATTATAAGACGGCTCGACGAACGTAATGATCAGCGAAGTCGACCGGAAAAGACCACCGTGCCGCGAACGACGGCGTCGTCTGGCAGACGCATGATCGGTGTCGGCCAGTTGGGATTGAGCGTCGTGAGAAAGCGGCCTTCCGGCGTGACCACCAGCCGCCGGAAGAGAGCGGTTTCCCCATCGAGCACCACGACATCCTTACCGTGCTCCGGGGTGACGCGCGGGTCGACGAAAAGGATCTCGCCTTCGCGGTAGCCGTCATTTCCGTTCATCGCCTCGCCGAGCACGGGAAGGGCGAAGGTCTCGTCGCTGTGTTCGACCGGGCAAGCCAGCCACGCACTCTGACCGCCGTCTCCCGGCGAGTCGGTGGGCAAGAGCTGTTCCCAATTCAGCACCGGCACCACACCCCGGCTGAGTATGTGGGCGGAAATCGGCTCCCGGCCAGCCAACTGATCCGGCGTGACCCCGAGTTCGGCGGCGAGCTTTTCGAGCGTGTCCTGCCGCGGATGCTTGGCCTTCGAGCGCTCCCTGAGAATCCGGTTGATGGCCGGCTGCGAGACGCCCGAACGATGGGCCAACTCGGTCTGATTCAGGCGATGTTTGCTCATCAGCGCTTCAAGGATTTCTGCCACCGGGTTTCCGCTGGCAGCTGCTGTGGAGTCGATCTTCATCATAGATCATCCGATTTGTGGTTGTACTATGCTTTAAGTGTAATATATAATGCGTTCGTGTGGCAACTTCTTGATTGTCTATCATGGAAAAGCGCGACGTACTCAAAATCAACAGGCAGTTCCTGTTGCTCACGCGCCAGCTGGCGCGGGAGGGAAGGGCGGCAGAGATCATGACCGGCTTACCCCGTGCCGTGATCGAGAAGGTGGCCTCGCTCGACATGGACGAAATCGACGAGCTGGCGGAAACGGTCCCCGTGTCGCTCTACACCTTTCGATTGACGGACTCGGCGCTTGAGCGGCTGCTGCAGATGCCCAGGGATGCAAAAAGCACCTACGCCGAAGCGACGCTTCTTTAACGGTCATGTCGGCGCTGCTTGCCCTTGATGAGTTGGAAAACAGCCGGGTGGCCCATGAGCTGATCCGTTTGCGCCTGCGCGTGCCGATCGTTCATTACCTGACGAGCATCCATCCGAAGCCGCTGCGCATGCGCTGGCGGCAGCTGCACGGTGAAAGTCCGCACAACGGGAAACTCCCGGACTCCGTCCGACCCTTTATCACCAACCCGATGATGCTGGCCAAGCTCTCCAGTTTCGTCGCTCTCTACAACCGTCTTGACGAGGGTGATGGCCGATCGGTCACCGCAGCGATGCTGTTGTCGGCGTGGGAAGTGCATGGTCGTGTCGGCAGCGCTGGCCTGGATATCAATGCCGCGTGGTACGCGATCAGGGATGTGCGATCGCGGATCGTCGGCTGGGAGCGGTGTGCAAGGTGCCAGGCCATGTACATCTACGAGCCCAATGTGTCGCATGCGCGATCGTGCCCGTTTTGTCGGCTGGCGAGGGCGCGATGCTAGGGCTGTCTCTCGAAGGGGGAAGGTTCGGCGGGTGAGGGTGGTGTTGGGTCAGGTCGTTGCATCCTGGTTGGCATCGGCAAGTCGTCGCGTCTTCACCAGTCTCGTGGAGGCGGCGATCGAGTGGGGAAGTGCAGAACTCGTTCTCGGGCGTTACGACGAAAGAGACCGATCGCTCAGGATGGCCGGGCCGCGGACGGTGTTGGGGCAGCGGCCGATCGTCAATCGACCGAAGGCGAAGTGTGCATTGAGTCATTTCGTCGCAAAACGGCACCAAGAATTCGAATCCCCGCTGGTCCGCCAGGCCAGCAGCCCGCAACTGCCTGCACCAAAAACGATCGCCCCGCTGAACGCCTTGTTCCGCGGGGTTTTTCGTTTATACCTGTTGACCTCGCCTACCCCACAAATGTCATTTCTGGCCGATTTTGGCGTCTTACGGGCCGTTTCTCTCGAAACCTCGTGACTTCGCGATTTTAGTGCAGAAGTAACTCCTCAAAAACCCCGGGCATGACCGTTCGCTGAATTTGGGATTCTTGCTTGCAGCTGGTGCTGGACACAGCGCGCGAAGCGTGGTTCAATCTGCAGGCATGAGCACGGAGCCCCCTCGGAAACTTCCCCGCATCCCTAATATCCCTGCCGACGAGATGACGCCGGCGGTCGTGCTGCTGCTGGAACTCTGCCATGGGCAGCAGGAACAGATTCAGGCACTGCGCGATGAGCTTGCGCAGCTGAAGGGTCAGAAGCCGAAGCCGGTGATCAAGCCCTCGGCGCTGGAAGGCGAGCGAACCGGAAAGAAGAAAGGGCACAGGCCGAAGTCCCGCGGCAAGCGCCAGAAGACGGCAAAGCTTGAGATCCACGAGTCGGTCAAGCGGCAGCCGGCGGAGGGCGTTCCGCAGAACAGTCGCTTCAAGGGCTACCAGGATTTCGTGGTGCAGGACATCCGGATCGGCGTGCACAATACCCGCTATCGGCTGGAGCGCTGGGTCACCCCCGAGGGAGAGCGCTTGATCGGGCAGTTGCCTGCCGAGATCGGGGGTGTGCACTTCGGCCCGCAGCTGCGCGCTTTCATCCTGTACCAGTACCACCATGCCCATGTGACGCAGCCGTTATTACTCGAAGAGTTGCGGGAGTGGCAGATTGACATCTCTGCCGGGCAGCTCAGCGCCTTGATCACCGACGGCCATACGGACTTCCATCGCGAGAAAGACGCCCTGCTGCAAGCCGGGCTGCAACGCAGCCGGTACGTTCAGGTGGACGATACGGGGGCGCGCCATCAGGGCAAGAATGGGTACTGTACGCATATCGGCAACGAACGCTTCGCCTGGTTCGCGAGCACCGGCAGCAAGAGCCGGATCAATTTCCTGGAATTGCTCCGCGCAGGGCACGATGCCTACACCCTTAACGAGGCGGCACTGGCCTACATGGCCGAGCACAAGCTGCCCGGCGCTCAACTCCAAGCACTCACCCCCCTGGTCCCGGCGGCATGGACGGGTCAAGCCGCTTGGCAGGCGCTGTTGGCTCAGCAGGCCATCACGGATCCGCGCCATGTCCGCGTGGTCACCGAAGGCGCCTTGCTGGGTACCGTCGTCGCGCACGGCGTCGCCCCCGATCTGGCGATTCTCAGCGATGACGCCGGGCAGTTCGATGTGCTGACCCACGCCCTGTGCTGGATCCATGCCGAACGAGTGCTCGCCAGGCTGCTTGGCTTCAATGAGCCGCAACGCGCGGCGCTGGCCTCGACGCGCAGCGAGCTGTGGGCGATCTACGATGCGCTCAAGGCGTACAAAGAAGCGCCTGATGCGCTCGCCGCCGCCGCGATCGAAGCACGCTTCGAGAAACTTTGTGCCACCCGGACCGGCTACGCCAGCCTCGATCAGGCACTGAAACGGATGCGCCGCAACCAGGCGGAGTTGTTGCGCGTGCTGCAACGTCCCGAGTTGGCCCTGCACAACAACCTCAGTGAGTCGGATATCCGCGACTACGTCAAGAAGCGCAAGATCAGCGGCTCCACCCGTAGCCCGTCGGGCCGCCGCTGCCGCGACACCTTCGCCAGCCTCAAGAAAACCTGTCGCAAGAACGGGCTGTCATTCTGGCAATATCTGCAAGATCGCGTCTTCGGCTGGCATCGGATTGCGCCTCTTGGACAGTGGATCTTCGAGGCCACTCCGACGGTTCCCTTACGTGACCCCTGATACGACTCCCTGGCGCTACTGCGGGCGCTCTTTCAGCAGAGCGGAACTCGACCAGATCCGCGAGCTGATCGCGGCCAATCCTGCCGCCTTGCGCGCCGAGTTGTCCCGGCTGGTCTGTGCCAAGCTTGGCTGGAGCCGCGAGGACGGGCGGCTCAAGGACATGAGCTGCCGCGTGGCGATGCTGCGCATGCAGACCGACGGCTTGCTACAACTGCCCCCGCCGCGCAACGGCAATCACAACGGAAAACCCTGGTGCCGTCGGACGGCGCAGGCCGAACCCGACGTGCCTCTGAGGGCAGACGGCCCTCGTGCCCTGGGGACACTGCAACTGCATCGGGTCAGCAATCGCGCTGAATCGCATCTGCACAACGAGTACATCGACCGTTACCACTACCTCGGCTATCAACCGCTGCCCGGCGCCCAATTACGCTACTTCGTTCGGGCGGGCGAAAGGCTCGTCGCTTTGCTCAGTTTCGCTGCCGCCGCCTGGAAGACCCAGCCGCGCGACCACTACATCGGCTGGACTTCCTCGCAACGCCAGGCGCAGCTGCACCGGGTCGTGAACAACGCTCGATTCCTCATCCTGCCGTGGATCGAATGCAAGAATCTGGCTTCGTCCATCTTGGCTCGCGCAGCCCGGGAGATCGCCGCCGACTGGCAAGTCCAATACGGCTACCGGCCCCTGTTGCTCGAAACTTTCGTCGAGCAGTCACGCTTTCGCGGCACGGCTTACCAAGCGGCCAACTGGCTCTGCCTCGGACAAACCACCGGTCGCGGCAAGCTCGATGTCCACCACCAAGCCTTGCTGCCCATCAAAACCGTCTGGGTCTATCCCCTCGACCGTCACTTCAGGCGCGTCCTCTGCGGCTAACCGACTCGTCTCGACGCCAAACCAAGCGCAATCACCAACGCCCAGGGTTTTTGAGGAGTTACTGGATTTCCAGTCACCACGAAAGCTCAAGAGGCGCCAGCAGTGCGACGCCAGGGATGTGATCAGTCCGGATTGTTCGTTGCGCATGTTCTCCTCCTCCGTAATGAGCGCTCCGCCACCTTTCCGATCCACCGCGAGCGGCGCCGATCGAGACGCTATCCCGAACCATTCTACGGATGGCTGAAAAAAAGCAAGTCCCCGAAAAGCGTCCTTTCGGGCCGCTTTTCGGAAAAAGTTATCCACAGAAAAGGCCCCTCAGAAAAGTTATCCACGTGACAACGCTCTCAAACGCCATCCGCCGCAAACCCAGGCGACAAGGGGCTTCCAGAGGAGGAGCAAAGTTATCCACGTGATAACGCTCTCACGAGTACGTGACAACGCTCTCAGCACTACGTGACAACGCTCTCACCAACTCGGCTGCAAGCCTTGCGTGGCATGGCTTTGAGGGCCCCCTCAAGTAGTTACAAGTAATATTCAAGTATCTTTACAAGTAAAGGGGGTGCCCCGCCTGTGGATAACCTGCTGACGCCGCGCCAATCGGGCGGGCAGAAGTCCCTGCGTGCCGACGCCGTGCAGCGAAGTCAAGGATCGGAGAACAAAAACCCGCCAGCCAAGGGAAAAGCGACCAATCCCACAGCATGGCCCGGAGAGGGTGGTGGTAGTCGGCGAAAACCCGGTTGCCAGGACGGCCGTGCAGAAGATTGGCGAAGGCAGGGCTCTTGACGCCTACGCAGCGGACGCCCGAACTGTAGGGTTCGTGACCGTGAAAAACTGGCTGGGTAGGGAGTACGGCCGGAAAGCGCCGAGATCCGAGTCGAGACCGGCTGCAACGTCAGACAGGCAAGAGGGAGGATTCACGCGCTATTGCTCGGCAGGTCGTGAAGCCGCCCGTTGCCGCCTGCCGTACGCGGCGTCAGGCAATCACGCCATTACAGAACGGTGGTGAAGCCGTAGCGGGCAAGATGTCGAGAAAGCAAATCAGGCGGCAACCCGAGGGAAAACACCATCCGCCGAGACGAGCTCTAAGCAACCAGGACTACAGCGAAGACAGTCGCGCCCCACCTGTATGGCAAATACGTAGCCGACTGGCCGCCACAAGGAGTCCTGTCGCCGGCGCGGAAACATTGGCCTCAGGGTAGAACAGCAAGGCATCCTTGAGTCTCAGGAGGAATTGTTTCTTGAAGTCCAGCAGGCCGCGAGGCGTGTCGCCGTAGTCAGAACCGAACTGAAGCTTCAATGACTGCCAGGGGATGAGGACGCTCGGACGCTGGGTGACACGCAGGACAAAGATGCGGTAGACCAGCCAGGAATAGATGTCCATTGCCATCGGCGACTTGGAAAGCGCGTACAGCACGCGCATGTCGATGGGTACCGGCGACTCGGTTAGGTTGCGAAAGAAATCGTCCGATAGCTTGAGGCGGCTTTCCCACAGCTGCCGATCGTCCGGCCGGTGGGGATCCCAGAAGCCGAATTCCTGATCAGCAATGAGCATGTTCTTGAGGCCGAAGCGTCCGTGTCTCTGATAGGCGATGGACAGCGTCGACGAGAAGAGCCTCACGGCCTGCGCACGAAGCCGCTGGCAATCGCGGCCATCGGTCCGCATTCCCAGCTTGCGCAGAAACTCGTTCTGACTTTTTCCGAGGCCAAGCATCGGAGATTTGGTCTTCACGGCCTCCGTGCAGATCCACGTCAGCAGAAGCCGCGGAACGGTGCCGTAGGGGAGACCGAATCTCGGATTGGCGATGATCGATAGTGACACGGGCCCGCTCGTTCGTTCGAAGCTGGACACCCCGGGGTCACTATGTGGCAAGGTGGTCTGAACCAAGGCCTGCCCCAGGAACGCGAACGAACCCACATCGACCTCGGCAGCGGTAATGTCGGAAGCCAGGGCAGTCAGCTTGCCTGCGCGAGAGAGGCCGCTCATCGATTCCCTCTTGGCCAATCGAGCGTGTCGAAGGCTTGCGGCGATCGAATACCGGGAGTGGCGAGAAGAAGGCTGGCGGGCATGGCTGAATTTGTAGCACCCAGTCTTTTGCGTGCGCGGGGGAAAAGCGCCCAAAAGGGTCACGTTTCGGACGCCGGTGCGGACGACTTGAGATACTGCGGGTTGTCGTCAGGAACGGTGATCGTTGGGCGATGACTCCGAAGCCAGCCAGAAGGCCAACAAGGTCTGCCCGCACTACGCGGGAATGGGGCGTCGATGAAGATCGGCAACGCGGCGTGTTCGGCCGACGGGTTCGAAGCGGCGCAGGTCGCAAAGGTACGTAAAGTGCTGCAAGCCCTTGACCCCACGAGCGATGCTCAACAGGCCGTTCTGACCCCGCCGTTGATCGACCCCGTTACGCCGCCGAACAGCTCAGAATCGTTGAATTGCTCGTGGAACCTGTCGCCGTCTGGGCGCTGGTCGTCGTTAAAATGTCGGCATGACCCGTTCCGAACTCATCGCCTGGATCGCCCCACATTTCCCACAACTGACCACCAAAGACGCCGAGCTTGCTGTCAAAGCGATTCTTGAGCGGATGAGCGAGGCTCTGGCGCAAGGCAACCGTATTGGAATACGCGGTTTTGGCAGTTTTGTACTGAACTACAGGCCACCGCGGAACGGGCGCAATCCGAAGACCGGCTTGGTTGTTCAGGTTCCCGCCAGGTGGGTGCCCTACTTCAGGCCGGGCAGTGACTACGACATCGATTGGAGTGCAGCAAGTGACCTACAAGATCGGGCGAAATGACCCCTGTCCATGCGGCAGCGGCAAGAAATACAAGCAGTGCTGCGCTAGTGGTCGCACGGATTTCGTTGAACCCGAACCGAAAGGCCACGCCGGGGCAGTGGAGCGCGCCATTGACTGGCTCGTAAACAAACATCGCAAGGCGGTCGGTGCGGCCATTGGAGGGATGCTCTACGATAACTTGACCGAAGCGGAACAAGACGCACTTCTTGCTCAGGACCGGCCGACGCAGAGCAGCATTCAACTCAACGCTACGGAATGGCTGTGTGCTGAAGGCCAGATTCTCGTTCACGGCGAGCAAAAGAGAGTATCGGAATACCTGCTGGGTCACGGCGGGCCGCTATTCACGGTGGATCAGCGCAACTGGATCAAGCAACTGGCGGAGCGCCCTTTGCGCTTGTACGACATTACCGACGTCAAACCGAATCAGCAGCTGACGCTGTGCGATTCGCTCGACTTTGACGCGCCGCCAATCGTCGTGCGCGAAAAGTCCGGTAGCCAAGCCTCCATGCTCGGAATACAAATGGGCGCTCGGATCATGGACGTTGCTGATCATCACGAGCTATCTGGTGCTGCCTACGCGTTCACGCCTCGTACCGGACCGCTCGTTGTTGAGCACATGCGCGCGGCCATTGATCGGTTCGACGGGCCAGCGGAAGACCTGCCGGATATGCTGAGCTTCATCATTCGACGGCGCTGGCTCGCTCAATTCTTCGCTCCGATGCCGATGCCAGCGCTCAGGGACGCGCATTCGGGCGAGCCCATTTTGCTGATTACCGACCACTATCGCGTCACGGACTGGGATGACTTGACGCAGTCATTCTCTGCGCAAAGCGACCTCGAAGGCGACCGCGAGTCCGGTTGGAATCGCCTGATCGACTGCGATGACGGACAGACACGCGCGCTCGCGACCGTCAATGTCGAGGCGCGTGGCGACAAGATCACGGTGTTCTACACGACGCAGCGTTACGCGGCCGAAGGTCGCTCCTGGTTCCAGTCACTTGCAGGTGATGCCGTTCAATTTCTTTCCCGTGAGTTGTCCGACCCCGCGGGACTGATGCGCAACGGGCCCGCCGGTCAAGAAACGAAGCCCGCCGCCGATGACCTCGATTTGTCACCGGAAGCGATGGCCGAGCTGATGGAAACGGCTCTCCATGAGATGTACGCTCAGTGGGCCGACGAGCCGATTGAGGCGCTGGCTGGCAAAACTCCTCGGCAGGCCATCGATACGCCCGCCGGGTTGGAGCGTGTGAAAGGTTTGCTGAGAATGTATGAGGCAAAAGAACAGCAGGGCGCGGCCCAGCAGGGCCGGCGGGCCATTTCGTTCCAGTTTCTCTGGCAGTCACTCGGAATTCCGCGCCCCACTGGCAGCGAGTGAGGGCGATTCCCGACACTCGATTGATCCATTCACATCGACGGCTGGAATGAAATAGGCACATGGCAAGCCGAACAGGAGCAGGTCCTGCGAGACCATCGGTTCCGGCCTGGGTTATGCGCTTAACACCGGGGAAGAAGAAGAACGAAGAACAAGTCACGGCTTTGGCGAACGTCCTTCCCAAGTGGAATCCACTCGGTGCCGCCGCACAAGAGCTATCGAACCTTGATAGCTACCGGGTCGAGACGGCAGACATCCTCTTCGGGCTCAAAATACGCGGCCGTTCCGCACGAGCGGAGCAGTTTTCATTGCGGACGTTCTCAACCAGGCGTTTGATCTGCGCCCTGACGCGAAAGGCTGTACCCCGCATGCGAAGGAAATCGTGGCGATTCTTCAACAGAGAGCTTCCTGATCATCGCGCGGTGAACGACTTGATGTGTCGGTAGCCGATGGCGGACATGCCGAACACCCGCCCAATCCTGGCCGCCCTCAAGACCTGCCAGTCATCACCAGCCGTTCTTTCAGCTTCGACCAGCGCCGTTCCACCGGTTTACCTTTGACCCCCATGCCCAGCGCTCTCTTCTGCCCAACCAGCACCGCTTGGCGTCACGAGGGAGCGCGTCAGGCAGCAAGAAGGGCGCGCACACCGGAAGTGTCGGGCTTCGATAAATCGGGATGCGGTTGAAGCATGCCTCCTGGAAATCCTTGCCTTGACGCGCAGGCGTAGCCTCAGCCGCAACCCGAGCGCGCCCGAGCAAAGGCTCTGAGCCTGGTAGCCCACGAAACTCGATCGGCGGAGCCGATGACAGAGACGAGTGCGATGGTTGATGATGGGCACACCGTAGCCGAGGGCGTTGCTCCTCGCTAGAATGATGGAATGTCCAAACAGCCACCGCCCTCAACCCCGGAAATCCACCGCCTCAGGGCCGCCGCAGCGCTCATCCCCATTATCGAATCTGGTCTGGCCGACTCACGGCTTTCCGTCGAACGGGCGGCGCTCATGGCTTCTTTCTGCGAATGGACGGTAGAAAAGCCCTTCGACGATCCGAGCGTGGCCAAGTTAGCGGAAACCGTCGATGTTGGCTTGAAACGCATCAAGATGGCGTTGTCGTCAACCGCGTGAGAGCTCTCGGCCATCGGTTGCGCCACCGTGTGGATTTCGGGCGGAGAGAATAGCAGTAGCACCCCGCAACGCTGATCGACACGGGCCGGGTCACGGTCAGGAGCACCCGGCTGTCCGCGCCGGGGCGAAAGCGGCGTCCACGAGCCGACATGAATCTGGTGTGAGGAAAGCGGGCTCCGGGGCGCGGAAGCTTTGGTTTGAGCACGAAAAGAGAGGGCCGAGGCCCCCGGAGTGAGGGCGATCGGAGCCGGCTGGTAGAGGACGGGCTGTAAATCAGGCGTCGTGCTGCTCACGCATGCGGTAGGACGGTCCTTCGATGACCAGTGTCTCGGCATGATGCAGCAGACGGTCGAGCAAGGCGGCGGTGAGGGTGCTGTCGTTGTTGAAGATCTCCGGCCATTGTTTGTACGCTTTATTCGACGTAATGATTGTCGAACCGCGCTCATAGCGCTGACTGATCACCTGGAAGAGGC
>Ga0209573_1005949_pt1 | contig 10554 bp, 10 predicted proteins | sample TNRBio252014_DNA_FD_185870 | JGI IMG/M metagenome (GOLD analysis project Ga0209573, IMG submission 185870) | Wastewater treatment Type I Accumulibacter community from EBPR Bioreactor in Madison, WI, USA - TNR Reactor_6/25/2014_ DNA (SPAdes)... | ecosystem: Engineered > Bioreactor > EBPR >...
AAGCCAGATCGCCTCCTGCGGCTCAAATTCGGCGGGAAGTCGGTAGTTCTGGGGATAGGAGGCTTTACTCATCAAGGTAGCGTTTGGTCAGGGGAGCGTAGGTGTCAATGCGGCGATCACGGAAAAAAGGCCAGATTCGGCGGAAATCCTCCACCGCTGAAAGATCACACGGCACGATCAAAATCTCTTCAGCGCTCACGGAGGCCTTTGCAACGACTTCTCCATACGGATTTGCCACGAAGCTCTGGCCCCAGAACTCGCTCTGCTGCTCGGTGCCCACGCGGTTCACGGCGGCCACGAAGCAGCCGTTTGCCACGGCGTGGCCGCGCTGCACGGTCTCCCAGGCGCAGTGCTGGGCCGCTCCGAGAGCGGCTTTTTCGCTCGGCAGCCAGCCGATGGCGGTCGGATAGAACAAAATCTCCGCGCCCATCAGCGCTGTGAGCCGGGCGGCCTCCGGGTACCACTGGTCCCAGCAGATCAGCACGCCGATCCGGCCAAATTTCGTGTCCCACACGCGATAGCCGAGGTCTCCGGGCGTGAAATAAAACTTCTCCTCGAACCCCGGGTCCTGCGGGATGTGCATTTTGCGGTACTTGCCCAAAACCGTGCCATCCGCGTCGATGACCGCCGCCGTGTTGTGGTACAGCCCCGGTCCACGCTTCTCAAACAGCGGCACAATGATGACCACGCCCAGTTCCTTTGCCAGCGGGGCCAAAGCCGCCGTCGTCGGGCCAGGAACCGCCTCCGCGAGGTTGAACAGCTCCGTGTCCTGCGTGATGCAGAAATACGGCGTGTTAAAAAGCTCCTGCAGGCACACGATCTGAGCGCCGCGAGACGCCGCCTCGCGGATGAGGCGCACATGTTCGCGCAGGCTTTCGTCTTTGCTGGAAAAGGCCCGGCTTTGCACCAGACCGAGAGTGACCTTCGACATAGGGCGCGGAGTGTTGAGCGCGTGGCGGGGAATGCAAGGAAAGCTATGCACACAAACCAAGGCATGGCAGCACCGGCTTGCACGCTTGCGGACTGCTGCTACCCTCGACTCATGAGCACCGCCGTCGATGCGATCTACGAAAAGGGGCTGTTGCAGCTCCTGGCTCCGCTGCCATTGCCGGAACATAGCCGTGTGCGTGTCGCGGTGGAACTCATCAGTGACGACTCGGAGCGTTCCGAGTGGCTCTCGCAGTCGCAACGTCAGCTCGAAACGGTGTGGGACAACGATGCCGACGACGTTTTCAATGAACTGCTCGCGTCATGATGTCGTCCTGCTGCCGATTCCGTTCACGGATTTGAGCAGTCAGAAAGTCCGCCCGGCGGTGGTCCTCGGCCACGGTTCGTTTCCTGGCGACCTCTTTGTGGTTCCGATCACTTCTCAGCTCGCGAACACGGACTTCGCGTTGAACGCATGGCAGGCCGCCGGTTTGAATGTCCCGTGCGGGATCAAATCGCAGATCTGCACCATTGAAGACCGGCTCGTGCGCAAAGTCGTTGGTCGGCTGCACTCGACCGATGTCACAACGCTTCAAACACACTTGCGCAACTGGCTGGGTCTTTGAAAGCCCACACACCGCAAAAAAAGCCCGGCAGCTCTCGCCACCGGGCTTGGAGGATTCAAAAACGGCTCACTCGCGATCCACCGAGATCTTGCCCGCGCCGGTGAACAGCAGCGTCACATAGGCGATGAGGTACACCATCGCCAGCTCGCCCGAGTTCGCGCCGACCAGGGCGGACTTGTGGACGAAGAAGAAAGCGGTTCCCATTGTCGCGGCCAGCATCAGGGCGGCGAAGCGGGTAAACAGCCCGGCGATCAGCAGCGCGGAGCAGACGACCTCGGCGAACACCGCGAGACCGGCGTTCACATTCCCCGGCAGGCCGAGCAGGCCGTTCATCTTCTCCGCCGTGGCGGCGAAGTTCAGAATCTTGCCGCGACCGTGGAGCAGCAGCATGGAGAAGCCGAGGGCGACGCGCAGGATGAGCAGACCGTAGTCGGGAGACTTCGGCAGGAAGGATAGTTTCAGGAGCTTGAGCATGAGTGTGTTGGGTTCGGATTAAGCGGGGATTTCCCGAAGCATGATCCACCCCCGGCACTGCCGACAAGCCTAAAATCCAAGGAGTAGGAGCTTCCAGCTCCCGCAGTGGGGCCAGGATGGCCCCACTCCTCATCCCAGCGCCTCCAGCATCGTCTTCAGCTTCGCGAGTTGGGCAGACCAGTCGGCTTCGCGCTGCGTGTGATCGTCGAGCACCTTCTGCGGCACCTTGGAGGTGAAATTCGTGTCGGCGAGCTTTGCGCGGACCTTTTCCAGCTCCGATTGCACTTTGGCGATCTCCTTGCCCACGCGGGCCGTTTCGGCTTCCACGTCGATCAGGCCGTCGAGAGGCAGGAAAAGCTCTCCTAGTGGCGTGAGGGCAGCTGGAGTGCCTTTTTTCGGCTGGTAAGCGGCATCAACATCCAGTGGCTCGGCGTTGAGCAGGATGCGCAGCACTTCAATTTCGTGCGCAGGCAGCTCGCTGGCCGGTTTGAGGACGAAACGGACACGCTTGTTGATGTTGAAGGTGCTTTTCAGCCCACGGCCCAAATTGACGGCTTCGTATTTGTCGTTCGCGGTCTTTTCGTCCTCGGGGAGGATGCCGAAGTGGGCGAGTTCGTCTTCATCCAGCGGTTTCGGCCACGGGGCGAACATGATGCTCTTGCCGCCTTGGTTTTCGGGAAGGTCGGTGTTGAAGCCCATGCCGTGCCACAGCTCTTCGGTGATGAAGGGCATGAAGGGATGGAAGAGGCGTAGCGTGTGCCCAAGCACGAAGTCGATGACCGCCAACGTGTTGGCTTTGCGCTTGTCGTCGCTGCCTTGAAGCACGGCTTTGCTGGCCTCGATGTACCAGTCGCAATACTCGCTCCAGAAGAAGCGGTAGAGGGTGGCGGTGGCGTCGCTGAAGCGGTATTCTTCGAGCGCGGTGCTGACTTCGGCGATGGCGGTGTTGAGGCGCAGGAGGATCCATTTGTCGTCGCTGCTGAGCAGCGCGGGGTTGATCTCGGCTTCAGTGCCGTAGAACGAGTTTTCAACTCGTTCATCCGATCCCACGGGTTGAAAACCCGTGCTACTTTGCATCTGGCGGAAGCGGGCAGCGTTCCAGAGCTTGGTGCAGAAGTTGCGGCCGAGCTCGACGTTCTTTTCGTCGAAGCAGATGTCCTGGCCGAGCGGCGCACTGCGCATGATGCCGAAGCGCAACGCATCGGCGCTGTAGCTCGCGATGAGCTCCAGCGGATCGGGAGAATTGCCGAGCGACTTCGACATTTTGCGGCCCTGCTTGTCGCGGATGATGCCCGTGAAATAGACGTTCTTGAACGGCAGTTCGCCCATCCACTCGAAGCCCGCCATGATCATGCGGGCGACCCAGAAGAAGATGATGTCCGGCCCCGTGACGAGATCAGTCGTGGGGTAGAAAGCCTTCAACGTGGAGGTCTTGTCCGGCCATCCCATCGTGGCGAAAGGCCAGAGCCAAGAGCTGAACCACGTGTCGAGGACGTCGGGGTCTTGGGTGAAGCCGTTCGTTTCAAGTTCCTTCTGTAGATCAGAATTGGAAGTTGCGACTTCAATTCGGTAGGTGAAGGGCTCAACTTGATGGCTCTCGAAATCGGTTGTTCCATCACCGACTGAATGGTCGATGATTTTAACCACACCTGAATCACCTATCGTGGTTAGAAGGCCGTTCTTCCAATTCTTCCATGAGAATCCCTCGAGTTCCTCTTGTTCGTGGCCACCGAAGGAAACTTCGTAGCTCCAAACAGGGACACGATGTCCCCACCAGACTTGGCGGCTAATGCACCAGTCTTGGAGGCCGGTCATCCAGTGGTCATAGACCTTGGCCCAGCGGTCGGGGTAGAATTTCATCTCGCCATTGGCGACGACTTCCTGGCTTTCTTTCACGCTCGGGTACCTCAGGAACCACTGCTCGCTCAAACGCGGCTCGATGGGCACGTCGGCACGCTCAGAGAAACCCACGTTGTTTTGATGAGGTTTGGATTCTACAAACGCACCAATCTCCGTCAGCAATTCGACGGCTTTTTTGCGTGCCTCGAAGCGTTCCAGCCCCACCAAGTCCTTGCCGGCCAAATCCGTCATTCGTCCTGACTGATCAATGACCTCCAGAAGCTCTCCGGCGTGCTTTGTGACAATCACGAAGCTTTTCGGGTCATTGGTAAGATCCTGTCGCGCTTTGGTCTGGCGTGCAGATTCCTCGGAGTCTTTTCTTTGTAAACGCTGCCAGATTTCATAGTCAGCTTTGTCGTGAGCTGGAGTCACTTTGAGCACCCCTGTCCCGAATTCAAAATCAACATGATCGTCCGCAATGATTTCGAGCTTCCCCTGGTTTTCCAGAGGCAACGGGCGACGGACATGCTTCCCAATGAGGTCTTTGTAGCGCTCATCTTTTGAATTCACTGCGACATACATGTCTCCAGGTATTGTTTCAGGACGTGTAGTAGCGATTTCTAACCAAATGCCGGGCTGCTCAACAACTTCGACTTTGAAGTGGTACAGAAAACCGTTTTGCGCCTTCATGACGACCTCCTCATCGCTGAGCGCGGTGAGGGAGGACGGGCACCAGTTCACCATGCGCTTGCCGCGGTAGATGAGGCCCTTTTTGTAGAGATCGACGAACACGCGCATGACGCAGGCGTTGTAGTCGTCGTCAAAGGTGAAGCGCTCGCGGCCCCAGTCGCAGGAGGCGCCGAGTTTCTTGAGCTGCTCGATGATGATGCCACCGTGCTTTTCCTTCCACTCCCAGATCTTCGCCACGAGGCCCTCGCGTCCGAGATCGTCGCGGTGCTTGATGACGCCCTGCTTTTTCAGCGTCTTCTCGACGACATTTTGCGTGGCGATGCCGGCGTGGTCGGTGCCGGGCAGCCAGAGCACTTCCTTCCCCAGCATGCGGGCGCGGCGGGCGAGGATGTCCTGGATGGTGTTGTTCAGCACATGGCCGAGCGTGAGGATGCCCGTGACGTTCGGCGGCGGGATGACGATGGAATAAGCCGGGCGCTTCTCGCTGACGCGGGCGGGGTCGGCTTCAAAGCACTTGTCGTCGAGCCAGCGCTGATACCAGCGGGCTTCGACATCCGCCGGGGTGTAGGTCTTTTCAAGTTCGGGCATAAAGGGCGGCCAAGATGGGAGAAAGCCGCCGCTTTGCAAACGCCGAGGCGCATGCAATCATGCCGCCACATGAGCGCAGCGACCTCTCCCGGCAGGGCACCCCAAGGCGACACCTTTCGCCACGGCCTGATGTTCGTCGTCGCGCTGGCCTTTCTCACCGCCATCGGCCTCGTTCTGCCGCATGGGGACAGCGGCGAGGCGTTTCGCGACTGGCTGCTGGGACAAACACTGTTTTGCGTGGTGGTCGTCGTGCTTTGGGCCGTGGTGGCTCTGGAAGGCGTGCTCGGGTTGTTTTTCGCCCGCGATGCCTGGCCTGCGCGGCTGAAGCGCCTGCTGCTCACGTCTTTGGTGCCGCCGCTGCGCATGATCACCGCCAGCAGCACGCCGCGCGGCTGGCTCTGGCTGCCGGGAGCCGGTTGGAAGCTCACAGGCGAGGAAACATCCGAAAAACTCGAGCAAAAACTCGCGCTGCCGATGGTCGTGCTCACGCTGCTCGTCCTGCCCGTGCTCGGCGCGGAACTCACCGGCGGCGAGACGCTGGACAATCATCCGCGCCTTGCCCAGGCGACGCATTTGACCACCTGCGTCATCTGGATCGGCTTCGCCGCTGAATTTCTCTGGATGGTGGCCGCCGCGCCGAACAAGCTGACCTACTGCCTCAAGCACTGGATCAATCTCGTCATCATCCTGCTGCCGCTGGTGGCCTTCCTGCGCGTGCTGAACGCCTTCCGCTTCGCCCGCATGATCCGCGCCGGCAAACTGCTCCGCGCCTACCGCTTGCGTGGCCTCTGGTCGCGCCTCTGGCGGCTGGCGCTGCTCTTCAACCTCTTCGACCGCCTCCAGCAGCGCGATCCGGCGAAATACTGCGCCGTCTTGGAAAAGAAGATCGCGGATTTGGAAGAGGAACTGGCGGAACTGCGCACCAAACTGGCCGAGCACCGCAGCAAGGCACCGGCGAACTCACCTGATCCCAAAGGGATCAAAGAAGGTAGCCAGGGGTAAGCCTGCGAAGCAGACACCACCCCTGGAATGGAACCACGTCTTCTTTCTCCGAAGGCCGCATGCCGGAGGCATGCGAGAAGCGTTCGTGAATCCGGCGTGAGCGAAGAGCCGTTTTCCGGCTCTTGCATCCCTCCGGGATGCGACCTTGAGCAGGATGAATGAATTCGCTGTTCCAGGGGTTGCGCTCGCTTCGCGAGCTGACCCCTGGCTACTTTCTTCGATCCCTTCGGGATCGGGCTTGGGCACGTTGTTCAGGATCACATGACTGAGCCACGCTACTGCCCCAGGCTCAAATACTCGCGCACGGTGTGGTTCATCGCACGCCGGGCAGGGGGGAAGCACTCCGCCACTTTCTCAAAAGTCTCTTGCAGCGCAAACTCCTCTGCCAGCACATGCTTGCGCGCGGAGTCGAGATGGCTGACGACCACCTGCTCGTAATAATCCACGTCCGGTGCTCCGCGACGTTCCGCACGGCGGTGCAAAAAGTCGGGGTAGAGGCAGGTCAGCACCAGGAACTGGTTTGCACACTGCACATGCAGGAAGAACTTGTGGTGGCGGCTTGCGCTCTCAATCGCCTCCAGATAATCGACGCTGTACATGCTGTCCACGCTGTGATTGATGTCCTGCGGCCCTTTCGTCGGCGTGCAGCCGAAGTCCGCGCACACCACCGCCATGTAATCCGCCACCGCCAGCTCCTTGATGCCGAATTCCTTCAGCGAGTGGCGCACCACGATGAAAAAGAACAACTCGGGCGAGAGCAGCGTCGCCTTGCGGGAGACGACGACGGCGTCGAAGAGCTTGTCGTTGTCGAGGATGATCGGCACCGCGTCCGGGTCATCCATCATCGCTTTGAAGCCCTCCTTGCCGCGCTCGGTCAGGGCGAGCGTGTCACGGATGAAATTCCAATCCGTCGGGGTAAAACGGAACCAGCAGCCAGGGCGAGGGAAGCGCGTCATGGATATTAAGTTAGAACTGTCATCTACCTTTAGCATAACGGATGCCACATAAGTTTATCTCTTGGAGAGAGCCGCCGCCTTGGGCGTTCAATCACCTGTGCCAGCGGTTTGTAAGCGCCCTCATAAAACCCTTTGGACACATCGCGCCCCGTGCTAAGCACGCTCATGCCCAGAACCGACGGACGCGCCCCAGACCAGCTTCGCAACATTGAATACATCCTTGATGTCGCCCCGCACGCCGCAGGCTCGGTGCTCATCGCCTTTGGCAACACCCGCGTCATCTGCACCGCCTGCATCAATGAGGAAGTGCCGCGCTGGATGAAGGTGCAGGGCGTCAAGGGCGGCTGGCTCACCGCCGAGTACTCGATGCTTCCGTACTCCACCCTGGAGCGCAAAGATCGTGAAAGCTCACGCGGCAAGCCCGATGGCCGCAGCACTGAGATTCAGCGCCTCATCGGCCGCAGCCTGCGTGCTGTCGTTGATCTCGAAAAACTCGGCCCCCGCACTCTTTATGTCGATTGCGATGTGCTTCAGGCCGATGGCGGCACCCGCACCGCCGCCATCACCGGCGCCTGCATCGCCGTCTCCATCGCTTTCAACCGCCTGCTCGAAAAAGGCAAGATCACCCGCCAGCCGCTCAAGAAAAAGCTCGCTGCTGTCAGCGTTGGCATCGTCAAAGGCGAGACGCTGCTCGATCTCTGCTACACCGAAGACGCCGCAGCCGATGTCGATAGTAACATCGTCCTCACCGAAGACGGCGAATTCGTCGAAATCCAGGGCAGCGGCGAGGAATCCACCTTCACCGAGGCGCAGCTTCACTCCATGCTCGAATACGGTCGCAAGGGCATCAAAGAACTCGTCGCCATCCAGGACGAGGCCATCAACAGCGCCATGAAGCCCGCCGAAGGCAAGGAGCTGCAAAAGCTGGCCGAGTTTTTCGGCAAACGCTGAGGAAGAGTTGACGGTAGTTTACAGTTGTTGACCGTGGTTGACGATGGTTTGGCCAAACCACCGTCAACAATCGTAAACAACAGTCAACCACCGTAAACTCATGCCAACGGCCCTGCTTCTCGATCCCATCTACCAGCAGCACGACCCCGGTCCGGGTCATCCAGAGAGCGTTCAGCGCCACGTCGCCATCACCAAAGCTCTCACTGAGGCTGGAATCGTCGCCAAAACACAGGCGATTCATCCTCGCGCCGCCACGCTCGATGAAATCGCGCTTTGTCATGATCGCGGTTACATCGCCACGGCCAAGGAAGACGTCGAATCGGGCTTGGAAGACCTCAGCACCGGGGACACGTCGATTTGTCCGCGATCCTATGATGTGGCGATTCAAGCTGTCGGCGGCGTTTTGAACGCGGTTGATGCTGTGTTTGCTGGCAAAGCGCAGAACGCCTTCTGCGCCGTGCGTCCGCCGGGCCATCACGCACGTCCTGCCCAAGGCATGGGTTTCTGCCTGTTCAACAACATCGCCATCGCCGCGCGTCATGCGCAGCAGCAGCATGGTGCGCAGAAAGTCGTCATCGTTGATTGGGACGTGCATCACGGTAATGGCACGCAGGACATCTTCTATGAGGACGGCAGCGTCTTCTTCGCCAGCACGCATCAGAGCCCGCTGTATCCCTTCACCGGCCATGTGGATGAAACCGGCAGTGGCAAAGGCAAAGGCAGCACGCTGAACCTGCCTTTTCCCGCTCGCACCGGCATGTCAGACATCGGCGCGGCCTTCGCCGACCGCCTCCTGCCCGCCATCGACAAGTTCAAACCCGATTTGATCCTCATCTCGGCCGGGTTCGACTCCCGCATCGACGATCCCCTCGGCCAGTTCCGCCTCACCGACGACGATTTCGCCGCTTTGACCAAGCTCCTGCTCGAAGCCGCCGCCACACATTGCCAGAACCGCCTCATCTCCGTGCTCGAAGGCGGCTACAACCTCAAAGGTCTCGCCAGCGCTGTCACCAGCCACGTTGGAGCGCTGCTGTGATCAGGGCGTCGGCTCCGGCAGATAAAACCGGCCCATGTGCTCCAGAATTTTCGCGCGCAGCTCATCGCCGTCGATCTCGCCGTTGTGGCGGAAGATGACCTCGCCACCTGGGGCGACGACGAGCGTGTGCGGAATCGGTCCGGGCCATTCAGGATCGAGCGCTTGGATGAGCGCCTCGCTGCTGGCTTCGTTGAAAACGTAAGCGTTGCTCTTGCGGCCTTCCGCTTTGAGCGATGGCTTCAATTTGTCCGGTACGATGGCGTTGTGCTTTTCGAGGAAGGCTTTCACCGCAGGCAGCTCCTTCGGATCATCCATGCTGATGCTGATGAACTCAAAATCGCGTAGGCCAAACTTGCGCGAGGTGGCGACGAGTTCGGGGAACTCCTTCACGCAGGGGCCGCACCACGTCGCCCATACATTGAAGAGGCGGACTTTCTTCGTGTCATTCTTCCGCAGTGCGGCCACGCCCTTCGCGTCGATCCATTCGACCTCCACCTCGCCCTTTTCCCATTTGTCGTTGTCAGCGGCGATCGCTCCGCGTTTGTCGATCCACTTGGTGGAGCAGCCATGCGGCTTCGTGACCTCCACGGGCACCGGTTGGCCGTCAAAGAGTGCTTCAATGGCGTTGCGGGCATCGGGAGACGTCACCGTGGCCTCATCCGCATAGCGTGAATCATCCAACCAGCCTTGGTAGCGAAGTTTGCGCTCCTTGTCGAAGATCATGACATGCGGCGTGGCCAGGCAGCCGTAGGCGAGCGCCGTCTTCTGCGTGTCGCCGTCGTAGAGATAGGGGAAATTAAAATCCTGCTCCTTCGCATGGCGCTTCATCTCGGGAAAGCTGTCGTTGTATTTCGAGTAGCCGAGCTCATCGGGCCGCAGCGCGGCGGGATCGTTTGGATTGATCGCCACGAGCTTCAATCCTTTGCCCTTGTAGTCCTTCACCAGCTTCTTGATACGCCCTTCGACCGCCTGCGAGGTGGGGCAGTGGTTGCTGAGGAAGGCGATCATGAGCAAATCAGCGTCCTCATAATCCTTGAGCGTGTGTTTCTCCTCGTCGATGCCGATCAGCTCGAAATCCGGCGCGGCATCGCCGATTTTCAGCTCATGAAAGCCCTCGGGCATGCCCGACTTCTTCGCCTTCGGCGTTTCAGCATTCGCGAGGGCTGGAAGCAGAGCCACCAGCAGGGAAACAGCGAGCTTGTTCATGGTCGTGATCATTCGGGTTTGGCGGCCTGGCAGTTCCAGCACAGCTCAAACGAGGCCGGATTGGATTCTTTGCACGCGGCGCAGAGCCATTCACCAGCATCGACCGCCGTGCCGAAATGCTCGTACAGCAGATTCCGCGCCTCTTCGATTCGCCCCTCATCCATCACATGCAAAACGGGATCGTTCAGCGGCGTCTGCGAAAACCCAAAGACGTTCATCCCCAGCGTGGGCGTGCTCTCGTTTTGCACAAAACAGGCGA
>Ga0209573_1005950_pt1 | contig 10554 bp, 8 predicted proteins | sample TNRBio252014_DNA_FD_185870 | JGI IMG/M metagenome (GOLD analysis project Ga0209573, IMG submission 185870) | Wastewater treatment Type I Accumulibacter community from EBPR Bioreactor in Madison, WI, USA - TNR Reactor_6/25/2014_ DNA (SPAdes)... | ecosystem: Engineered > Bioreactor > EBPR >...
TTGGAAGGAGCTGCCTAAGGTGGGGTTGGTAATTGGGGTGAAGTCGTAACAAGGTAGCCGTACCGGAAGGTGCGGCTGGATCACCTCCTTTCTAAGGAGCATCCGTTTATCGCATTTTGGGTTTCACGACCAGGAATAGATAAACGAATCCTACGTTGATCACTAAATATTTGGCTCTATGAACAACTTTGAAACCGACCTAGTAAAGAAATCGATTCTTCGGAATTGATGGATTGAAAAGATTCGTTAGTAGGAACTCATAGTGTCAGACGTTCTATTTTCCGTTTTGAAGACGCAAGTAATCTCTCCAACTCGCGTTGGGCTGATTTCCCACTGAAATCAGAGGTTTTTTACAACAACGCGAAACAAAATTTTAAAGCCCGGCCAGAAATGGTCGGGCTTTTTTGTTTTGTCGTATCCGGCATATTGAGTTGTTCAGTAAACTAGAATTGTCTATCAAAGTGAATCTGTGATTAGTGCAACAATGGTAAGAAAAGTGATCTGCACTTGCCAGAATTAGACTAGGTTTAAAATATGGGTATCTCGAAATATATTAAAAGTAAGCGAACTGTATTTATTGCAATTTGTGTCATTTTATTAGTCGTCATATCTATTCCGACGTTGTTTATTGGCTATAAATATGTATCCTCTCCACAGGAGATTCGAGATCCAAAACAAGAGCACTATCATTTTCGCATTCAAGTACTCGTCGATGGTAAAGCTGAAGATTTCTCATCGAAAAAATATCAGACGGGATACACTAAAGATCAATGTAACGCAAACTTAACAGAACAACCGATTCATTTTCACGACAACATAGATCAATTCAACCATATCCATTGGGAAGGAATGACTGGCGGCATGGTTATGAAATACTATGGTTGGAACTACATCGGAGGAGTTAAAAATGCTCTAGGGTATAAATTTGATGGATTCACAAATTGGCAAAAGGTGACAACGCACGGTAACTACCTTCCAGGTGTGCCGCAAGGGGCAAATTTCTACATCTATTCTGGCGATGAAAATAGCTACAAAAAAAGAAGTTTTGACGATTGGGTCAATCAAGACCTCGAGAAATTTTTTGGAAAAGAAAGCAATTTCCCTGGACACAAACTAAATACAAGCGAAAAAAGTGCCCTTTCACAATTCTTCGTTTCTCGGGCCGACGCTCATGGGACAGATGATCATGGAAGTGATCCAATTGGTGAAACTGAAGACGAGAAACTTACTCGAATTAATAACTTAATAGGCAACGTTGTTATCTTTGTACAAGAAAAGGCTCCCAGCGAGACAGAAATTCAAGAAAGATTTAATAATCTAGTACCATTGCAGGACAGTACCTGTGGGGGGTAGTAAAGGATAGAAATGGCTAAAAAACCAGTAAAGAAAAATGCAAGTAAAACATTTCCAATCATTATTACTGCGACTGTAGTGGTGATGCTTGCTTTAGTATTTTTTGCGATACAGGATAAGAACGAAACCAAACAAGAGCGAACTCAAGCCGCAAAAGAGGGTTCGTCAAATTTTGCGGGCAATCTTGACAGTCCGGTCACGCTTACCGAGTTTGTAGATTTCCAGTGCGAAGCGTGTTATGCCTACTACCCGATCGTCAAAGAAATTAAAGAGAAGTACAAAGATCGTGTTCGATTTCAGATTAGGAATTTCCCTATCGAATCTTCTCATCAATTCGCGATGCCTGCTGCCTTAGCAGCTGAAGCCGCAGCAAGGCAAGGAAAATTCTTCGAAATGCATGACAAAATATTTGAAGGTCAAAAGATTTGGGAACAAACCCCCAATGCAACTGAAACATTTAACTCCTATGCCGAAGAAATCGGATTGGATATGGATAAATACAGGAAAGATATCGACAGTGTTAGCGTAGTTTCTGTAGTGAACAAAGACTTGCAAGATGTTCAAGATCTAGGCGGTACTGGTACCCCAACATTTTTGTTAAATGGACAAAAGATAGATTCACCTGAACCGACCGTTGAAGCATTTTCGAAATTACTTGAAGATGCGCTAGCTCAAGCTCAATAAAACGCGCATTGTTAGGTTAATTTGTTCAAAATAATAAAGCTCCGCGTGCCTGAGATGGACTGTGCGTCAGAAGCTCAAGACATCGAAAAGGCGATTTCTGGTCTCGAAGGAATCGAAAAAATTGAATCTATTTATTTGAATAACCAAACTAATATTACCTATGATCCCGAATTAATTGATGATAAGGAAATTATTGAAAAGTTGCGGACTGTAACTGGTTTTAGCGTTTCAATTTTAACCGATGCAGCTCAAAGCGAACCTGAACCAAATAACAAAGACATATTTAGAAAAATAGTCTTAAGCATTGGTTCTTTTGCGCTGTTGCTTGCGCTTATTATCAAGCTATTCGATATTTCCGAAATCCTTTCTAATGTGCTTTCTGCGATTTCGTTGTTGGTAGTCGGTATTCCAATATTTAAAAAGGCATTCAAACGAATTCGGGCCAATCCTTTTAACACAGACATCTTAATGAGCGTGGCTGCAATTGGATCGTTGCTTATAGGTAGTTATGCAGAAGGTGCTGCGGTGCTTCTCCTTTATACACTTGCTGAGTTGTTGGAAAGCTATACGACAGATCGCGTCCGCAATACAACGAAAAAACTGGCAACACTTCTTCCCAAGCGAGCTGAAGTTAAAGTAGGCTCGGAAATAACCGAAACAAATGTGGAAGATCTCAGGGTGGGCGACACAATTGTTGTCAAGCCTGGATGGAGAATTCCAATTGACGGCACGGTTTCACTTGGAAGTTCAAGTATCGATCAAGCTTCCGTAACGGGTGAGTCTGTACCTGTAGAAAAATCTATTGGTGATACTGTTCTTTCAGGTACGCTCAATCTGGATAGCACTATTGAAGTTCTGGTAACTAAAGCGTTTACAGATTCAACCACCAGCAAGATCATTGAACTGGTTATGAATGCTCAAAGCAATAAAGCAAATATAGAGAAGTTTGTTGACAGGTTTTCTCGGTATTACACACCAGTTATGCTTATTGCTGCATTGTCAATGGCGACTATTTCGCCTTTGTTTTTTGGAGGACAATGGGACGAGTGGCTCTATAAGGCGCTCATAGTCTTAGTAATTGCGTGTCCAAGTGCATTTCTCATTTCAACTCCCGTAACGATACTCATTTCCTTAACTGCTGCAATGCGAAGCGGTGTATTGGTAAAAGGAGGCGCTTATATAGAAGAACTCGCTCGAATAAAAGTTGTGATGTTCGATAAGACAGGTACATTAACTGTAGGAAAACCAAAGGTTGTGCAGATTGAAACTTTTGGCAACTTTTCCGAGAGTGATGTCCTTAAGTTTGCAGCAGCGGTTGAAGCTTCATCAACTCATCCTCTGGCAGTTGCAATCGAAGATTATGCGGCCGAACAAAAAACCTTGGTGGTTCCTGCCAAAATCGAAGAAGTTTCCGGCAAAGGAGTTTTTGGACGTGTGGAAGATCGTCAAATCATCGCCGGAAAGCTAGCGTACATCAAAGAACAAGGAGTTGACCTTTCTGAATTGTCAGGAAAAATACAATCCACAACACAAGTTGTTATTGCAATAGATAACATGCTTGCGGGAATTTTTCATTTCTCAGATATTTTGCGTCCAGAAGCAGCGCAAGCAATTTCGGAATTAAAAAAGGGCGGAATTTCACATATAGCTATGCTTTCTGGCGATAACAAAGCTGTCGCAGAAAAAATAGCAAATGAATTGGGAGTAACAGATGTATACGCCGAGTTACTTCCTCAGGATAAAGAGCGGGTCGCACAAGAAATTCGACAAAAATTTGGTGCAGTTGCGATGGTTGGCGACGGAATAAATGATGCACCAGTTTTGGCATCGAGCGATGTTGGAATGGCGATGAGTACAGCAGAAAACGATATTGCTCTCGAAGCTGCAGACGTTGCATTAATGGGCGGCAATTTAATAGGAGTACCTTATATTCTTCGACACGGGCGTAAAACTGTAAGGAAGCTACGCACAAATCTTGCACTCGCATTGGGTTTAAAAATAGTCATGATATTAGGTGGAGCTATCGGAATTGTTCCTCTTTGGGTGGCCGTTTTGGCTGATGATGGTGCAACAATTGTTGTTATTATGAGTGCATTGCCACTTTTATTTCATCGAACAAAAGACTTAACCAACTCAGCTTAAAGGAAGTCGGCAACACCCGAAGTCAGTGGCCTAACCAATTTATTGGAAGGAGCTGCCTAAGGTGGGGTTGGTAATTGGGGTGAAGTCGTAACAAGGTAGCCGTACCGGAAGGTGCGGCTGGATCACCTCCTTTCTAAGGAGTATCCGTTTATCGCATTCTGGGTTTCACGACCAGGAATAGATAAACGAATCCTACGTTGATCACTAAATATTCGTGCGTTTAAGAAAAGTCGAAACCGACCTAGTAAAGAGATTTTTCCTTCGGGAGATTTCAATTGAAAAGATTCGTTAGTAAGCCCTTAAATGTCCGGACGTTCTATTTTCCGTTTTGAAGAACGCAAGTAAAATTCCCGCGTTGGGCTGATTTCATCCCGAAATCAGTAAGTTTTTACAACAACGCGAATCAAAAATTGAAAGCCCGGCCAGAAATGGTCGGGTTTTTTTAATCGAGAATAACTAAAGTCAGTAGAATCGCAACCAAAATAAACAGCAGACCTAACGGTGGAAACACAAATGCCATAGCGACAGTAGGAAATGCAGGTTCAAGTTTTGCGCTTGATGGGTTAAACGGATCGTATCTCAATGTGCGAGTCTCGCCTGTTTTCGGCCAAGGTAATGTGTATATTCGATCTGAAACGCGATACTTAACACCACCAACTTCATATTCCACTATTGGATATTTCGTTGGTGCATTTCCAGTGGTAAAGCCTCGGTAATCAAAATTCGTATCTACTATAACTCCATTTACTCTAATCCATGATTTGTTTATTTTTACTTGGAATAAAAATCCGAGACCAACTGCTATCAGGATGATTCCACCCCCAAAGAATACCACCGCAAATATCAAATCAAACATGAGCTCAGTCTAGGCTTGATCAAGTTTCGCCCCTTGGTATGGCATATTGAGCTCTTTCGTTTATCTTGATTGCAAGTAAAAGCTCTCCAACTCGCGTTGGGCTGATTTCATCCCGAAATCAGCAAGTTTTTACAACAACGCGATCTTAACGTCACGTTTTTGTTTAACGTGATAAAATTTTTCTCAACCTTCTAACAACTGGAGGAATAAATGACTGGCATCAATCAGGTTCTTTTGTCGAAGAAAATCTTTAATAAGCTCGCACTCGTCACTTTCGTGATTTTGTTAATTCCGGCAATCGGAATGATCTTTTCGGAAGACGTAAGTTGGTCGCTTCCCGACTTTTTAATAATGGGAGCCTTAATTTTTGGAATAGGTTCTATTGCTATTTTTATATCTCGAAAATTAGGGTCGCAAAAGCAACAAATAGCTGCACTCTTTATAGGTATAGCTTTATTCCTATTTATTTGGGCAGAACTAGCCGTTGGATTATTTACTAACTTGGGAAGCTGAATAGAACACTCGTCCTTGCCCTCCACATAAGGCGATATGCATGCAATTAAGATAATTTTATGAATAAACCTGCCATTGTGATTTCGATAAGTGCCCTAATTCTTACTTTAACCCTAACTTTATCTGCATGTAGTTCTTCGTCTGATGAAAACATTCAAAATGCTAAAGAAGAGGCCATGGAGACGGGTAGAAGTTCTGGCGCAAAAGTAAATCTTCGTAATGCGATTACTGCCGCCAAATATATTCAAACTCGGGCCGATTCAACCGACTTTAGCTCGGTAACGTTCGAAGCTTTGAAGATGGAAGATCAAGATATCTCTTGGACGCAATCACCGCTTGATAGTTCATCTGATCCGTCTGCTATTGCAGTGATAGATATTACAAATGACCTAATAGTTTTTCAGTCTCGTATCGATGGCGAGACAACTTCTAATTGCTTATTTGTTGAACTCAATTCAGAATCCAATACGCGCTATGGAACTGCAATTGTGAATTCAAATGAAGCGTGCCCAGAATCACCAAATTCAGAAAATGGATCAGACTACGTTGATTCCCAATCTGGTTGGCTCAGCTAATAATAAAGCAAACTTCTATAAATCAAATCGGTCTGAGTTCATAACTTTGGTCCAGGCGTCTACAAAGTCGTTAATGAACTTTTCATTTGAACCTGATTCGCCATAGACTTCGCACAAAGCTCTTAGTTGTGAATTGGAACCAAAAATTAGATCAACTTCGGTTGCGCTCCATTTTGTAGAACCACTTGTGCGGTCTTTGCCTTCGTATGTGTGTTCGGAAGTTTTTATCCATTCGGTGTTCAAGTCAAGCAAGTTCAAAAAGAAGTCATTACTTAATACTCCTGGTTTGTCTGTCAATACGCCAGCGTTGTCTTCTGAAACTCCCAATACTCGCAAACCACCAATGAGCGCAGTCATTTGTGGAGCTGTTAAGCCGAGCAAACTTGCACGATCGACCAGCAGGTCTTCGTGGCGTGCATTTGCTCCGTGTTGTGCATAGTTTCTGAAACCATCTGCTCGTGGCTCCATATATTTGAATGAATCCACATCGGTTTGTTCTTGCGTTGCATCGGTACGTCCAGGAAGGAAGGGAACTGAAATTTCAATACCTCCATCTTTGGCAGCTTTTTCTAATGCTGCATTTCCTGCAAGCACTATTAAATCTGCGAGTGAAACTTTTACAGGGCCAGATTGTGAGTTGAATTCGTTTTGAATGCTGCTTAGAACTCCAAGAATATTTGAAAGTTCGCCTGGCTTGTTCACATCCCAATCTTTTTGAGGAGCCAAAGCAATGCGGGCTCCATTAGCTCCACCTCGCTTGTCGCTATCTCTATAAGTAGATGCAGATGCCCATGCGGTACGAACAAGTTGTTCCACAGTCAAACCAGACCCAAGAACCTTGTCTTTCAATTCATTAGCTTGGCTTTCATTTATGAGTTCGTGATCCACTCTTGGAACAGGGTCTTGCCAAATGAGTTCTTCACTTGGAACTTCTGGACCTTTATACCTTGAAATAGGTCCCATATCGCGGTGAGTCAATTTAAACCAGGCTCTTGCGAATGCATCCGCAAACTCTTGAGGATTTTCATGGAAGCGACGAGAAATTTTTTCATATTCCGGATCCATTCTCATTGCCATGTCCGCAGTTGTCATCATCGGTGCAACTCTCTTGTTTGGATCTGCGGAATCTGGAACAGTGTCTTGGCCAGCACCATCTTTTGGCTGCCATTGATTTGCACCTGCAGGACTTTTAGTTAATTCCCATTCATATCCAAATAGATTGTCAAAGTATCCGTTGTCCCACTGGATTGGGTTGTTAGTCCATGGTCCTTCGATCCCGGAAGTAATAGTGTCTCCACCTTTACCTGATTTGTAAGTGCTAATCCATCCAAGACCTTGCTGTTCGATCGGTGCACCTTCTGGTTCACGCCCTACATATTCTTCAGCCGAGGCAGCGCCGTGTGCCTTTCCAAATGTATGTCCACCTGCAGTTAGCGCAACTGTTTCTTCATCATTCATTGCCATTCGAGCAAAAGTCTCACGTATGTCCCGAGCAGAAGCAAGAGGATCTGGGTTCCCGTTAGGTCCTTCAGGATTTACATAAATCAGCCCCATTTGAACTGCGCCTAGTGGGTTAGCTAGTTCTCGATCGCCGCTATACCTTTCGTCTTCTAGCCATGTTGTTTCTGGACCCCAATAAATATCTTCTTCAGGTTCATAGACATCTTCACGACCGCCTCCAAAACCGAATGTTTTGAAGCCCATAGATTCAAGAGCAACGTTTCCTGCCAGGATGAATAGGTCTGCCCAGGAAAGTTTGCGACCGTATTTTTGTTTGATTGGCCAAAGAAGTCGTCGGGCTTTGTCAAGGTTTGCATTGTCTGGCCAAGAACCAAGTGGAGCAAATCTTTGAGTTCCTGAACCAGCGCCTCCACGACCATCCATAATTCGATAAGTTCCAGCACTATGCCAAGCGAGACGAATAATTAATCCACCGTAGTGTCCATAGTCAGCAGGCCACCATTCTTTTGAATCCGTCATCCAATTGGTTAAATCTTTTTTGAGCTCATCTAAGTCAAGCGACTCAAATTCCTTTGCGTAGTTAAAGTCATCTCCGAATGGGTCGATGAGTGGGGAGTTCTTATTGAGTGAACGAAGGTTTAACATTTCTGGCCACCAGTGTTGGTTGGCGCTTGTTCCCATTGCGCTATGGGAACTATGAATTACGGGACACTTTGCAGAAGGCGCATCTTTTTCATCGGTTGTGGCTACTGCACCTGTTTCTTCATTTGCCATTTTCGGGCTCCTTCATTTTTTGCACGTTTAATCTTGAGCGTGTCCTCGACACACGCTCATCTATAGATTACTTCTGCTGAACATAGAATGAAGGTATGTTATAGATTTCAATGAACACAACGAAAGTACGTCAGTCTCGGAAGGAAAATTAAATCGACATTGCTCCGGGACCTGTTGGAGACTCGCGAGCCAATACAGCTTCCTGTGCTCTTTCGATAACTTGAGAAAAACCAACTCTCATAATAAAAAGTTCTCGATCTCCTCCAAAGCTTGCAATTTCTTCCTGTGAAATAGTTGGAGTGGAATGAAGCGATTCTGCTTCCATCAATACAACTTGACCAGGATCTGCTTGGAGTTCATCTTGGAAACCAGTTTGACCTTCGGCTGGTGATTCGGTTCTTTGGGTAAACCAACCTTGTTTTACTGTTGTCGATTTCTGAAAAGAACAAAATATCGTTAGTTCTCCTGGAGTAACTAGAGCATCGCTATGAAATGCATGTTGAGGAATTTCAGAGCTCGTAGGAGTGAAGTAAATGATTCCATTATTTTTCCAAGACTCAGGATCACAAAGCATGACTTCGAGTTCAGCTTTTAATTCATCCGACAATTGACCAACTGTTCGAGGAATGACGTGATCCAAGACAAACTGTCTAGCTTGAGGATTGTGGGCAAGGCTCTCAGCTATGTCGTCTCTTTGTTTGTCGCCAGGTGAACGATCTAGATCTAATTCGTGAGTTCCTCCACGGCCATGCGAAATATCTAAAAGAGTCTTAATGGCGGCAGTCATTTGAGGGCTAGGCGATTCAATGACAGTTGCCTTTGATTGTCGAACCGGAATGTCAGAATAGCTCGGTCTATTTGCTTTCGGCGGAACTGGAACAGGACCTATATTCTGAATCATCGGGTCAATATTGAATTCAGCGCCAAATGGTCTGGGGGTATAGTCAAAATCATCCATGTTGTCTCAAGTCGTTTCTAGCTCAATATTCATTATGTTTTAAGGCCTTTATTAAGTCAATGGCTCAATTGAGTCTTTCAGCTAATTTCACTCGGAAATTAAATTTGAAAGAATTTCCGCCCGACTTGGCGTCGACAAGATTTCTGTACTATATTCTTCTAGCTGCGCATTAATCATTTTGATGCTTGCGCAGATTGTCTTCGAAGGATATGAGGGCAAATTGGCAGGCAATGGTTTTCGGAATTGAAAACGGATCCTGGAAAACATTTCTTAATGTTGTATTTTGACAACTGAATAGCGAGCACGAGCATCTTTGGAAACAAAGATTGACTCGTGATAAATCAAAGGTAACGAAGCAATGTCAAATTTTTTTGACTTGCTCGTTATTGCAAATATCAAAGATAATCCATTTTGGAAATATATACTCAAGCTACAAAGAGTCAACGGCGGATGCCTTGGCACTAGATGCCGATGAAGGACGTGGGTGACTGCGATAAGCCTCGAGGAGTTGTCGACCTAGCGTTATAACTCGAGGATCTCCGAATAGGAAAACCTAATTACGTTAAACCGTAGTTATTCCGAACTGAAAACCGAAAGGCTATAGGTTCGGTAAAGGGAACTGGGCGAATTGAAACATCTCAGTACCCCAAGGAAAAGAAAGCAATTGCGATTCCCTCAGTAGCGGCGAGCGAAGAGGGATGAGCCTAAACCTATGGTGTGATACAGCCTGGCGGCGATGCATCATGGGGGTTGTGGGACTTGGTTCGAATGAGCGCCTGATCATTCAAAGAGTTACAAAAGATATACATAACAGAAGAAGTCTGGAAAGCTTCACCGCAGAGGGTAATAGTCCCGTATGTGAAATGTATATCCCTCTTAACCGAGCACCCGAGTATCGCGGGACCCGAGAAGGCCCGTGTGAATCTGCGAGGACCACCTCGTAAGGCTAAATACAATCTAGTGACCGATAGTGTACAAGTACCGTGAGGGAAGGGTGAAAAGAACCCCGGGAGGGGAGTGAAATAGAACCTGAAACCGTTGATTTACAATCCGTTAAAGAGTCGGATATGAATTTATTCATATCTCTCGATAGCGTGCCTTTTGAAGAATGAGCCAGCGAGTTACCGTTTGTGGCAAGGTTAACCCGAGAGGGGGAGCCGAAGCGAAAGCAAGTCTTAATAGGGCGTATTAGTCGCAGGCGGTAGACCCGAAGCCGAGTGATCTATCCATGGCCAGGG
>Ga0209573_1005951_pt1 | contig 10553 bp, 5 predicted proteins | sample TNRBio252014_DNA_FD_185870 | JGI IMG/M metagenome (GOLD analysis project Ga0209573, IMG submission 185870) | Wastewater treatment Type I Accumulibacter community from EBPR Bioreactor in Madison, WI, USA - TNR Reactor_6/25/2014_ DNA (SPAdes)... | ecosystem: Engineered > Bioreactor > EBPR >...
GTTGGTGTCAACGTTAGGGTAGCGCGCGAGGATCTGGCGTTCGCCGTCGCAGAGGAGTTGCTTGGGGAGAAATCCCTTCGGTAGCATCTTGCCGATCTCCGCCTTCACGATGGAGCCCTCGTGGGTTTGCCATCCGCTCACGATCGGGGCTCCGGTGAGCGTCGCTTTTTCGCCGGTGAAAACGAGATTCGAATCGGCGGCCTCGAGGACGAGCGGTTGCGTGAGATCGGTGGTGCCGGCGGGAAAGACGATCGTCGCCGAAGCGGTGTCGCCCGCTTTCCGTGCCTCACGAACCTGTTCGAGGGCGGCTTGTGGAGAAAGGGTGGGTGAGACCTCGATGGTCGTCGCGACCGCGGACGCGATGGTGAGGAAGAGGGCGGAAAAGCAGGACAGGAGGCACTTCATGGTCGGAGGCAAGGTGGCGGCGTCCACGATGCCTTTCCACTCCCTTTTCACGATGGTCCGCTTTTGCTCTTCTAGATCAACTCGGAGATGGGTCGTCCTCCGTTCATCACCATGAAGTTCGGGCGCCCCGTGAAATCCTCGTAGGTGGTGTCGAGGGGGATGCCGAAATGATGGTAGATCGTCGCGGCGAGATCGAAGGGAGTGACGGGACGCTCCTTCACATCGCCGGCATCCCATTCCGTCGCCCCGATGACTTGGCCGTGGCGGAAGCCTCCACCCGCAAGCATCACCGAACTGACAACGGGCCAGTGATTGCGGCCGTCGGTGCTGCCCTGGGTGCCGATCGTGGGGGTGCGTCCGAATTCCCCCATCGCGATGACGAGAACCTCGTCGAGCAGGCCACGCTCCTCGAGGTCGGAGACGAGGGTCGTGAAAAGATGATCGAAGACGGGCAGCAGCGGTTTCAAGCCCTTCGAGATGCCGCCATAGGGAGGGATGTTGTCGCCGTGGGTGTCCCACGTGCCCGAGGCCGAGTGATTGCTGAGATCGATCGTGACGAAACTCACCCCCGACTCGACGAGACGCCTCGCGAGGAGGGCCTGCCGCGCCCAGTCGTGCGGACCGTAGCGTTCAATCACCTTCGCGGGTTCGCGCTTCAGATCGAAGGCGGCCTGGGCCTTCGCTCCGGCGACGAGATCGAAGGCCTGCTGGCCGAAGGCGTCGAGACCCTCCATCGATCCGGCGAGGTCGATGTCCGATCGCAGGGTGTCCATCTGCTCGTGGAGACTGCGGCGGCTTTCGAGGCGTTCCATCGTGAGTCCCTTGGGCAACTTGAAGAGGTCCGTGGCCTTGTCTCCGATGAAAGGATCGTAGCGTTTTCCAAGGTAGCCGCCCCAGGCGATGTGGGTGCGGTCCTTCACGTTGAGGGCGACATGCGGCGGCACCTGCGGGTCGTTCGCGCCGTGGTGTTTCGCGACGAAGGAGGCGATTGCCGGGTAATGCTTCGCGGCCGGGTTCGTGCGCGGCTCGCAGTCGGGATTCGCCGTCTGCATCACCTGGTTGGGCTGGTGATTGCTCCCCTTGCAGACCATCGATCGGATCAGGGTGAGCTTGTCCATCATCGCCGCCTGCTTCGGATAGTGCTCGCAAAGCCGGACTCCGGGGAGCTTCGTCGGAATCGTCGCGAAGGGACCGCGCACCTCGAGAGGAACTCCGGGTTTCGGATCCCAGGTGTCGATGTGGCTCGGACCTCCCGCCATCCAGAGCAGGATCACGCTCTTGTTACTTCCGACGGACTTCCCCGTGGCCGCTGCCTTGGCGCGGATCTTGAGAAGGTCGGGCAGGGAAAGCCCCGCCATGCCCGCGAGTCCGGCCTTGAGCAGGCCGCGGCGGCTCCGCACCGTGAGTCCCTCGCGGACCCGCGGATGAAATCCGGTGAAGGCGTGACGCCAAGGCCCGCGATGCTCGTGTTCGGCCGACTCCGACATGAATGGGAGCATACCGGTCCGCCCGCGTCAGGGTCAACGGCTACCGCGGCGGGATCGCGGGAGCTTCGTGAAGCGATACCCTCAGCCGCGCGTCACGACCATTCGCATCGGCTTCGAGATGGTGCCGTCGTGGTCGGTCGCACGCACCTGGATGCGGTTGCGTCCCGGCTTGAGCAGCGCTTTGAAGGACCACTTCGTCGTGCCGAGAGCGGTCCGCCAGGGTTTGCGACCGGCTTTGTAAGTGACCTGTGTCACCTCGATCTCATCGCGGGCAGTGCCCCGGATCTTCGCGCGGCCCGATGAAACCGTGCGCTTGAGAGGGCCGTCGATCGTCACCTCGGCGGGAGCGGCGACCGAATTGAAGAGGAAAATCGTCCCGGAATTGGCCATGCCATTGGCTTTGGAAGTCGATCCGAGAAAGACCCCCGGATAGACTTCGAGAAGGCCCGCCTGGGGCTCGGTGCCGCTTTCCCCGTCTAGTTCTTTCAACACCTCGAACCGGCTGCCATCCGTCGAAAGGCGGTAAAGGACTCCCCCGCCGGCTGCCCCGCCTGCCCGGGTGACGCCGTAATAGAATCCGTCGCGCGAGGAGAGGGCGAGTTTTCCGACTGGTGCACTCCCGCCCACCGTTCCGCCAAAATCGTGGAGACGCTCATAGGTGGAACCAAGCTTGTAGATGACGCCGAAGTTGTTCGCGCCGCCGCCGGAGAGGGGGCCGATGGCGTCATTCACCGCATTCAGGATCGGGGTGCCGCTCGGGATGGCACCGTCCATGATCGCGAAGCTCTGGGCGACATTGTAGGGCGAGCCGCTCGCTCCCATTGCGAAGAATGCCCCGAAGGTGTTGGCTCCGCCGTAGTTCGTCGTGCCGAGGAAGTTCGAACCGAAGCGAATCAATGAGGAGGGTGCGCTGCCAGTGGCTGCGGCACACTGATGGAGCACTTCAAAACCCGAACCATTGGTCGCGACCCGGAAGAGGGTGCCAAGGTCGTTCGTGCCACCGGTGGTGCAGCCACTGTAAAGAAGTCCATCGGCCCCGAAGACCGGGGTGAGGACCGGACTTTTTCCGTCGCTGGTGTTGGTGAAGACCTTCAGCTTGGTGTAGCCACTGCCGTCCTTGTTCATCGCGAAGACGACCCCGTTTCCGGCTGCCCCGTTGCCACCGAAGCTGAGACATCCATAGAGACGGCCGTCGGGACCCTCGGTGAGTCCGCCGTAGGGAAAAATCCCGTCGGCGACCACACATTCCTTCAGGATCAGGAGCCCCGATCCGTCGCGATTGAGCCGGAAGATCGACCCATGGCCATTGCTCCCGCCTGCGGCACCCATGCCGTAGACAAATCCATCGGTTCCGAGAATGAGCTCGCCGAACGGTTTTCCTGCCTCGCCGACCTGGAAGACCTCGCGGACACGAAAAGTCGTGTCTTGGGCGTGGGCCGATCCGAGGACTAGGGTGAGAAAGCAGATCAGGAGAAGGGATGGTTTCGTTGCCATGTCGACAACCAAACCCCTTTGGTGGAATTCCGATATGGGACTTTTGTCAGGGCCTCGTCCTTCCCGAGGTCCGACTAAAGTCTTGGTGGTTTTGATAGGGTAGGGCCGTCGGCTTGACTCTCTTGAATCAAAGAAGTCCGCTGTCGGCGAGCCATTCGCGGAAGCGTTCGGGCCAGGCGGCGGCGGCACCCTTCGCATCGGGACGATAGCCGAAGCCGTGTCCGGCATTCGAATAGATGTGCAACTCGGCCTTCACATCGGCGGCCTTGTATTTCAGGTAGAGCGAGGCCATGCCCTCGGCGATGTCGGGGCGGTCGCCGTAACCGCAGGCGATGAAGACGGGTGGCATGCCTTTTTCAGCGGTGAAGGTGCCCGACTTGCCGGGATAGATGAGGGCCTGGAAATCGGGACGGCTTCCGGTGCGGTCGATTGGATCGGCGGCATCGGCCTTGCCGGGATCGGATTGCATCGCGGAGTAGGCGGCGAGTTCGCCTCCGGCGGAAAAGCCGAGGATGCCGATGCGGTCGGGCCGGATGCCCCATTCGGCGGCGCGGCTGCGGACGAGGCGGATGGCGCGACGGGTGTCGTCCATGGCATGACCCTCGAGGGTGTAGGTCGAGCCGGGTTCCTTGGAGAGACGATACTTCAGGATGAAGGCGGCGATGCCGCGCTCGCGGAACCATTCGCCCAGCGCGAACCCCTCGTGGCCGACGCAGAGCTTGGCGTGGCCGCCGCCGGGGCAGATGATCACGGCGGTTCCGGTGTGTTTGTCAGGGTCGGGGAGGTAGGGTGTGATCGAGGGATGGTGGACGTTCGTGATGTTGCTGCCCTCGATCTTTTCGGCTTCGTCCTTGCGGGCTTCGGACCCGGGCGCGCCCTTTTCCCAGAGAGGGATGGCGGTCGGCAAGGCGTCGGCGGCATGTGCCGGGAGAAGGGTCGCGGCGAGAAGGAGCAAGGTCGGGATGAGCGGTTTTTTCATGGGGTGGAAAGGGGTTTGGCAAGGACACGGGCAAGGTCTTCAGGGGAGAGGACGCGCCAGTCGCCTTCGGCGAGATCATCGGGGAGTTCGTAAGCCCCGATGGCGACGCGCTTCAGGGCGACGACGTGGTTGCCGGCGGCGGCGAACATGCGGCGGATCTGGTGATAACGCCCCTCTTCGAGGGTGATGCGGGCTTCCTTCTCGCCTAGCACCTCGAGAGGCGCGGGGAGGAGTGGCTGGGTTTCGCTTTTCAGGACGAGCTCGCCGGAGGCGAAGAGCGCGGCTTCGTGTCCTTCGAGAGGCCGGTCGAGGGTGACGTGGTAGACCTTCGGGCAATGCTTCTTCGGATGGATGAGGCGATGAAGGAGTTGTCCGTCGTCGGTGAGGAGGAGGAGACCGGTCGTGTCCTTGTCGAGGCGTCCCACCGGATTGAGCGCGGGAGTGCGCTGGGCGAAGCGGTCCGGCAGCAGTTCGTAGATGGTCTGGCCGGGATCGTCGGTGCTGCAGGTGTAGCCGGCGGGTTTGTTCAAGGCGATCACGAGTGGGGCGGGCGGATCGAGCGGTTCGCCGCGGTAGCGGATGCGCTCGTGCGGCGGCACCTCGCTCTCGCCGAGGACGCGTCCATCGAGGTCGGTGACGGCGCCTCCGCGGATGGCGCGCTGCACTTCCTTGCGCGAGCCATAGCCGAGATTGGCGAGGAGACGGACGAGTTTCATGAAGAGGGAAAGGGAGTTTGGTCAGGGTTTCCGGGCGAGGATCACCTTGTAGGTCTTGTCCTCGGCGAGGCGTTCGAAACCGAGTCCCTCGGCCTTGAGGACCGCCTCGTAGGGGAGTTGGCGGTTCGCGACGAGGTAGAGACGTCCGGTGCGCCCGAGGGCGCGGGCCGCGCTCGTGACAAAAGCGCGTCCGAGATCGACGTCGGTGTCGCGGCCGCTGTGGAAAGGTGGGTTTGTCAGGATGACGTCGTAGTGACCGGGGATCCCGGTGGTGACATCGTGCCAGGAGAAGACGGGGCGATCGCCCCACTCCGCGAGGTTCGTGCGGGCGCAGGCGAGGGCGCGGCTGTCGCTCTCGAAGAGGTGGATCCGTTGGATCCCCGGAGCGAGGCGGAGGGCCTCGGCGGAGAGGTAACCCCAGCCCGCGCCGAGATCGGCGACTTTCCCGCGCAGGTCCGAGGGGAGATGGTCGACGAGAAATTGCGAGCCCGCGTCGATTTCGCCATGGCTGAAGATCCCGGCCCGTGTCGTGTGGCTGGTCCCGGGAACGGGGCGAGGCTCGCCGAGGGTCCGCCATTCCGCGAAGAGCGCCTCGTTCCAGGTGCCGTCGTCGGTCGCGTGGAAGACGCGCGATTTGTTTTTCTGGATCGAGTGGACCGATCCCGTGGCGCGGGCGAATTCCTTTTCGAAGCGGCTCGCGCCGGTCGTGTTCGGCAGGGCCGCGACGAGGGTGCCGCCGGGCTCGAGGTGATCGCGGACGAGGGCGAAGGAGGCGAGGATCTCGTCGCGCGATTTGCCGGGGAGGAGGAGCGCGACCGGCCAACGTCCTTCCGCCCTCTCGACCGGATCCGCGAAGCCCGCGCGACGCCAGGTGTCGGCGAGCGGTTTTTGCGGCTGCACGGCGGTGAGATTTTGCCAGCCCTTCAGCAGCGGATGGGCCTCGGCTCCGAGGAAGAGGCAACGCCCGGGCACGGGAAGTCCGCCCTCGGAGGAGAAGGCAAGCAAGAGGGTTTCAAGGGCGGGATTCATCGCGGCGACGGAGAGCTCACGACCGCTTCCGGCGACGGCGCAGGTAGACGCCGCCGGCGGCAAGGGTGAGCAAGCCGAGCGTCGCGGGCTCCGGCACGGCGGTGAGGGTGATGGCGCCGTTGGTGCCGCTTCCGTAGTGGATCTGGTATCCGGGAACGACAAAAGCGGCCTCCCCCAATCCGCTGAAGGTGCCGGTGAGCGAGGCGTAGCTGGCGATGGTGTAGACCTGGTCGAATTGGAAATCGCCGCCCGAGAGAATGAGGCTGAGCGAGGCGTTGTTGATGTCGAGATGCCCGTTGGAGACGTTGATCAGATCGGAGGCGAGGCTGCTGTCCTGGACGAGATCGACGAGCCAGAGGCTGCCGCTGGAATCGAGGTCGCCGGAGAAGGTCAATTCGCCGATGGTGCCGGAGCCGCCGGGGTTGGAGGTGCCGTCGAGTCCGCCGGTGAGGGAGGCACCCGCTTTGACGACGGTGTCGCCGGCGATCGTGCCGGTGCCTCCGAGGGTCGCTCCGGATTCGATGGTGACGGAGCCGGTCCCGGTGCCGGAGCCCGTGGCATTGCTGACGAGGAGGGTGCCCTCGCGGACCCCGGTGTCGCCGGTGTAAAGGTTCTCGCCGGTCAGTTCGAGGACGCCGGATCCGGTCTTGAGAAACTCTCCCGATCCGCTGATCACGCCGGTGAGGCGGGCATCGATGTGGCTGCCGGCGATCCCGTCGGCGACTTCGACGATGCGGACGCGGGCGCCGAGGTCGATCGCATTGCGGAATTCGAGGGTGTGGGTGGAGTGGTCGGAGCCGAGCCGGAAGACGTAGTTGTTGTCTCCGCCGGGGCCGCTCAGGAAATTGGTGGAACCCCACACGAGCGGAGTCGGCGAAGCGGTGCCGCCGAGGGCGACGACACGGTCGGCGCCATGGGCGCTGAAGCCGCCATTTCCGATGATCGCGACCTGGCCTCCGGACTGTCCGATGGCGCGGGTGTAGTCTCCATCGGCGCCTCCGTTGAGGTCGGTCGCGATCTCGAGCACGCCACCGCCGTAGAGGCGGGTGATGCCGGTATTGAAATCGCGGGAGGCGCCGCTCATGCGGAAGACTCCGCCGCCGACGTAGAGATCGCCGGGATTGGCGGTGCGGGTGTAGTCGACCAGCCCGGTGCCTCCGATGACGGTGGCCAGACCCGAGAGACTGATGTCGACAGTAGCGACGCCACTGCTGAAGTTGGAAAGAAAGACCGAGCCTCCGCTGACGGCTCCGGATCCGGTGATGGTCGCGTCATTCGAGCCGGTGATGAGGATGCCGCGTCCGGTCGATCCGACGGTGAGATTCCCCGATCCCATGTCGAGGGTGACGTCGGAGGCGGTGGTGTCGATCTGGAGGCTGTGGAAACCCAATCCGGCGGTGCGGACGAGGCTGGTGTCGAGCGAGTAGTTGATCACTCCGGTGGACGAGGTGTTCGAGGCGGTCAGAGGGGTGGCGGCGGTGTAGCGGACGATGGAGTTGCTGCCGTCGCGGGTGGCAAATCCCATTCCGCCGTCGTCGAGCACGTAGAGAGTTGATCGATTGCTGCCTCCCTGCACGAGGATGTCGTTGGTGACGCTCATGCTCGAGAGCGTCGTGGCGATGAGCCCGGCTCCGCCGCGCAGATCAAAGACGAAGGGGGTGAATCCCTGCCCGGTGAGGACGCCGGTGGTGATGGTGGCGCCGTCTTCGATGCGGAGCGTGCCGGAAACGTAATCGGATCCGGTCTGCACGAGGGTGATGTTCCCGATCGTCGCCGTTGTCGCGTTGCGGATGATGAGATCGCCGCCCTGCATGCGGATGGTCGATCCGCTGCTCAGCGGCGCGCCGTTCGCGAAATCGGCGACGAGGGTGCCGTTGCTGAGCATGGTGTCGCCGGTGTGGGTGGCGGTGCCGGTGAAGGTCTGGGTCCCCGATCCGGCTTTCGCGATGCCGACGCGGCCGAGCGCGGCGCCTCCGTTGTTGTCGACGATGGATCCGGCGTAAAGTCCCGAGCCGTGGTCGATCCCGAGGGTGAGGGTGCGCACCGCATTGGTGGCGCTCTCGTTCGCGATGAGGGCGGCGATGGCGCCCGCGTTTCCATCCAGCGAATTGATCGTGGCACTGACGTTGTTGAGATCGAGCTTCCCTCCGGCTACCGCGCCGCCGTGGAGCGAAACGTTGCCAAAGGCGATAGCGCCCGCATTGCCGACCTGCAGGGTGCCCTCGTTGATGGTGAGTCCACCCGTGAAGCTGTTGGCGCGGGTCAAGGTGGTGATCCCGGCTCCGTTTTTCACGAGGGCGAGATTTCCGGTGATGATGCCGCCGTAGGTGGCGGAGGCGGTTTCGTTGATGGTGAAGGTCGAGAGGGTCGAACTGCGGTTCGTCAGTTCGGCGAAGGTGTTGCTGTTGCCGCCGTTGCGCAGGCTTGCCACGGCCTGGTCGAAGCCGTTCAAGTTCAGACCGGCGTATTCGGTGTTGTTCGAGCTGACGAAATGGAGGTCGAGATCGGCGTTGGTGGGGATCGCGTTGGTCGCTCCGAGGGTGATGGTGCCGCGCACGATGTCGGTGCCCCCATCCCAGGCATTCCCGGTGCCTTTCAGGAGGATGCCGCCATTCCCGGTGAGTTCACCGCTGAGGCGGAGGCGGAAAGAATTCGCGCCATCGGTGATGTTGCCGCTGAGGATGAGGGTGCCGCCTTCCTGCACGCCGATGCGGGCGAGATTCCCTCCCACGATGATGTCGCCCGCCCACTCGGCGGTGGCATTGACCCCGGCCTGGAGGCCGCCCCGGCTACCCGTGGGGGAGCCATCGGAGCCATTGTGCCCGAAGGTGCTGGAAACGTTGATGGTCTCGCCCGTGATGATGACTCCGTCGCCGAGCTCGACGGTTCCCGAGCCTGAAGCGGTGGTGATGCCCGAGGTGGATCCGAGGGCTCCGTTCGCGAGGAGACGGAGAATGCCGTTGCTCACATTGGTGGTGCCGGTGTGGGTGGTGTCGGTGGTGATCTGGACGACGCTGGTCCCGTTCTTGTTGAGGGTCGAGCCTCCGGAAATGGGACCATTCAGGGTCAGTGTGCTGGTGCCGGTGAAGGTGCCGGTGCTCCGCAGAAAGATCGGATTGGAAACGACGCGCGACGCGCCGTCGGCCTGGATCGCTCCCCCATCGAGAACGATCGAGCCGGTCCCGGCGGCCTGGTTGTGACCGAGGGCGAGAGTGCCGCCAGAGACGGTGACGCCGCCATCGAAGAGGTTCGCGGAGGTGAGCCGCAGGATGCCGCCCCCGATTTTGACGAGACCGGCGGAGGTTCCGCTGACGGTGCCGGAAAGGGTCGCGGTGTTGGCGTTGACCCGGATGATGCGATCGGCGCCGTTCAGGTCGAGGGCATTGGCGAACTCGATGGGCGAGCTCGCAGTGGTGTCGTTGAGCAAGAGTGCTTCGGGATTGAAGGAAGCACTGCCCCAGGTGGTGAGGGCACCACTGCCGCCGAGATTGATCGTCACGGCGTTGCCCGAGGCGCTGAAGCCCGCGGTGCCACCGGTGACGAGGACTTGTCCTGCTCCGCTGCCGGAGTGGCGCGTGAAGAGGGTGGCGGAGGATTCAAAAACGCCACCACTGAGAATCAGCGCCGAGCCGGAGGGCAAGCCGGAGCCGTCGGCGGCACGGAGGATGCCCTCGTTCACGATCGTGTCGCCGGAGTAGGCGTTCGGACCGGAAAGGATGAGGCGGCCCGGTCCGGTTTTCGTCAGGGAAGTGGCGCTGTCGTGATCGACCACCGTCGAGGCGATTTCGAGCGACTCGGCGGTATTATGCTGCGCGATGGAAAGATTGCCTCCGGAGGTGCCGCGGAGATTGCCGCCGGTGAGGGTCGAGAGATTCGCCCCGACGTTGGGGGTGACGAGGATCAGCTCGGACGCGACGGTGTGGGTCCCGTCGAGGGTGACGGAGAAAGCACCGGAGGTGTTGAAGCGGATCGCGCTGACGGCCGCGGGGCTGTAGGGCGAAGGATTGCTGCCGGTCACATCCATGTAGCCTGCGTCCAGCCAAGTGTCGGTGGCCGTGGGAGTCCACCCGGCGAAGGCGGTCAGCACTCCCGCTTGGGCGAGGATGAGGTCGGTGCCGTTGAGCGTCGCGCCGACGAGGACGCCTCCGCTGACATTGCCGGCTCCGGAGGGGGCGTTTCCGAAAACGATGCTGCCGCCTCCCATGGGATTCTGCACGAAATTCACCAGACCGCCGCTGCGGGTGTAGGGATTGGCCCCGGTGAAGGTGAGCGTCGAAGTCGAGCCGGTGCCAGCGGTGACATTCACCGCGTTGGCCTCGCCCGTGACGGTGAGGCCGGTGAGACTCTGTGTGTGCGAACCGGTCGCGGCCGATTGCTGGAGGTAGGTGCCTCCGCCGAGCGAGAGGGTGGCGGCGGGGTTGAGACGGCTGGAAATTCCGTCGT
>Ga0209573_1005953_pt1 | contig 10552 bp, 9 predicted proteins | sample TNRBio252014_DNA_FD_185870 | JGI IMG/M metagenome (GOLD analysis project Ga0209573, IMG submission 185870) | Wastewater treatment Type I Accumulibacter community from EBPR Bioreactor in Madison, WI, USA - TNR Reactor_6/25/2014_ DNA (SPAdes)... | ecosystem: Engineered > Bioreactor > EBPR >...
CGAGTTGGCCGCGGCCGTGATGAGTATCGAGCAAATTCGGGAGAAAATTGGGGCGACTTCCCTCGGCTATTTGAGCCTAGAAGGGGCGACGCAAGCCGCGGGTCGGTCTCAGGCGCACTTCTGCCACGCTTGTTTCAACGGGGAATACCCCATCCCCATCCCGAGCGGGATGAGAAAAGACGCCTTCGAAACCCCGCCAGACGTCGGCCAAATCGCGACGGTCCAGGGTTAGCGGTCGTTGGAATCTCGATCCCACCATGAGAGGCGAGGCGTTCCAAACTCGGGCTTACCCCACCGATCACTCTGGCTCAACTCGCCCCGACCCTCTTCCACATGATTAGTGTTGGAGTTTAGGTGATATTTCTTCGAGGCTGTTGCCATCTTTGAGGGTCTCTGGTGAGGGGCACTCTCCCTCTCACCACCTCACACCATCGCTAGAATCCTATCCCATTCTTCTTCCGTCACCGGCATGACGCTCAGGCGTTGGCCTCGTTGCAGGACTTGCATGGACGCCAGGGCTGGTTCGGCGCGCAGTTCGGCCAGCGAGATGATCCGAGGAAATTTGGCTTCAAACTTCACGTCGACGGCTAACCAACGGGATCCGTCTGCCGGACTTTTAGGGTCGTAATATTCGGATTTCGGGTCGAACTGAGTCGGGTCGGGGTAGCCCGTGCGGACCACGGTCATGATCCCCGCGATGCCGGCTGGATCTGCGTTTGAGTGATAAAAGAATGCACGATCTCCGACTTGAAAGCGGTCTCGGAAAAAGTTCCGAACCGTATAGTTCCGGCAACCCTCCCACATGTTCACGCCCTCGCGCTCAAGGTTATCGATGCTGTAAACGTCGGGTTCAGATTTCATCAGCCAAAAGGCCATGCCCCCTATTATGAACAGCCCCGCGTGCCGGCTACTGGGAAATCGGATTTCCCCACCTACCCCATGACGAAAGCCCGATCTTCCTTGGCCGAACCAAGAACCTTTGGATTTTCTGGGAACCTGTCGTACAATGGGTGGGAATTTGCGCGATTCGCGCTTTCGGAGAGGAAATGAAGAAGATTTTTGCCCTATGTCTCGGTGCTCTGTGCACGCCTGTGTTCGCCAGCTATGAACTGCTCCTTGTCGTCGATCAGTTATCAGACTCAATCCGCCGATATGACCCCGTCACCGGCGCTTCGCTTGGCAGCTTTGGCGGACTTCAACTCACCAATCCCCAGAGCATCGCGATCATCCCCGGCACAAGCGAATGTGTGGTCACCGACCCGGTCTCTGACACCTTGAATCGCTTCAATTACTCGACCGGCCAACCCATTTCTTCGGTTGGGATCAGCAATAGTCTCGGGGTGTCGCCGGTTGTGCATGCCTTTACTGATGGAACCTTTCTGCTCTGGTCCTTTAGCGGTAGCGTTGCTCAGCGTATCAGCGCAGGCGGTACCCTCCTGAATACTTTCAGCGTTCCTGCCGGAGCTACGTCCATGTCGGCAGCGGGCGTCGGGCCTTCCAATGAGGTTTATATCGCCTGGAACGGCACAAATAGGATTCAGCGGTATGCTTCGAATGGGGCTCTCCAAGGACAATCGGCGGTTTTTGCAGGCTCGTTTGGAGCTGGAGCGCAAATGAGTGTGGCGGGAAACTACGGTTATTTGACCAGCTCATCCAATCGAGTCACGAAGTTCACGATTGGCAACCCGGCAACGGCATTGGAAAATGTGCCCTTCCCAGCGGGGGAATTTACGTATGGAACAGCCCGAGGTCACGGGGACCTCACGTACTTCTCCGGAGTGGACAATGCCGACAATGCTCAGATTTGGATCTATGACGGTGCCACGAAACACAGACACGGCCAGTTCTCACTCGGGGCCGGTGTCATCCCTGTCAGCATGGCCACCGTCGTCGCCCCCGAGCCCACCACCATGCTCGTCTTGAGCGGCGGCCTCGCAATTTTGCTCCGTCGGCGAAAGCGCTGATTCCGGGAGCGGGGATAGAGGCTCCCTGTTTCGGGGATTGAATCGCCATGAAATCGCACGGCCGGTGAACGAACCGGCCTGGCTCACTGTTCTTTAGGTTGAATGAGGTTCATCTCCGCTCTCTTGCTCCTCTTGGCGTGGCAGATCAGCCACGCTTGCCTAAACGATCGCGACACGCTTCGCCGGGAACGCATGGGTCTGCCGAGCGCGCAACAAGCCATCCTTGGCTGGTTCCCTCGGATGCCCAAGGACTATTACCGATTGCGCATCGAGCGCATCAAGAAGCAGAAATCGCTTTACGCGGACGAATATGACGACCTCGCCGTAGCCCACGACAAGCTCGGGGAATACGACCAAGCGATCGCAGCCATGGCGACCAAGTGGAAAATTCTTGAGGACCCAAAACATGCGTGGCGGATCCGAACGGTTCTTGATGCGGCATTTCAGTATGCCGATGACCTTCCGCCGGAAAAGTACCAAAGGTACACCTACTACGCGAATCTCGGGACGTTCCTCATTCACCGCTGGATTTCCCAAGGCATGCCACTAGCAAAGATTGCCGATGCGGAGAAGGGCCAAAGCCTAGTTGCGATGGCGGTCAAGATCAATCCTGACGCACATTCCGGCCGTGAATGGGTTCAAATGGACCTTGCAGCCGCCCTGATCCGCAAGGTCAAACACCCCTCCCAGCCGCTCGATATCCAGTGGAGCCGCCCCAAACCAGATGACCAGATCAAAGGGCTCGTGGGCCTCATCACGATGGGCAACGCCTGGGAAAGTATCGACGTCTATTCACTCCTCGCGAAAGTGCTCAGCGAAACCCAAAGGCCGACGATGGCATACCTGGCCAAGTTGAGGATTGAAGAACTGAAGAAGGCGGGCAAAAAGTCTGTACTCGGCTTAGAGGATTTACCTTTGAATCCAGTAGTCCGGAACCCTAATCGCTTTGAGCAGTACTTCGTCTCCACTCGGAAGAGGGCCGAGGTCATCCATGCTCAAAATGAAGCTATTGCCCAACAAATACGGAGCGGAGGGCAAGAGGCCGACGAAGCCTATGAATTTGGCGAGATGCTGAGCATGAAGACCATGCCAGAGTATCAGCTGACTTTTTGGGAAGAGCACCAATCTACACTTCTTTTGATTCCACCCGTGTTCATCCTCGCAGCCCTATTGGTCTCGCCGTGGATCGCTTACCGCTGGTGGAAACGTCGCCGGATTCTGAAGATGGGGCCCGCCCAACGAATGGGCCCTGTCGATGAGTGATCGGAAAACAAAATTGAAGCAAACGTGGAAGGCCATGACATCGACACAAGCCCTGATAGAATTCGCCCATCCTCGTTGAACGAATTCGGGCGTTCCAGCGGGTATACTCCTCGGCAACGAAGGCGCGGTTGCGCCTGACACTCAGCTTTGTAAGGAACCCCCATATCACCATGCCCGGTACAGGAAAAGTCATTCAAGTTTTGGGTCCCGTCGTGGACTGCCGATTCCCCAACGATCAACTCCCCGAAATTTACAACGCCCTTGAAATCAAGGACGCCACGCGCGGGATCGACCTGACGGTGGAGGTCGCGCAGCACCTCGGCGATGATATCGTGCGATGCGTCGCTCTGGCCAGCACCGACGGCATCGTGCGCGGCATGGATGCAGTGGATACCGGTGGCCCGATCATGGTCCCGGTCGGCGACGTCACGCTGGGCCGCGTTTTCAACCTTCTCGGCAAGCCCATCGACAACGGCGACCCCGTGGACGACGCCCCACGACTGCCGATCCACCGCCAACCGCCCACGTTCGACCAACAAAACGTCCGCGTCGAACTCCTGCAAACCGGCCTCAAAGTGGTTGACCTCCTGATCCCCTTTAACAAGGGCGGAAAGATCGGTCTCTTCGGTGGTGCGGGTCTGGGCAAAACGGTTTTGATCCAAGAACTCATCCGAAACATCGCGGTGGAAGCCTCGGGCGTTTCGATGTTCGCTGGTGTGGGCGAACGAACCCGCGAAGGCAACGACCTCTGGCTGGAAATGAAGGAAGCCACCTTCACCGATAAGGACGGCTCCACCAAGCGCGTTATCGACAAAACCGCCATGGTCTTCGGACAGATGAACGAGCCACCCGGAGCCCGTCTCCGCGTCGCTCTCACCGCTCTGACGATGGCCGAATATTTCCGCGATGAAGTGGGAACCGACGTTCTCATCTTCGTCGACAACATCTTCCGGTTCGTCCAAGCCGGTTCTGAGGTTTCGGCACTTCTCGGCCGGATGCCCTCCGCTGTGGGTTACCAGCCAACGCTGGCCACCGAAATGGGCTTCCTCCAAGAGCGCATCACCTCGACCACCAAGGGTTCGGTCACTTCGGTGCAAGCGGTTTACGTCCCTGCCGACGACCCCACCGACCCCGCACCAGCCACCACGTTTAGCCACCTTGACGCTTACGTTTACCTTGAGCGCCAAATCGCTTCGAAGGGTCTCTTCCCCGCAATCGACCCGCTGGCTTCGACCTCGAAGAACTTGGACCCGCAAATCGTGGGTCAAGAGCACTACGACGTCGCTCGCCGAGTGCAGGTCATCCTCCAGCGATACCGCGAACTGCAAGACATCATCGCGATTCTCGGGATCGACGAACTTTCCGATGACGACAAGCAGCTGGTTGCCCGCGCTCGAAAGATCGAGCGATTCATGAGCCAGCCGTTCTTCGTCGCCGAGCAGTTCACCGGTAACGTTGGCAAATACGTTGGCCTGAGCGAAACCATCCGCTCGTTCAAAGAAATCGTCGATGGCAACCTGGACGACGTGCCCGAGCAAGCGTTCCTTTACTGCGGCGGTCTTGACGACGTTTACGAAAAGGCGAAGAAGCTCCAGGCGGTCTAATGGCTACAGATTTCAACCTCTCCGTTGTTGCGCCGGACCGCACCGTCGTTGATTCGCCAGTGACCGCGGTCACGGCTCCGGGATATGAAGGCTATTTCGGCGTGATGGCGGGTCACGAACCCATGCTCGTCGCGCTGCGACCTGGCATTCTCGAATACCGCGATCAGAAGGACAACCGCGTGCATGTCGCCATTGGCGGCGGATTCATGGAAGTCTCGGGCGCGCAGTGCATCGTCCTTGCGGATGATGCGCGGATTGCTTCGGAAATCGACATCAAGGAAACCGAAGCTCGCTTGGACATGGCCCGAAAAGCCCTCCGGGGAGAAGACAGCTCCATGACCCAAGACGAAGCCGTGCTCGAAATTGAACGCGCAACAGTCCGAATCAAAGCCGCGCGAAACGCTAAGTAAGCTTGCCCGCAAGATCGAAAAGCCCCCTCCGGCATCATCGCCGCGAGGGGGCTTTGTGCGCCTGTTGTATGCTGGCAAACTAAGAATCAGTCGGCTCCAGAGATAGTTTTCACTAATCAAAATGCTTTCACTCGCCAACATAAGCGATGGCTAACATCGAAACGGGATTGAGTCATCAATTGAAATCCGAAAGGGTAGCAGCCGACCCGCTCCGAGGCGGAATCTCAAAAATTTCTCTGGAAAATTCTTGTCACCGATTCTTCTAGCGAGAGCTGATCAAGATGTGCTGTTAACTTTGTGTAATCGTTAGAATTCTTTTGAGGTATGATGCTCGGTGATGGAAAGACACGAAAAGGGGAACGGCTGGGAGCCATTTGATAGTGAACGACACGGCAATCTGCCCGTCGTGATGTTTGACGAGAAAGAACTGTTCGTCGTCAATTCACCAACGCATTGGGTTGTGACTGTACAAATCTTCGCGCCTTATGAGGGAGTTGGTGTTACCGTTACCCGGTACGGTCCGGGGAAAGACGTTGACCATGTGTCCGTTGACAAAGTCCTGGAGGAACGGAACTTTAAGGTTTTTCGCTTTGGTCCGGTCGCCCCACGCGGAGATCAATCCCAGCTAAGAATCCGCTTCACAAAAATCAATGGGTTAGTGTCCCAGAAAACGAATGTTGTCCTGGTTACAGCCGAAGAGAAGGTCGTAACAAAGTATCACCATGTTAAGGTCACGAATAGCGGTTTCGACCTCAGTGACCCTGATCGTCCGTAAGCAAACCTGCTGCATGTTGTATGCATGGTCACGGTCAATGCGACCCCGAACAATCCAGGGAAGAGTTCAATAACTAGGAATTCGCGTCTGGTTGGCTCCCAGAAGTTAATTTGACATCAGTTGTCCATTTCGACCAAGAATGGTGCAACTCAAGTCATCAGTGATTGGAATTGGTTGAGTGATGTTGCCCGAGGCAACGTGAATTTTAGCCCGCTTGGCGTAGCACGGGGCCATGAGGAGCTCATTTGTCCCTACTCATTACAACGACGGCAATCTAGCCACCAAACACCCAGGCCGCAAGTAGGCTCCCCGCCAACCTTTCTCGGTTGGCGGGGCTTTTTGGGTTAGTTTCCTGATGTTGGGAGTGGGGTTCCTTCTTTGTCGAAGTTATCGTTCAGGATGATGTAGTCATCGGTGCCGACATAGCCGTCCCCGGTGAGGTCGCCGAGCGCGTTGTATCCCGCGTCGCCGGCGGACTTGTCGAAGGCGGCGTTGATGATCAAATAGTCATCGGTGCTGACCGTGTTGTCATTGTCACAGTCGCCGCCAAGGAGCGAGATGGGCTCCCACATGTCGATCACAGCGCCCCCTGAGAAGAAGCTAATCGTTTGGGGCGTTTGCTTGCGCAACCACTTGGGCGACTTCAGATAGGTCCAGTAGCTCTTGAGCGTGTTCACGTTGTCGATGTCTTGGACAAAGTGTCCATCAGGATCAAGGTCCAGGCCGAACGACGTCTTGTTGTCGACATTGCTGTCATCCACCAAGTGCAGCACGCCCGAGACGGGCTCAGCGGAAGCCTGCCATCCTTCCAGGTTCACTTTGCCTGCCACCAGGTAGGGGCCGCCGAAGTTCGTGCTGTAGTGAATCCGATGGTAGTCAAAATACCACGTGTTCTTACCGTTCGCGTTTACGGTCAGGTCGCCATCGTTAAAAAGAACGCGGTTGGCCAAAAAGTTGACTTCCCATCCCTGGTCCACGCCGTTCAAACGGACCCGCAGCTTTTGGCTGGAAAAGTCGGCGAAGAGCTCAATTTTGTTCCAAACCAGGGTGTTCACGCCCGATCGGGAGCGGGTGGTTGCGCCGGTCAAGGTCAGCGTTCCTTGCGGAGAAAGCGTGACCTTTCCAACCTGTGCATTGTTGTTGCCGAAGCCATCCAAGCCAAAGATCGCCAAACCGCCGGTAGAAGTGCCGACGCCCAAAGTCGGCCCGCGGTGGGTGAGATAAGTGGAGACAATGAACTTATAGCCTGTTCCAATCGGACTCGTACTTTTCCAAGCAAACGTGTTCGCTCCGGCCGCCAAGTTGTCGGTGATCACGCGAACGGCCTTCGAGCCTTCTTTGATCGGTGGGAAAAACAGGAATCCGGGCGTGGTGACTTCCCAAGGGGAGCCGGCGATCCAACCGTTTTGGCCATTCAGGCCTGAATTCGCGGTGAAATCTTCAAAGCCGGTCTTCACGACGGTCGGAGGAGTCGCGTGCGCGATGCACGTCAAAACAGAAAGAGCAAGGGCGATTTTTCGAATCATGGTTTGAGGGTTCCTTCGATCAAGTTCTGCATAAAATTTTATCATAGCGAGCGGGCTAAGATCACGGACTAGGACGATTGTCCCAAATTCTGGTAGCCCTACGGGGGATCACAAAAGCGCCTGAGCGAAACCGCTCAGGCGCCTTTTGTTCAGATCCAGGGATTTGATTAGGGCGTTGGAGCTTCGCCGGACTGGTCGAAGTTGGTCGACAGGTACAGGTAGTCGTCCGTTGTGATCGAGCCGTTGTTGTCCAGATCAGCCCGCGAATCATATCCGCCATCGCCTTCATTCGTGTCAAACGCATCGGAGATGATCAGATAGTCGTCGGTGGTGATCACATCATCGCCATTGCAATCGCCCGCGAGCAATGCTTTGACAAATCCTCCATCGTAATAGGAGAGATCATAGAATCCATCGTTGTTCGTGTCGCCTTCCGCGGCGGTGGGGATGTCCAGCGTGAGCGCTTTTTTGGAAAGCCAAAGCGCGCCTTTGAAGTAGACGTCAATCATGCCGCCATATTTGCTGTCCATCTTCACTCGGAAGTAACCATCGGCGTCGGGCGTCACCGTTTTGCTTTCCAGGAAAGTGCCGTTGTCACCCAGGGTGACGGTGACCGGCCATTCGCTCATATCCGCGCCGGGGGCGACGCTTTCATAGGAGACGCGGCCCGAAATCCAGAAATCGTTGACGCTGAATCGCTCGACCTTGATGTCGTCGAAGAAGACCTCGATGTTTGTGCCCGTCTGGTTGAACGTGAACAGGTCAAAATCCGAGATCGTCTTGTAATCGCTGGAAGCGCCAGGTGCGGCGGGGCCAACGATTTCGCCGTTCACGGTTCCGTGGTGTGTTCCTGTGAAGTTGAGAACATTGTTCCAATTCATCACGGTCAGCTGAAGCTTGTTCCATTGACCCGTCGTCGCAACGTCATTCACCGGAAATTGAAACCGACTGTTCAAATAGCCGATCGTTGTCGCCGTGTTGCCGCTTAGGAAGCCGACTTGAGCACTTTGGTAAGGGACGTCCTGGGAGTTGGTGCCGAAGGCAATCATCCCGACCGAGGTGAGGTTGTTCGCGCTTGAATTGCTTCGAGCCCAAACCGTCGCCACATACGTATCCCGGTTGTAGTTGTCGTTGAAGCTGAAAAACGCATAGTTGCTGCCCGCAGAGACGGGGTTGCCATAGGCAATTCTTACAGCCCGATTCCCCGAGCGGGTCGGCGAGGCCACCACGGTCGCGGTGCTGTTCGATTTCAGGTCCACGTCATAGCCGCCCTGGGGCTTCAGGTTGCCCAGGGTGAACGTGTCAAAGTTTTGTTGATGTTTGATGGTTTGAGCGATCGCCGAAGCTGTCAGTACAGCAAAAGTCAGGCTCGCAAAGGTTCGCACTGTCATAAATGAATTGATCTCCTCTGAAACGGGCGCCGGGCATGCCGACGCGAGAATATCCCTCAGTGTATCCGATCCTCAGCTGAGACTCAAGAATCCACACGGATATCCGGTAATAAGACGGAAAACCTCTGGTGATCGTTCGGGACTGGGAGGAATGTGCTAAAATTCTCGGGTGCCTGGAGCCTTCAGGCCGTTTTTTCAGGAGAAATTAGACCAGATATGAACGAAGAAACCACGCAGACGCCCGCCGAAGAGGCCGCGTCAAACACCGCGGGTGAGAACGGAGCCGGGAAGAAGCCTTCCGCGGGCTTCGGAGCCGCCGTCGCCGCAACCGGGATGGGTGGCGAAAAAGGACGAATGAAGAGCCGCCGCCGAAAGGTGAGCTACCTCACGATCAACAAGATCGCGACCGTAGACTACAAGGATGTGGCGACCCTCCGACGATTTATCAACGATCGAGGCAAGATCCTGTCTTCCAAGGTCACGGGCAACACGGCGAGCCAGCAACGCATGATTGCCAGTGCCATCCGCCAAGCCCGGGAAATGGCCCTGTTGCCGTTCGTGGTGACCGAAATGACCCACGATCGCCCCGTGCGCATGCGCGGTCCTCGGCAATATGAAGGCAACCGCGAGCATTCCGCTCCCGCCGCTGCCCCTGCCGCCGAAGAAGCCGCAACAACCGAAGCCTAAGCCTTCCTCGTTTCAAAGAAAATCCCCTTCCATCCATGATGGAAGGGGATTTTTTTACCGTCCGGGGATGGACTTACTTCCGGCGACGTCGCAAGAAGCACGCCGCACCCAGGGCCAAGACGGTCATGCTCGCGGGTTCGGGCGCGACGACCGTCGCCACATCCCACGGATCGGTCATGCCGCCCCCGGTGAATCCAATCAGGGGCACCAATCGGGAATCCGAACTGCTCGCGCCTCCCGTTGCAAACGCATAGGTTTGTACTAAAGCGCCACCGGAAGCAGCCTTGCCGACCGCAACGAAGCCGTTGTGAAGGTTGCTCACACCCATCGCGGAAGCAAACTGCCCTGAGCTCGCCGATGGATTCATGGTCACTCCGGACGCCGACGTATAGAAATGCTGGATGATCCCATTCTGGAGCGCTATAGCCCCGACGTTCCCCGCCGAGGTCGCGATTCCGGATGATGTGATATCTGTTGCACTGAAGCCTGCCGTTCCCGTACTCCCGATTTGGGTCCCTGCTGTATCATTCATTTGCCTGATCGTCGTCCCACCGGTGATCACCAACATGCTCGCGGGCCCAGAAATAGCGAGTCGGCCCGCCGCGCCACCCACATTGTAGGATGTCTCGCCGCCCGAGTTTCGATCAAACGGTAATCTGAAAATGAAGTTGCCGAGTGAAAGTCGAACCGAACCGAAATTGGGGGCATAAGACGTCGCAGGAATAGCTGTTGTTAGATTCGTCGCCGCATAGTTGAGGAGGCCGGTGTTGTAGTTAAAGTAATAGATCACACTACCATTGCCACCCGTTGCGCCCGGGTCATAGACCATGGCCTCACCCTTGGTCTGGTTGATGGAAATGCTGGCGACATTCGCCGAAAAATTGCCGAACGAACCAAGATAAGCACCACTCACGGCGTCAAAACGGTGAACT
>Ga0209573_1005955_pt1 | contig 10545 bp, 6 predicted proteins | sample TNRBio252014_DNA_FD_185870 | JGI IMG/M metagenome (GOLD analysis project Ga0209573, IMG submission 185870) | Wastewater treatment Type I Accumulibacter community from EBPR Bioreactor in Madison, WI, USA - TNR Reactor_6/25/2014_ DNA (SPAdes)... | ecosystem: Engineered > Bioreactor > EBPR >...
CAGGGCACAACCTTCTCCAGCCGCACCACGTTCGGCACCATCGAGGACGGCAACGAGGACGACGCCTTCGCGCACTCGAAGCTCATCATCATGTGGGGCTGGAACCCGGCCTACACCTTCCACGGCGGCAACACGTTCCACTACATGCGGCTGGCCAAGCAGCGCGGCTGCAAGTTCGTCGTGGTCGACCCCCAGTACACGGATTCGGCGTCGGCCTATGACGCCTGGTGGATTCCCATCCGCCCCAATACCGACGCGGCGATGCTGGCCGCGATGGCGCACTACATCTTTGTCAATGAGCTGCAGGACCAGGCCTTCATCAACCGTTTCTGCCTGGGCGTGGACGCGGGCACGATGCCGGACTGGGCGCGCGGGCACGAGAACTTCAAGGACTACATCCTCGGCACCTACGACGGGCAGCCGAAGACGCCGGAGTGGGCTGCCGAGATCTGCGGCGTGGCGGCAGACGACATCCGCAAGCTTGCCGACATGTACGCCCGCACCAAGCCGGCGGCGCTGAAGGCCTCGTGGTCACCCGGGCGCAACGCCTACGGCGAGCAGTACAACCGCATGGCGGCGGCCCTGCAGGCAATGACCGGCAACATCGGCATCCTCGGCGGCTGTGCGGAAGGCGTCGGCAAGGGCTGGCACGCGGAAGCGGTGGCCTACCCCTATGACGAGTACGCCAACGTGTGGTCGGCTTCCATCAAGTCCGACCGCTGGGCGCATTGCGTACTCAACTACCCCGACGTGCGGCGCGAGGAGATCGGCCTGTGGCCGCGCGCTGACCAGTTCGACGGCGTCATCCCGAACATCAAGGCGATCTGGTGGCATGGCTCGGACTGGTTCAATCAGCTGACCAACATCAACAAGGAAATCGAAGCCATCCGCAAGCTCGAGCTGGTGGTATGCGCCGACTCCACGATCACGCCCTCAGGGCTGTGGGCCGACATCCTGCTGCCGGTGGCCACGCACTTCGAACGCCACGATGTCGCCTTGCCTTGGTACAAAGGGCACTACTACATCCATCGGCCGAAGGTCATCGCTCCGCTCGGCGAGTCCAAGAGCGACTTCCAGATGTTCACCGAGCTCGCCTATCGCCTCGAGGCCCTCGACCCGGCCCGACTGTCAGGTTTCGGCAAGCGCTACAACCCCAAGGCCGACCGCAGCTACTTCGAGAACGACGATCCGGTGGACGAGGCCTACCTGGTCGATTGGTGGCACCGGGTGCAATCGCACCAAGGGGTCACGATGAGCTGGGAAGAATTCAAGCAGCGGGGAGTGTACAAGTTTGAATTCGCGCAGCCGCACGTAGCGTTCCGCGACCAGATCGAAAAAGGGGTGCCGTTCAACACCCCGTCGGGGCGGATCGAGATCTTCTCCACCACGCTGGCCCAGGTCAGCGACTGGACCAAGACTCAGTATGGTTACCCGATCCCGGCAATCCCGAAATGGATCGAGCCCTTCGAGTGGCTGGGCGACACCGGCAAGACCGCGAAACATCCCTTCCACCTGATCTCTCCGCATCCGCGCTGGCGCACCCACAGCATCTTCAACAACATTCCCTGGCTGCGGGAGACCTACCAGCAGGAGGTCACCATCGCAGCGCGCGATGCGGAGCGGCTCGGCATCCGCACTGGTGACGTGGTGGAGGTGTGGAACGAACGCGGCACGGTGGTGGTGCCGGCCTACGTGACCGAACGCTGCATGCCGGGCGTGCTCGTGCTGCATGAGGGCGCGTGGATGGATCTCGACGACAAGGGCGTCGATCGCGCGGGTAATCCGGATTTTCTTACCGATGACCAACCTTCGCCTGCTGGGGCGTTCGCCTACAACACCGTGCTGGCCGACGTGAAGAAGACGACGCTGGAGCATCGCCCAGGCTGGGATTCGCTCGCCACCGCGCGCTCGATCGTTTTCCGACGCGACTATTGAGGATGCGCTCATGAGCAAGAAGCTCGATATGGACGAAGTTCGCTCGGCTCTCGAACGCCAGGCGGCCCAGACCTACAAACCCGTCAAGCCAGCGGTACAGCTGGGCTTCGTGCATAACAACGTCGACTGCATCGGTTGTCGCGCCTGCGAGATCGCCTGCAAGGACAAGAACGGTCTCGTCCCCGGGCCGCGCTTCCGGCGCGTGATGTATGTCGAAGGTGGCCATTACCCCGACGTGTTTGCCTACAAGGTGAACATGAGCTGCAACCATTGCGCCGATCCTGCCTGCCTGCCCACCTGCCCGACCGGTGCGATCTGGAAGCGGGCCGACAACGGCGTTGTCGACATCGACTCCACCCTGTGCATCGGGTGTCGGCGCTGCGAGGCGGCCTGCCCCTACGGCGCGCCGCAGTGGGACCCGACCGAGCACATCGTGAAGAAGTGCAACATGTGCATCGACGAGCTCGAGGCCGGACGTAAGCCTTACTGTGTGATGGCCTGTATGATGCGGGTACTGGATATCGGTCCGATCGACGCGCTGCGAGCGGGTACATACCCGACGACCGCGATCGGCCCGGGAGACAGGGTCACTGGACAGGTAAAGGACATGGCGAACCCCGCGCTCACCCACCCATCGATCGTCTTCGTGCCACATCGACGAGGTCGCGTAGATGAGTAAGCACGCGTGCTGGCCAGGGCAGGCGGCGGCGCAAGCGCTCGCCGCTGACGCCGATATGTTGAGGTTCCTGCACTCCAGCGAGCTCGATGCGTCCCTGCTCAAAAACCTGCGCGAGGTCGACTTCCCGGCCAACCTCGCGTTGTTGCCCGGCGATGCAGTATCCAGGGAGGCATGGTGTGCGCTTTCTGCCGCGCTGGACGAGATCCCCGCGCAACCGGACGCAACGGTGCTGGACGAACTCGCCGCAGAGTTCGCCGCGATCTATCTCACCGGTGCGTACCGGCTATCGCCGTGCGAATCCTTCTGGCTGGATCAGGACCATCTGCTCTACCAAGGTCCGATGTTTGCGCTACGCCAGCGCTATGCCGAGGCGGGTGTGCGCGTTGCGGACTGGCGCAAATGTCCGGACGACCACATGACCCATCAACTCGGCTTCATCGCGAAGCTGCTCTCGGAGGCGCGGGGAGAGGGGGACTGGGAACAGCTCGCCTGTTTCCTCGACCAGCACCTGTTGCGCTGGATCCACGACTTTGCGCGCGCAGTGCATGAGCGGAGTGCGACTTCTTTCTATGCTGCACTCGCCGTGCTAACCGCGAGCTGGTGCGCGAGCCTGCGTGCCTGCATCGAGGTTGCACCCACAGCACAGGCGGAAGGGGCGCACGCGTGCGGCGACGCGACAGGTATGCAGCACTGAGTCCGAACGGAGTCTTGCGAGTGCCGGTCAGGCCCGCGGTGGCCCCCCAGGACAGCCTGGCTCGCCAGATGCTCTGGCGAATCCTGGCCGTTGCAGGCGCCGCCTCGGTTGCGTTCTTGCCCGTCTTTGTCGGGCTCTACCTTGATCAGCTCAAGGCGACACGCGCCGATGCCTCACTCAACCTGAACCGGATGCTCGCGGCCACTTGGGAAAACGCGATGCTCAAGCGCGACGTCGAGGGATTGCGCGAGATCGTCTCCAGCCTAGGCGCGCTGCATGATATCCGTGACGTTTTGGTACTCGCCCCCAGTGGAGAAGTGCGCTTCGCCTCCAACCCAGCACGGCTTGGACTGCAGCTGCCCGGGCTTATCCCCTCGCCATCGGACGGAATGGTTACGAGCCGGTTCGAGCATGGCATCGAGGGTGGGGAAGTGCTGCGTTCGATCAACCCGGTTCCGAACCGTACAGTGTGCGTTCCCTGCCATGGCCCCATGTCGTCCTCGCCGCTCAACGGCGTCCTTGTGATCGACTATGACGCCGCCCCGGTGCGTCGTCAGGCGCTTGCGAGCGCCGCCTTGTTCGCCACCGTGGGAGGGCTGGTCATTGTTCTCACGGTCATGGCGGTATGGTGGGTGTTGCGCAGACGGGTGCTGAACCCGTTGGCGCACCTCGACCGCGCCGCAGGCGCGCTCGCCGCTGGCGATCTGACCGCGCGTGTCGAGGTCGCCCATCTCGACGAGATCGGGCGCAGCGCACAGCGCTTCAATACCATGGCCGACGCGCTCCAGCGCGAACTCGACCGCCACGCCGAGCACCGTAAATATCTGCAGGACCTCATCGATGGCCTGCCGGACGGGCTACGCGTCATCCGCAAGTCCGACTTCACCGTGGTTAGCGCAAACCGGGCGTTCGGCGAGCAACTCGGCTTGTCCGCGACGGCGGGCCAGCCCTGCTACCTCTCCAGCCATGGTCGCAGCAGCCCCTGTGTGCCGACGATGGTGCGCTGCCCGGTCGCCGAGCTGCACGAGCATGGCCAGGTCCTGAAGTGCCACCACCGTCATCGGCGTGCAAGCGGCGAGGAGTTCGCGGTCGAGGTACACGCCGGCCTGATCGATGTCGATACCGAGCAGGGCCGTGAGCGCTATATCGTCGAATCGGTCCGCGACCTGAGCCGCGCGGCAAGCATCTCGCAGGAACACAGGATGACCGAGCTCGGTTTGCTGGCTGCCGGCATCGCGCACGAGATCCACAACCCGCTCGGTTCGCTGCGCCTCGGCCTCGAGGCGATGGAGCGCCGCTTGCGCGGACGCCCCGAGCGCGACGATCGCATCGACGACTACCTGCGCACGATGGATGAGGAGATTGACCGCTGCCTGCAGGTCACCCAGCGGCTACTGATGCTGTCCCGCCCGCCCCAGGCTCGTGTCCAACCGGTGGATGTCAATCCGGTGCTTGCGGATACCTCCTGCCTGCTCGCCTACGATGCGGAGAATCGCCAGATCGAGCACATCCTCGAGGCCGACAAGGCGGCACCGCGGGTGTGGGCGGACGACGCCGACCTGCGGATGCTGATGATCAACCTTGTGCAGAACGCCCACCATGCGATGCCCTCGGGAGGGCAGGTGACCCTGCGCAGCCGCATCAGCGGCGACGAGGTGCTGATCGAGGTGGAGGACACCGGGGTTGGCATCCCCGAAGACGACGTTCCGCATCTCTTCGAGCCTTTCTTCAGTCGGCGTGCGGATGGCGAGCTGGGAACCGGGCTTGGGCTCAGCATCTGCCGCAGCATCGTGGACCATTACGGAGGCGGCATCGCGGTCAAGAGCCGCCCAGGCGAGGGCGCGCGCTTCAGGGTGTCTCTGCCCCGGGTGCTCGAATGAGTCGCAGCAAGGTCATCCTCGTCATCGATGACGACCGCGGCTTCCGCGGCCTGCTAACCGCCCAGCTCGGCGACATGGGCTACGACACCACGGGTGCTGCAAGCTGGGCCGAGGCGAGTGCCTGCCTCAAGGAGATCGAGCCCGACCTCATCTTGCTCGACATGAAACTGCCCGACACCACACCCGAGCTCGCAGTGCCCGAGCTCGCTGCCGAATATCCCGTCATCGTGCTTACTGGCTACGGCAGCATCCGCAGCGCGGTCTCGGTCATTCACGCCGGCGCCCTCGACTATCTGACCAAGCCCGTCAGTCTCGCCGAACTCGAACTCACCATCGCCCGCGTCCTCGACAACGCTGAGATGCGTCGTTCGAATGCGCTCTACAAGCGTCAGTTGGCGGCGCGCCAGGGATCGGGACTGATCGGAAACTCTGCGGCGATCCTGGCGCTCGAGAGCCTCATCGACGCGGTCGCCCCGACCAACGCCACCGTACTGATCCATGGTGAATCGGGCAGCGGCAAGGAGGTCGTCGCCAGCGCGATCCATCAGCGCAGCGAGCGCAAGAACAGTGAGCTCGTGACCGTCGATGCCACGACCTTGTCCGAGACCCTGTTCGAGTCCGAGCTCTTCGGCCACGAGAAGGGCGCATTTACCGGCGCCGACCGTCAGAAGAAGGGCCTGATCGAGGCGGCAGAAGGCGGCACCCTGTTCCTCGACGAGATCGGCGAGGTCAGCCTCGCCAACCAGGCACGCCTCTTACGCCTCTTCGAAAGCGGCACGTTCCGCCGTGTAGGCGGGACCAAGACGCTTCGGGCCGACGTCCGCTTCATCGTCGCGACCCACCGCAACCTCGGTCTCATGGTGCGTGAGGGGCGCTTTCGCAGCGACCTCTTCTTCCGTCTCTCCAGCTTCGTGCTCACCTCGCCACCACTGCGGGACCGTCGCGAGGACATTGCCCTGCTCGCCGAACACTTCCTGTCCCAATTCTGCCGTGGCCAGAAGAAACTGTTCGCCCGCGACGCGATCACCACGCTGACGGCCTACGACTGGCCGGGCAACGTCCGTGAGCTTCGCAACGTCATCGAACGCGCGGTGATCCTGGCTCGCAATGCAGCGGTCATCCGGCGCGATCACGTTTCGATGCCCGAACTGGAGGGTGCGAGCGTACTCAGCTTCAATTTCGAGCACCCGCCGACGCTCAAGGATCTTGAACGCAGCTACTTCCTGCGCACGCTTGAACGTTTCGGGGGTAACCGCGCGCGTACCGCAGCCGCGCTCGGCATCAGCGAGCGAAACGTCTATCGGCTCATCGGTTTGTATGGTGCGGAGCTCACTTAGCGCGTGTTCGCTCATCCTCCCCGTCTTGCCGAGCACCTCCGGAGGCCAGGACGATGGCCCCGGATACCTTTCCGGTTCGGATGTACGGAGCGACCGCGCCCTTGCCGAGGCGGTTCGTCAGATGTTGGCATGACTGCCAGAGGCAAGACCGCTTCAAGTCCCATTGCCGACAGTCAGCGATAAAGCACAAATGAGAATTTTTACCGGACGCAGAGATGTGGCGGTAGTCAAGAAGAGAGCAAGGCCACTAATTAGAAAACCCTCAGGTCGTGCGGAAAGGATGAATCGAATGAAGAAAGAGATGCGCTCTGTTCTTATATTTATCGCGACCTTTGGAAGTGCGATTTATTATTTCTCGTACAAGGCTGACAAACAATTTAATCGAATTGAAACCGTCCTTATGGGAGAAAGCTTCTTGCAAATGCCAATTCACGACAGTCTTCCTCCTCGCTGGATCAACATAGCTTGGCGTCACATAAGTCTGAATGACGGAGAGGCTAGAGCTAAGAAAGATTTGGATAGAAGGGAAGTCAAGTATTACCTCCATGGATTGGCGTCAATAAAGTATCTGGCTCAAGAAAAGAGAGAGCTAGCTGAGAAAGGAATTGACTTAGTACTGTCCGGCTGCGAAATTGGAACGCCAGAATATATCCAAAATATGCGCTACAACAAATTCATTCAATCCGAAACATCATTGGACATTGAATATATTCTTCGAGAGACTAGCCCCACACTTTATTCAAGTCATCCTAAAAACTTAGAATGAGTCATAGCATCGAGCTTGATGAATATAACGCTGACGAACGACAGCTTATGGCTCTGGAGTTAGATAACAAAGCCCAGTAAGAAACTTGTCAGTAGTTGTTATATGAACAAACGGAAAGGGTCCGCTCCCCCCAAATCCCGTTCTGATGCTCAGAAAGGTGTGCTGCTCGTATCCAGTCGCGTATCGGTCACGCCAGTTAAGCTGGTAGTTGTCAAGCTGTGGCTCGTTTGCTTTCGCGACATCAGGCTGGCCGGGAGGAAATAGAGTTTCTGCCGAGGCATGCCCCCTCTTTTTGAATACTATCAATCCGGTATCCCTATTAATTGAGAACTCCGCATCGATGTATGCTGATATAGAAGAATCACCTTGTTTTATTTTCCCGGTTCCCTGTTCTGCATAAACGCCATCTAGGTACTTGCATTTATAATATTGGACATTGGGGCTTGCGGTGGCGGGCGCGCAGACAGCCATGAAGAGTATAATCAAGAACCTATTTCTGGTCGAGTTGCTGATGCTTTTCATTCTTACTCTCGCGAAAAACGTTTCGAAAATCATTATTTTTTGCGTCGCGTAAACAAGTAAGCTCGGCATTCATAACGATATGCTGCCTTAACGCGACGCTCCTGCTTTTGGAGTATGTTATTTCAAGGAGTTGCCTATAAGGCTTTCGGTCAAGACAGACACGAGATTGGAGCAGAAGCGAAGAGGTCTGGTTGATACGTTAGGGGGTAAGGGGGCGCGATTCAGATCGTCTAGCGTTCCCGGACTTTGCCGATGTAGCGGAATTTCCCCGTCCGTTCTAAGCGGATCTCAAGATTTCGCGCGTCGCTGCGCGACGATGTACTAATGAACGCGATCCGACATTCATCAGCCAAGAAGCGCTGCCTTCCTACATCGGTAGTGAGGTCGTGATTGGGAGCCAAGGTGCGGTCGAGATTGAGATGCCTAGCGAGGACGGACCGCCTAAAAGGTGATGCACGGTGTGTCCGCAAACGTCTACGCAAATCAGAACTGATGCCGACCTTGAGTGCTATCCCAGTCATAGTCCATATTTGGTATATACCCGGCCCCCTCGGGACAGCCTTGCTTATCTCGTTGAAAGTGACTAGGGCTTCGCGCGTTAGGATATCTGCGGCCATAAAACGCTGGCGCGTAATATTATCAGTCAGGATCGCCTCATCATGCAGAAACTCTACAAGCGAGGTTTGCTTGGAGGCATCTTGATCTATGAAGTTGGTAACGCGGTTGCAGACCCACGGGTCACTGAGCCCTTGGGTCGGATCGCATACGATGAGCTCTGGACAACACTCGGGAAACTCGTCTGCGGCATCATCAAGGATAAGGTAAGCGCTCACCTTTGTTTCACGCACGTAGTCCAGAATTCCCGCGTAGCGATCCTCTCCACGCGTGATACCGCTTACTCTGCGGGCCAATTTTGCTGGCAGCAATGCGCGGATGTCACCAAGCGTCTGCCCGTGGCGCCACGAGCTATGTACGACAATTTCGCAATCACTTTCTCTGACGCACTCCCAAAGGTAATCGGACCAGCAGAACCTTTGGTCACCGATCAGAACCAGTTCCCCCTCTTTCTCCTGAAATTGGAGAAACTGTGGCGGGTGGAGTACGCCATCGAAGTCGATGAAGATGATCTTTCGTTCCATACGTCAACAGGGGAAAATCGCCAGTCGAACTGAACAGTTCAGGAAACGGTGAGAAAGAACTCCGTCGGCTCATTCTTCTGCCACTTGGCGCGCGGCATCTCGCCTCCCTTTATACACATCGTACACATTACGGAGCAGCATGTTCGACCTGTAAGGGTGCGACCTGTAAGGGGTTAGCCTGCGGCCTAGTACCTTTGAGTATATTGGAGCGACGTTACGCTTTGGCAAGGAACTTCGCCCACAGCCTGGCGTGAGCAGTGCGACGTCGGCAGAACATTTGCCGCTCTATCGGCCGATTTTGGCCGCCAGCTTCTACTCACCAGTTTTCGGTGGTCGAATAGGGTGTGCGACAGCTCCCTTCAGAAGACTGCCGTTCACGCACGGTGTGCGCGAACGGCAGCAACGGGTCGGGTGCCGTCGCGTGCGCAGTGTCAAAGCTGACATGACGAATACGTGAGATGGGTTGATGCTCGCCGTCCGGTCAGGCAGCCGCCCCCCTGCAGGAGTCACAGCAGTTGTATGCCACCCGCCATCCGAGACGTCAGTCGGCCCCGTCCAGACCGGAACAATCTGGACGTGACATCCGGCTGGCATTGCCGTGATCGAAATGGCGGCTAGTGACACGACTGTTGGGTCTACCCCATCGACCGGGCGAGGGACAAGCCACGTTGATCGGCTGACGGAATTTTCGGCGGTTCCGGCTTAGAACCCCTTGCTCAGGCCTTGCGCTCGCCCTTGAGCATCACCAGCAGCATCTTGAACTGCGATTGCGGCGCCACCGCATGCGGCGCCGCTGCAGGGATGAGCAAGGTCTCGCCCTCGCCCAGCACGTGGATGTCGGCGCCAACGCGCACCTCCGCCTCGCCCTCCACGCCGATCAGCAGCGCATCGAAGGGCGCGGTGTGCTCGCTGAGTCCCTCCCCCTTGTCGAAGGCGAACAACGTGACGCTGCCGGCGGCGTTCTTCACCAGCATGCGGCTCACGATCGCCTGCTGCTGGAATCCGAGCATCCCTTTGAGCTTCTCGACGCGAGTCTCGCCGCTCGCGGCATTCGTTCGATCGTTCATGGCTCGTTCTCCCTTGTGACGGCTATCCATCTGCAATGCTACTCCTTCGCGCTGCGGCACATCCGGGACCGCTCCAGCCCCCTAGCCGGCGCGCTCGCCGGCGAAGAGCGCCGCCACGACGTCCGACTGGGTGATCATGCCGACCAGCCTGCCGTCCTCGTCGGCCACCGGCAGGTGATGCAGGCCGCCGTCCGAGAACGCCCCGACCAGGTCGGCAAGCGACTGCCCGGGGCGGGCGCTGCGCACGCGCGGACTCATGATCTCGGCGACCACGCGGGCGGCGCTCATGCGTGGCACGGGCTGCGGCTCGGGGTTGTGGCGATCGATGAAGAAGTCCGGCACCGACACGATGCCGACCAGCCGGCCGCCCTCCTCGACCACCGGCAAGGCCTTGATACGGTGGTGCGCGAGCAGCGCCCAGGCCTCGTCCACCGATGCCTGCGGGCCCACGCTCACCACGTCGCGCGACATGATGTCGGCGCAACGCAGCGCGCCCCAGGTGCGCCGGCGCGCATTCATCTGCGCG
>Ga0209573_1005958_pt1 | contig 10539 bp, 2 predicted proteins | sample TNRBio252014_DNA_FD_185870 | JGI IMG/M metagenome (GOLD analysis project Ga0209573, IMG submission 185870) | Wastewater treatment Type I Accumulibacter community from EBPR Bioreactor in Madison, WI, USA - TNR Reactor_6/25/2014_ DNA (SPAdes)... | ecosystem: Engineered > Bioreactor > EBPR >...
CAATCGCAGCATCGGGATTCAGGAGATCCTGAGTGCTGCGGACGACTACTTTGAGATCACCGGGCGGCGGATTTCTTACGAATACGTGCTGCTGGCGGGCATCAATGATCGGCCGGAGCACGCAGAAGAGCTGGCTCAGTTGCTGCGAGGCCGCAACGCGCACGTGAATCTGATTCCCATGAATGGAGTCAGCGAACTGATCATGACCGCGCCGCGCGACCCGGATACTCAACAGTTTGCCGACATCCTGGAACGTCGAGGAATCACGGCCACGGTGCGGCGGCGAAAAGGCGCGGACATTGATGCAGCGTGCGGCCAGCTTCGGTTGAATCGTATGCAAACGTAGTCGGGACTCGATTGCCGGAGTTCAGTGAAGTTGAGGTTATGTCAGGCGACTCATGCCGACTCCGCGAATGGTGCCCTGATAGTCAGTGCCCCGGTCTTCCGCGATTTCGTTTGCACCGTACGGAAATGTTTGCAGATAGCGAACAACGTGAGCGGCGTAGTTTCAACGGAGCCGTGAGGCTCACCGGGGTCAGGGGGCTCTCAGCCCCTTGTCAGGTGAGTTTTCCAGACGCTTCAATTGGCCAGATGTCGACAACACGTCCGCCTTCATGGACGATGAATTCGCGGTACAGGTTGCAGGTCGTGCAGGCGTGGCTGGGAATCAAATGCACAGATTCGCCGATCTTCCAGTCTGGAGCGTTGTTGACGACGACATGTTCTTCGGACAGGAAGTACGGAACGACGGCGTCGGGAAAACCGCGGATTTCAGGCACCCCAAATTCCGCTCCGGCCCCCTTCACTCCGGCATCAAGCACGGCTTTACCGGCGGCTGGCCGACTGATGACTCGCACCAGCACGGACAGGGCGATTTCGAATTCCGGCGTGAGGCGATGGTACTGGCGATCCATTGTGGCATACGTGCCAGCCTGAACTTCATCGACACCCTCCAGCACTCCGGTACTGTCATGCGTCGACGTGGAGCTGCCGCTGATGCAGCCCACGGAAATGCCATTGCGTTCCAGCAGGCGACGAGTTTCCACGGCCAGCTGCATGGCCTGACGTGACTGTTCGCGTCGAGCGGCGCGATCCATCACGTTGACCAGGTGCCCTTCAAAGGCCTGCAATCCGGCAAATTCGAGCGAACTGTGTCCGGGAATCTGCCGGGCAAGTTCGAGCACCGGCTGACCCGGAGGCAATCCACATCGCCCCATGCCGATATCGACCTCAATCAGAACTCGAATGATCGAACCGGCAGCAGCGGCTGCCTGCTGAAGTTGCTGCAGATGATCCGGGTGATCGACAGCAACCGTCAGGCGGGACCGTCGTGCCAGTTCCGCAAGTCGCGTCAGCTTTGCGGAGCCGGTCACCTGATTCGCGATGAGAATGTCTTCGAAGCCGTGATCGACAAGAACTTCTGCTTCGCCCAGCTTGGCGCAGGTCATGCCAACAGCGCCGGCCGCCAGTTGACGTCGAGCCAGCGTGACGCATTTGTGGTTTTTGAAGTGGGGACGCAGCTTTGCCGGACGCTGGTCAAAAAACCGGGCCATGGCCTGCAGATTTCGATCACTGGCCGCTCGATCCAGCAGCAGTGACGGCGTTTCGAGATCGTCCAGGGACATCCCGATTCGTGGATCGTGAGAGACCTGTGGAGCGCTGACGGATTCGTTAACCATGGGGAACCTCAGTGGAAGACAATGAAAGAAGTCTACCGAGTGAGTTCCTCTGGACAAACGATCGTGACGTAAACAGGAATTCGCGGGATCGTTGCGCTGTCATCTGACGCAGCGACACGCACGCCACGGTCCAGCGTTCGAATGCTGAACCGTAACGTGATTGAACTTCAATGAGCCAATCGATTGAGGTTCAGTCGGCGTTTGACGGCCAGAGGATGAACACGCCCCGCTGGTCGCTGGTGACAATTCGCCCATCGTTTGCCACATCGACTGAAGTGACGGACGCGCGGTGGGCTGTTTCTGAGTCGGCTTCGCGGATGTCGGCAATTCGGTCGAGCTGAATGATGGATGTCGGGCTGAAATCAGTTATATCCCAGCGAATCACTCGCCCGTCAGCGCCACCAGTCAGGATTTCCTGAAGGCTTTCATCCAGCGAGATTGCCATGATCCCCTTTCGATCATCGGTGATCCCGCGGCGATTGGCCTTTGAGGCGGTTGCTGTGGAATGTTCACCGGAAATCGTTGCGGCAAGTCGTGGGGCTTCTCCGTCCAGTTGCCAGACCGCGGCAAATGCCACCAGATCGCTTTCCTGATCGTTCCAGGCAACTCCCCCGGCAGTAAGCACTTTGCCATCGCTGGAAACGTCGAGCTGATTGAATCGGCAGTCCAGCCCTTCGGGCAGTGGCAACAGCGACCGCTTCAGGGCCTGACCGTCCAGAACGATCCGGGCGACTTCGCCCTTTTGAATCGCAAACAGGGAACGGCCGTCGACGTTCCATTTCACTGCGTTACCGAACTTCAGATCCGTGGCCCATTCCGGATGTGCACTGTCTGTTGTGGACGGTTCCCCGAACTGGATCAGTGGCTGGGCGGCACCAGGTGACCAGGTCCACAACTCCATGGTGCCGTCGAGGTCGATCGTAGCGAGTTGCTGGCCATTCATGGAGTTGAACTGCACATCCGCGAGGGGACTCTGATGAGGCTGTCGCACGGGTTGTCGATAGACGGTGGAACCATGATTCGGGCTGGCTTCATCGGCATCAAAAATTCGAAGCGTTTCGCTGGCGGTGGCAACAAACTTCTGATCAGGTGAGAATGATGCGATGACGCTGTACATCGCATGAGAGCGAAACTCTGCCAGATGTCGGCCGTCGGTGAGATCCCAGAGATGAGTGAATCGTCCGTCGAATGTGGCGGCGCGAAGCGGACTGCCCTCGGGGGCTGGGGCAATTGCCCCGCGGATGGGACGAGCGTATGGCAGAGTCAGGTCGGTACCGCCGCTTTCGGGATCTTTATTCTGAAGCAGGCGATATCGGGAGACGGGCTTCAGACCGTCAATTTCATAAACAGTCATCAGTCCATCCTGAACGAACAGCAGCTGCCGTCCGTCTGACGACCATGAGATGTCATGACGAAAGGCAGTTTCCTTGTCGATCTCCGGGATCTCAATGGGTGTTTTCAGCAGTGGCGTCATTTCGCCCTGTGACCACACCTGAATCTGAAGCTGACTGGTCTTTTTTCCTGTGTCACTTCTGACGACTGACACTTCTGACGTAGTGAAGCGAGTGCGATCCGGGGATGGACGAAGGCGCACAATGAATTCGGGGTCCGGGATTCCGGCCGGACGCTGAAATGCTTCCGCTGTCAATGTATCGCCACTCAGGGTCCAGCGGTACACTTTACCGTTATAGCCCGCACTGATCAGTTGCGTTTCGGATTCAAAAAAGAGTCCAGCGACCTGATCGTTGTCATGCGATTCGGGCACCATCGCGATCACATGTCCGTCCGTCGCATCCCAGATCACAATGCGTCCGCGTCGACCGGCCGTCGCCAGCAGTTTTGATTCGGGCGAAATGGCAACAGCCGTGATGGCAAACTTAGGGTGTTGATCGCGAAGCAGCAGAAAGGGAGCTGGTCCGGGAGACCGCAGCATGTCTTCGGTGCGCCAGACAATTCCCAGGTGCTGAAGATCAGCGTCCTTCAGCGGTCCATCCGGCGTGGTCGTCTGTGCTCCACCTGCCAGGACCAGCGTTCCATCGGCCGACACAGCGAATTCACTGAATGAGTACTCAGACAACAGCCGTGATCGTTCGTATCCGATTCCATCGTCATCGGCCGCGGCATCCCAGACGGAAATCGATCCGAAGTAATCGGCGGTCAGCAGCAGTTGACCTGCGGGTGGCAGAAACTGGATCGATGAGATTTCAGAAATATGCCCTTCCAGAAAGTTATTGCGGTCCGGATCGAAGAACAGGTCCTTCCGTCCGGCCATGCTGGCACTGAGAACTCGTTCTCCTGACTGACTGTCAAAGACGTGTGCTGCCAGATCATCGGCTCCAATCAGGACTCGCTGAGAATCGGGGCTGAAGCGAGCCGAAAAGATACCCTGCCCCTGACGGAGTCGACGAGGAGCGGCAGGCTGTGGGGCGGTTTCATTCGGAAGTCCGGTCAGGATGTAGTGTCCGGGTTTGGCGTGCTGCCGCGATGCAAGCTGACGGTTGGCCCGGCGACGGGTTCGTCGTGTGGATTCTGTTGCCGTCTGAGCGTCAGGATCGAGCGTCTGACGGACTTCCATCATGAGCGATTTCAGGGTTCCGTATTCGGAAACCTTCCAGGATTTCAAGGTGCTGTCGGTACTGACGGAAACCAGGTGGTCGGCATCTCCGCTGACGAATGCCACGCCTTTGATGGTGGCAGAATCTTCGTCAGAATGCCCCCTCAGGCAGGCCGCGAATCCGCCGCTGAAACGGTGGCGAAACAGGTCTTCCGACTGACAGGGAATATAGGTGTCGTCCTTCAGGTCCCAGATCTGAATGTATCGATTTCCGTGTCCTGTCGCGATCCGCTGATTGTCGGCAGCGAAGCACAGATCCTGCACGGAAAACGAGCAGCGAAAGATTCGTGCCGACGTTCCATCGCTGCCCACGGCATAGGAGAACGAAGCCGGATCGGATTGGGCAAGGCGGGGCAGCAGGACCACGGTCTCGGAAAATGCCAGCGCCAGCCACTGCGTATCGGGCGATACAAAGATGCGATCCGGGCGAGCGGCAGGAGGCAGTCCCGGGAGGGAATCCAGGGCCTTCAGGACGGGCGCTGTGTTGGCAAGTCGTGAACCAAATGAAGGAATTCCATCCTTCCATGTCATGCGGTATTCATAACATTCGATCAGACTGAACTGCACGATCAGTGCGGATTCGTCGGGAACCAGAGCAATGTCGCGGATCCGAAAACTGCCTCGGGCATTTCCGGCCAGCGGCTGCCGGGCAAGAAGCTTGCCGGAATCGGTGCTGTAGATCTCCACGGTCGCATTTTCGTCTTCCCTGACAAGGTAGAGATGCCTTTCATCCGGCGAGAAGAAACTCCAGCCGATGTTTCCGGATGGCTGGCCGCCAGCGGCCTTCTCCAGAGGCACCGCCTCATACTGATCTTCGCGAACCGCGTACAGATGCCCTTCGCTGCGAGTGGTCACTGCAAAACAGCGACCGTGTCCTGAAACGGCCGTCTTCATCCCGGATCGGACGGGAGTGGTGACCGTCGAAATCCTGACATCGTCCTCGACAAAGCCAGTGGCCGACTTCAGAACGGTGGCAACGCCGGATCGGACAATTGCGACGACCGTGGATCCATCCAGGCTGACGGTCGCTGTGTCCGGGCGGGCTGGCAGATCGATCGATGCATTGCCCAGCTTGCGTTGGGCGTCCTTCATTCGCTTTTCGAGAGTGCCTTTTTTCTCGTCGATCAAATGATTCGTTTTGGCTTTCTCCAGAGCTTCTTCGGCGATGTTAATCAGCTCTGTGTAGTCGCCGAGTTTGTCTGCCGCATTCAGCCGGCTGTTGTAGCCTTCCAGTTCGTATTTGAATTGCTTTTCCTGAGCCAGCTTTGCAGCGACTTCTGCAGCATCAGCAGCCTTCCGTGCCGACGAGAGTGCGCTTCGGGCCTTTTCGGCATCCGCTTTGGCACTGTCGGCGGCCATTCGCTCCTTTTCTGATCTTGCCCTGGCCTCTTCGGCCTCCTTCATGGCGATTTGAATTTCGTCCTGCTTGACCTTTAGTTCGTCCTCCTTGATTTTCAGCAAAGCACTCGCCATCTCTGCCTGATGAGTCAGGTCCTTCTTCTGGTTTTCAAGCTGATTTTTTGTGCCAACCAGTGCCTGGATCTCGTCACGATCCCGAAGTGCCTGATCGCGAAGGTCATTGGCTGTTTTCTCAGCCTCCTTTGCCTTGTTACGTTCATTCAGGGCCGTCTGTTGCGCTTCGATAGCGTTGTTCCGTTCATCGCGTGCATTCTGCAGCTGCACAAAGCCCCAAAGCAGTGCCGCTACGGCCGAAACCGTCGTCAACATCCACGTGGCTCGAATGGTCGATCGGACAAAGCGGGATTTTCTGAGACTGGCACTCAGTGTCTGGAATTCCGGATCGGTCTGTCCTTCAATGACCTGCAGTCCCAGGTCAAAGTCGCCTTTTCGCTTTGCCAGTTCCGCATAGGCCCATCGCGCGCGGCGATCACCTTCCAGGGCGCGACGATTGCTGGGCCATTTTCGGAGTGCTTCACTGTAAAGCGCTACGGCGCTTTGATATTCGGTGTAACTGGTGGTCGATTTGAGATCGACGGAACTGAGCAGTTCATCTGCGCGCCCCGTGATTCGGTATTCGCGAATGGCTTCCTGCAGCTCTTCGACACTGCGGAAACGATCGGCGGGTTCGGCGGACATCGCCTTCATGGCAATCTGCATGAGTTCTCCCTGATTCTTCACATCCTTTTCAATATCGTTATTGATCACTGCCCAGTACACCGCATGCAGCAATTCATCGGGGTCGGTCATCTGTTGAAATTTCCTGAGCATGTGAGGCTGAATGCCTTCCAGAATCTCAAACAGGATTGCTCCCAGAAGGTAAACATCGCTGTGTGGGCCAACCCGAGTGATATCATCATCCAGCAGTTCAGGAGCCATGTAGGCCGGTGTTCCGGCACATCCGAGAAAGCTGACCATGACACTGCGTCGCTTCTCAAAACGATCGGTCGTGATCGCCAGGCCCCAGTCCAGAACCACGACTTCGCCGTAGTTCCCCACGACGACATTTTCCGGTTTCAGATCGCGATTGATTACTCCGCGCGAATGAGCGTATGCGACGGCGTCGCACAGCTTCATGTAGATATCAAGGTTCTCTTCCAGCGTCTTGTCGAGAATGACCTCGTGCCAGGGAACGCCCGTGACTTTCTTCATCGAATAGAACAGCTTGCCGTCGGCTGAACGTCCCAGGTCATGAATCGGGACGATATTCGGATGAACCAGATTGGCCGTGACGACGGCCTCAGAGACAAACATGGCCTGATCATGTTCCGGGTTTCCGGATTCGCCCTTGAGCGTCTTGATGGCCAACTCGCGATTCAGACACAACTGGCGTGCGTTGTAGACAATCCCCATCGCTCCGGCGCCCAGTTGTCCAGTCACTTCATATTCGGGCGTATGCGGATCGATGGCGAAGGCAGACATCAACCCGGTCAGATTCTCCGTCGAGGTGGGAATCTCATTCACAATCCCGGACAGATGTCCTGAGATCTGCCGTTTCGGAATGCGGAGGTGCCAGGTGGTTTTTCCTGTATTGGCGGCAGGCATCTCCTGCCGCGGACGAGACACATGCATGGTGCGACTGCCAGCGGCGGTGTCCGGAGCGGCAGGAGCGGATTTCACGATGGTGCGAGTGACCGCTTCGCCAGGCATCATGCCGGTGTCCTGAGCGATCGACCCCGAGGACGACGGCATATTCATGGTCTTGCCGTAGGCATCCCGAGCCAGCTGGGCCAGTAGTCGCAGGTGATCACTTCCGGCACGATGAGTCCGGGTGACTTCACGGATATGTTCCGGCATACCTCCGGACTCGCGCGCCGCTTTGTCGGCCAGTTCACTCATCGGCCGCGCCATCATGGTACCAAACCCGGCACCGCCTGATCCCGAGGGGCTTCGAGGCAGTGCGGCCTGATCTGAGGACGATTTGGCGCTCGTAATTCCGTCCTGTCCAAATCCTGCCACCTGAGTCCCGAACGGTGGCCTGACGCCACCAGAATCGCCCGGACGTTTGCTGGAACCTGATTGCGTCATCGTAGCGCTTCGAATTTCGGAAATGAAATGGAATGTTATTCGTGAAAACGATCTGCTCGACTGTGAAAGTCCTGTCAGCTGTGGCGATTCAGAATGCGATTCAGCAGGGAACGGCTCTTTGTCATTGCCGGGACGGTCGAACGAGTCTGGCTGAGGATCGCAGAAACTGTCGTGCCGATCACCACAGATCGATGCCAGTTGGTCTCATTGTCATCGGCGGACGCCGAAACCTCGACAGAAGCTTCCTCGGATCCCGGTGCCTGCAGAGGCGGCAGAATCAAGGCCTGGTCATCTGCCCTGGCGCCATCAGCCTTGGGAGGATCATCATCGTAATCTCGCTCGGGAGTGACCGGCTTGTCCGGAGTTGCCGGATTCCCGTCGTTCAGGGAAGACTCTTCGAGAGACATTGGTTCCAGTCGAAGTTCTGGGAAGGTTTCGGGAGCTTCTTCACTGCTGGGGAACGGTTGCTGATTGACGATGTCAAACTTGAGCACGGGGCGCTCGACAGTCACGCGACCTGAGCCTGTCACCTTCTCTGTAATCAGCCAGAGTTCCAGACCAAACGCGTCCTGGAACTGCTGTTCGATGACCCATTGCTTCAGACGCCGCGGCTGCAGGAGCAATTCACCGAATTCATCGCGGATGTGTTCATAGCCTTCAACCACGACTCGCGTTTCTCCATTAAAGCGACGGAGCTGAAAGTAGTCGGTCGACTGCTTGGCGTATCCGCTGAAGGGAGTTTCTGTGACTTCCACCGGTGTAGTTGAAGCGAAAATCGGCTGGAGGACAGGTGGAATTGATACAGGCTCCGGAACCGGCGGCAATCGCTCGGGATCCGGGACGATGGGAGGCATGAACAGGGTTGGAATCTTGATCTCGACCAGCCCGCTTTCAAAGCGGTAATCGTCGTTGGACAGAAGATCGTCAACGACGGTTGCAACGGACCTGTCAACTCCAGGAGGCTCCGTCGCAAAAGGCCCGGGGCCTTCACTGCCGGTGTCGGCATCGTCAGACGATGAAATGACACCCCCGTCAGCATCGTTGTCGAGGACCGGAACATTCACCACGCCGGCCTGATCAACAATTGCCCCCAGCACCGAGATTGTCTCATGGTGCGAAACGCTGAAGTCCACGTTGAAGGTTGATGTTCCTCCGTCCAGAAATGCCTGAAAATCGAACAGCGAATAGAAATGTGTGACCGTCGCCATTCCGCCGTCAAAATACTGCGATTCAATCCGGACCAGAATAATGTCAATTCCGCCGATGTTTGCCACCGCGAGTCCTTCGATCGAATCTCGCCAGTCAATGTCCATTCTCAGATTCTCTTCACCTCCCTGACCCACCTGAACCTGAAACGTCATTTCGAACAGCAGAGTCACTGGGTCAACCGTGCTGACAATCGAGGGTATCGGAGCGGCAAGAAACGGATGGAACGCGTTATTAGGCAGGTTCTGTTCCGGTCGAGGCGTAAAATTCAGCGCACGGCCTCCGTCCGTTCGAATGTCGACGACGCCTTCGAAAGTGACTCGGCCGGTCCCGTTGTTGGCACGCAGCAGCACCGCATCTCCGGCTGAATCTTCATCGCTCGTTCCCAGTGGAGTGTCGTCTGTGGTCAGCATCGAACCACTTTCGACAAACAGGTCTCCGCCAGCAAGCACCTCAATCCTTTCACCACTTCCGGCCAGCAGATCCGGAGCACCACTGGCGTTCGTTGCCTGCAGAATCGCTCCACCACCGTTACCGATGCGGATGTCTCGAGTGGATTCCACTCGGATCAGGTTTCCGGCAGTCATCAAATCCTCTGCTCGGATATTGCCCCCGTTGATTCCCACAGCGGTCAGCGTGATCTGCCCGGATCCGCCATTGATGACAGCTCCATTGACCATCGTAATTCCATCGCCACTGTTACCCGGCGTGTCTGTCTGATTGGCTCGCAGCAGCACATTTCCGGCGTCGGTGGCTGTGATGTCACCGGCCGCATTAAGAACGATTGCATCGTCCGCGGTGATTGTGATATCCCCTTCACCGGCTGTGACAGTGGAAGAGAGAGTCACATCACTGTTGATGCCCTGCGCTGCCAGTTCAATGTCCGCATCCGCGTGATCACTGTCGTTGCGGATCGCGGCTGTGACCAGTATTGAACCATTGATGGTCGTGAGAATCAGATCGGAGTTGCCATTGCTGTCGGATGTGTCATCAATCACTGCTCCGGCTCCGGTAACCGTCATCGAGCCCCCGGAAGTGATGACGATGCTGTCGTCTTCGAACTGAAGCACTCGCTGGATGGCCAGCGAGTCTGCTTCGGAAATTCGGATATCTCCGACAACCGTGTTCTGGGCATCCAGATCGTTGATCTGAGTTTCAATGGCATTTGCTGACCCGATTCCATCGCGCGCCATCAGAAATGCATCGTCCGCAACAAGATCGACGCCGGCATCGCCGTCCTCATTGATGGCGCCGTTGGTGGCGGTGAGACTCACGTCACCCAGCGTTCCTGCGTTGATCAAACCGACGACGATGTTTCCCGCTGTGGTGCTGATCGTGATGTCATTGGCATCCGCATCTGTGTTTGCGGAATTCACGTCGGTGGCGGTAACCAGGCCACCGGCGGTGATGGCGATTAATCCGTTAAAGGTGTCGACATCAGTGAGTGTGATTCCATCGGTTTCGTTGATGCGGATATTTCCCGCGGCCGTGACACTGGCATCGAGTGACGTGATGGTAGTATCAAGCGGATTGGCATCGGCAATGCCATCACGG
>Ga0209573_1005959_pt1 | contig 10538 bp, 7 predicted proteins | sample TNRBio252014_DNA_FD_185870 | JGI IMG/M metagenome (GOLD analysis project Ga0209573, IMG submission 185870) | Wastewater treatment Type I Accumulibacter community from EBPR Bioreactor in Madison, WI, USA - TNR Reactor_6/25/2014_ DNA (SPAdes)... | ecosystem: Engineered > Bioreactor > EBPR >...
CTGAACTTGTAAGGTTATAATTACTGGCTGCTGTGTAATCCCCACCTGCTGCGACACCATCTAATCGTATAAACCCATTGGTGGCTACACTTAAATTATTGCTGGTAGTATAAGTATTATCATAAAAATTAAAAGGAAAAGGCCACAATATATTTGCTTGAGTATCATCTCCACTTACAATATTTACTCCTGAAGAACAGTCTATCCAACTATACGTTGTACCTAATGTACCAGTTTGGGTACTGTAATTATATGAAGCAGCCACCTGACCCAAAACATTGAAATGTGCAAACAAAAATACTATCGCAAATATTAATTTTGATTTCATGATTTCCAAACTTTATTTTTGATACACACAAAATCCGTTAATAAATACTCTGCATCAGTTGCATTAAAAATCCGGATTTCTGATTGCAGTGCGCGGGCTGACAATTTAATACCATTCTGAAGCGCAACGGTATAAGCATCCCTTATTTCTTTCTCAACAATATTATTTTTATCAATTTCAGTCTTGGTTTCTGATTTGTATTTGCCTGTAAAATAGATGTTGATACGATCAATCAAACCATCAAAATAAATTGGAATAAAGTGTTTAAGTTGTTTTGCTGCTAGGTTATTTCGGTAATTACCTGATTGTACAGGATAAAGCTGTTCGTCGATATTTGATATTTTAACAAAAAAGGGATAGAATTTTTTAACTGTTTTTTGCTCCAAATCAGCGTCAGCTACTATATCTCTTCTTTTTTGAAAATATAATTGATTGGTTGGAACTTTTAAAGAAACTAAATTCGCATGCGAAAAATCAGAAGCCCATTTTTTTACGGTCACTTTGATTACCCCATTAAAATAAGGTGTATTTTGCTTTACCAATTCATTTTTATTTACAATTTTTATAAATTGAAATTTTTCCTCTTGTTTAATTTTTTCGTTAATATTTAAAACTCTTTTTTCAATATCATAAAACGAAGAAGTCGTTTCTTTTGCCTGCAACATAAATTCAAGCCCCTCTACAACATCGCCATCAACAGATTTTTTTATTTCAGCAGGATGAATTAATGGTGATGATTGATAATCCAGTTTTTTCAACTGTTCCTGGTCAATGCGCACTGTGTAGTTATCTGGGATTAAACCGAAAAAGCTGAAATAGCCATCACGTTCGCTTAAAGTCTCGGCAACTTTTACATTTTGCCTATTGTATAACTGCACGATAATTCTACCTAAGCCTTCAATTTTATTTGCCTTATTCAAATAAACCATGCCCGATATTTCCCCAACCGAAATTACCGGAACAAATACCTGCTTATACTGGTTGGGATCTACAAGAATCTGAAATGTTTTATATTTAAAACGCCAGGCTATATTCTCCAAATCATTGTCGTTAAATTCAACTAAATAGTTTACAAATGCATTTAAATTAGAAACCCTTACGATAGAATCTTTTTCACTAATAATTGCTTTGCCCCCTGAAATTTTTACTGTACGTAGCATTATCAAATGCTCCCCTTTATCCCAATAGCCGTTTTGGTTTAAATCGAGAAATGGATAAAACAATATGCCCCCCTTGCTTAATGTAGAGTTATTACCCGTTTTTAACGTATTGTCACCAAAGGCAATACTGCCCTGTACACTTTCTGAGAAACGGATAGTATTATTCGTATGAGATGCAGAAACATGGGTGCGGGCAAAAGAAAAATCATGCTTAATACTAATGTGGATATTATCGTTACGGGCTGCAATATTTCTTTCGTAAGAAATTGAAAAATACGTCTTGGATACTCTCTTTTCTATTTCAGCCCTCACCCGCATCAAATTGTTTTCACTCAAATTGTATTGGGCAGACGGCCGAAAAATCAATCCATTTTTCAATTTATACGAAAGCGTTAATTCTGTAGTACTAAAAATTGAATTATTGCTGACCCAATTCAACTGAGTTGATGAATTGGCACTTAAATTTTTGAAATAGGCTGAAAACACATAACTGATTTGGTTGTAAGTAAACGCCTGATACATTAAATGATTAAAATTCAATTTTGTAAATCCAGAAACTTTTTTAATTTTAAAAGGTACGGAAACCCTGACTTTTAGTTCTTCATTCGCATTAAAATCAGTAGCCATTTGCCCTTCCACATATTTGCTGTAATCAATTTCTAAAAATGCGTTTTGGGTGAAATAGAAATTCATTAATCCCTTTATTCTGACATCGTGAGCATATTCGAGGTTAAATACCAATTTACTAAAAGGTTGAAACGCTACTTTGGCAAAAGGTATAAAAGGGCTTTTTGAGATACCAGACAAATATTCGACACCGCCACCAACTGTTAAGAAACGATTTACTCCGTAATTAAAATCTCCCTGACCAAACCGACTTTTTTTATCATCCTGAACAATACCGGCAGAAATACCATATTCGAAAGTATTGGAAGGCATGAAAGTGAAAGGCACATTTATGGTTCGCTCATCTATACGCTCTTCGCCCATCGGGCTATAAAATTTTATTTTTAAGGTGGTGTAACCATATACTATTGGCACCTTAAAAACAAACTGACCCAAAGCATCAGCAACTGTATAATCAACCAATACATCATTAATATAAAGTTCTACAGTCCAATTGGGTTCAGTATATTCATTAATCGTATAGTAGCCCGAAGCTTTCCGGAGAGTGGTTGGAGAATTTCTCAAATTTACCCCTACTACCGGAAAATTTACGGTTGCAATGGTATGGTTGTAAATATTACCCAAATGAGCTTGTTTAATAAGCTTTTTTTCGTTGTCGACCCAGCGCCAGCGATATTGAAGCTGTCGATTATCAAATTTATATTTATTGTAATAGTTGATCGAAACATTTACTTCACCATAAAGTAATTCGGCTCCCAGCCCTGCACTAACGTAATGGAAGGGCGATTCATCTATAGTTTGATATGATGCCAGCCCCCAGTCCATCATGCCGAACCTAAATAAATGATATTCTCTTTTTATAACTGTATCAACAGAAACTTGTTCGCCTCTTAATTTAGATATATTGATGCGCGTTTTTTCTATCTTTTTTTGTTTGATTTTAGGTAACTCGAAATTGCAAGTTAAAATTGCCGACAAGGACCGAGGGTTAAAGGAAAAGTTTAAACCAAATACCTCTTTTAATTTAGATGACTCAAGATAAAGTGCATCCGATTCTTTAACAAGTTCCTGTGATAACTGAAATAATTTATTACCAATTTTTATCTGCAAAGCGGGAAAATCAATGGAGTAAGGGTTGTTTTTATTTTCAATAAATCCATCCATCTTATTTCCATTGTTTGTAACCGTAATTGGTATTTCAAGATTATTAAATAGCTCTTCAATATTTATGTATATCGAATCACTATTGGTTATAATAATATTCGTGTTAAAACTCCAATTCGATTCCAAATAAACCGAAACCAGCAGCTTGTCGTAAGATAGAGATACATATTCGTTTTCAACAGTAAATGAATACTGTGCTGTAGCTTCATTTGAAGAATTCAGAATCAGGAATACAAAAAGAATAAACCATAGGTGCATAAAAAACAAACTGAATTGCCTGAATAACCTCATGCAATTAAAAAATTTCAGTTCATATTTTTTATGCAAACCCATTATTCCTGTTCAAAAGTGATGAAAAAGGTACCTGTATATATGCCTGAAGGTGAACCTCCCGGAATAATGAGAGTTCCTCCAATCCGCAATGTTGTTATAAAATTACAATCGTTATTTACCGGAAATTGAGAACCACTAACTCCTTTTTCTGTTGGACCTATATTAAGGGTGAACGACCCTCCGTTGCTGCCTGTAAGGGTTGTTGTCGGATCATAAGTAATTGTAACATTTCTACCCTGACAAAGCTTAATGTCAAAAATCGCAGGTTGAGCTGCAGGCGCTAATGCCGAAAGTGAAATATCACCGGTAGAACTTCTGGAACCGTTGTGTCCTACCACAACAGTGCCTCCTCCGGGACCCGATAAAACAAATGTACCGAAATGAAGAGCTTGTGTTGCCGTAATGGTAATATTTCTTGGCGGTAGATCGGGCTGAGCAAACGACATGTTTATATTTAAAAAAACTGCTGTTAATAAAAGCAATTTTAAAATACTTTTCTGCAAAATTGTTTTTTTCATATAAGTCTTTTGAACAAGAAATGACTTCTGTTCCAACCCCGACAATCTACATCAACTCCTTAACTGCCTCGGCAAAAACCTCCTGAACTTTTGCGTCATCCCGGCTATTGTAACTGAGTCTTATCTTTCCTTTTTTAAAATTAGTATCTGCCCGTTTATCTAGTTTTAAAGACACATGGCGTTTGGCAATATTCGTGTAAACAGCTACGCCGTTTATGGCTCCAATTTGATAGGGTTTCCCATGCTCAGGTATATATTCTGCCATAATGTTGCCATACGCCGATATATTGCCTGTTCTGTTTATGTTGAAAGTGAGGAATGTATTATTAGCGTCATCGGTTTCCAAATTTAAATCACTCAATGATGCGCTAACATTTATTTTTCCGGAATGGATAATAATTGGAATACTCATTCCGAAAATAGGTACTACCTGAACACTTAAAGATCTTGTGTCTACTGTCGGATCCTCATAACCAAGAGGATTGTAGTTTTTTTCTGAACGAAAATAAAGGTGAGAGCGAAATTCTCCATCCTGCATATCGGGTTTTCGTGTGCATTGCACCATAACAACCTGTGCTTCACCCGGCTCCAGGGTTACTGTTCTAGGATATACCCGCAAATATGGGTCTGCAAACATTTGTCCTGAATCGGGCACTTCAATAATTTCAAAACTCCCGTCTACGTTCATGCGGCGTTGAACAAACGATACTGAAAATGTGGTTGTTTCTGTTCCGGTATTGATTAAATTCAGTTCTTCTTTCTGCTTTCTTCCTTCAAAAATTACACGATTGGGCGTTATTAATAAATCTCCCTGTGCCATTGTTTGGATACACAAACCTCCCAGGAGTAATATTGTTGTTAAAAAAAATTTAGCCTGCATTTTAAAGGTTTTATTACTTTAAGAGGGTAAACTGAAATATGAATAAAAAGGGAAATGCCAATCTCTTGACATTCCCTTTTTATTAATCAATTAGTTGTATTCAATGGTCACATCAAATGTACCATGATAAATTCCACCTACCTGATCAGCTTTCACTGTTAAGGTGCCTCCTAAAGTAAAACTATCGGTACCATTTGCCGCCAAAGTACTTGTGGTCGCATCAGCACCAGCGCCATTGAAACGTGCTTTCATAAGTGTGATGTCCATTGTGTATACTCCGGATGCTACAGAAGTATGTGTTACAGTTGTAGTTGCCGGCAACGTGATAGCATACGTTTCAAGTCCGGTACCAGTAACAGTATAAGCCGCATTTGTAGCAACCGGGGTTGCTGCCGAAGTAGCAACACCACCCGTATATTCCCGTGTTGTAGAGTTCGATGGAAGAAGCACGGTTCCTCCTAAAGCGTTAGTCAATACATTTGAACCAAAATGCATCGGAGCTGTTTCTGTAAGACCTAAAGCTGTGATCAGTACCGCTCCGACATCGGTATTCTCTGTGTCAGAGGTTTGCGATACTACTTTATTAGAAAAACTTACCATCACACAGATGGTTAAAAAACTTAAAACTAATTTCTTCATTGTGCTTGTTTTTAAATTGTATTTAATTAATTTTCATATAAACATTAAAACAGATGCTCGACAGTATATCTACTGGCTTGCAAATCGGGGAGTTATGCAGCGCCCCTGTTTTTAGTGACCTTTTGTCATTTAATCATAAAATTCGGTTTTTGTTCATAAATAATTTTTCTACCTATCGTAGTTTATTTGTTAAAAAAACAACTATTCAAAGTTAGTTGATATTTAATAGAAAACTACTTTCATTTTTATTGACTTTATATATTATTACTTTTTGAATTGAAAAATTATACAACTCCAAATAGGTTTTGATATAAAATCATAGATTTTTCTAACAACTTAATGACACCTGATTTTAGTTATACCCTTATATAATTCCTTTACACTTATAAATATTTAAAATAATTTATTTAAAATATACATTATCATAATTTTAAATATTAAAAAAATAAACAAAATACCAGAATAAAATCACAAATATTTTACTATCTATGGGAATTGGGCATTCCTTTTTTTAGTGTTACAGTTCGGCTTTAACCAAAATCGATTTAAAGATAAATATCAATAATAGCCAACATAATTTACAAGATTTCTATCTCAATTCGAACCTTTACCTACCAATTGATGAATCTTGAGCACAAAGTTCTAATCCTTAAATTTATTTTCGGTCACAAGTAAAAAATGTATTACTTCAAACAAAAAGAATCAGAATTTCGAACCCCGCAGGATGATATCCAACGGAACACACCCCATCGGGTAAACACGCAATAACATATTACTTTTTTAGCTGTATAGGACTTATAAAATCCAAAATCGTTGATCGAAGCATGCTTGTAGAGCTTGCCTGTATAAGCCTGCCCGTTGGGGCGTCCTTATATCACACGGTCTTCTGATTTCAGTAGGTCCAACTTGGTTTTACATTAATTTTTCCCAAAAGGCCATTTCTCCATACCGGAAAAACTTAGCCAGTGAAAGAATTTATATTGAAGATATAAGAAAGAGGACCATTACTTATTCAGGTTAGTGGCTAAAGTAGTGCTGACATGACCCTGTTTATCAAACTGCCATCGAATCCAGATATTTTTGCACATTGGATTCCACCCGGTCCTGAATATTTTCAGAAACAGCGCGGTCAAATTTTTGTCCGGTGATGAGTTCAAACAAGTGGATATACCTTTCTGTGATCTGATCCACCAGTTCAGGCGTGAGATCCGGTACTTTTTGCCCGTCTTTTCCCTGAAATCCCTGTGCAATGAGCCATTCCCTGACAAATTCCTTGGACAATTGCTTCTGTTTCTCTCCCCGGGACTGCCTTTCTTCAAATCCTTCAAGGAAAAAATAACGTGAACTGTCCGGCGTATGTACTTCATCGATCAACATGATCTGATCACCCGATTTACCAAACTCGTATTTGGTATCCACCAGGATGAGACCGCGTTCTTTGGCTTTTTGTGAACCAAAGGCGAATAGATCCAGACTATACTTTTCCAACAAACTATACTCTGATTCAGGTAATATATTTTTGTTCAGAATTTCTTCCCTCGAAATGTCTTCGTCATGACCTTCGTCGGCTTTTAGCGCTGGTGTGATGATCGGGTGCGGAAAAGGATCATTTTCTTTAAGTCCTTCGGGCATTCTGACCCCGCACAACATCCTTTCTCCTGTCTGATAAACCCGCCAGGAATGCCCGCTCAAATAAGCCCTTACCACCATTTCAAGGCGGATCGGTGTACAGGATTTGCCTATGGCAACATTCGGGTCAGGTGTGGCTTCGAACCAATTTGGCGCAATGTTTTTGGTTTGCCGGAGAAAAAAAGCTGAGATCTGGTTCAAAACCTGACCTTTGAAAGGAATGGTTTGGGGAAGGATATGGTCAAATGCAGAGATCCTGTCAGACGCTACCAAAATGATTTTATCATTTGCCCAATAAACATCCCTGACTTTGCCTTTGTAAAAACCAGTCTGATTTTTAAACTGAAAAGCGGTATGGTCAAGAGTGGGCTTCATGATAAGAGTTTTTAAATATTGCTAATGACATTTCTGTCCCAAAGTATTTCCTTCAATTCTTTCAGGGCTGCATATTCATTCGGCATCACTTTCTTAAAAGCTTCCTTGATGGCAAAAAAACTTCCTTTCTCCAGTTCAGGAAATGTTTCCTTCACCTTTGCCTTGATGAGCCTCATATCGTGTTTGATCAATCCTCTGATGGATGGTACATCTTTCAAATCACCTTCGATCGCATAGGTATGTACAATTCTACCTGAAGCATCCGTGATTTCATCCAGTTCGATATAATGGTAACCTGCTTCGCTCAGCGCCAATCCCAATTTAGATTTCAATTCACTTTTTGGAAGTTTCCAAACATCGGGATCATTTTCCAGTTCATTCTTGATCAAAAGGATCTCCAATCCTTTTTCATGACACCTGTAAAAAACTATTCTCACCTGGTCCAGTACACTCATATTCAATTTATTTCGTCGTGCAGTTAAAATCCAACTACAATTAACAGCACAAAATTAAATTAGTTCTGCTTACCAATGAAAGTATATGGAGTTTTTTAAATATTTTTTTGTGAATTGTATGATCCCTGAAAGAGGAAGATAGTGGTTTTAACCCAAAGCTGGACAAGCCAGAACCAAAGAGTAAACTGATTTAAGATAAAGGAACACCGATGAACGATTTCAGATCTGGTATTTTTACTCACTACTGACAGACAAAAATTCTAAAGGTTAGAAATATGTGTTAGAGATTCCTCACTTCGTTCGGACCTGTCCTGACCGCAGCGTCAGGAATGACAGACAGTTAGTTGTTTGAGAAGGGGGTAGGCGGCGGCAATGCCGCCGCCTACCCCTTCTCACCCAAAACCCCTGATAGCCCTGTCATTTCGAGCGGAGCGAGAAATCTTGTAATTTTTGTCGGTCAATAGTGATTTTAATTCTAAAATATAAAATCGTTAATCCTTTGCTTGCCCGTATGAGCCTGCCCGTTGGGGATATTTATTCAGTGCGGCTTTAACTCTACATCAAATATCTTTAAAGTTCTGCCAAAAAATACAAGAATTCAATTTTTAAGACACTATGTTTTTTGGGGCTTACCAAAAAAAGCCGATTAGCAGGAAGTTTGAACAGAATTTTGTTTTAACCAACATCTGAAACGAACAACATGTTGGTTAGTTTTGGCTCTTAGGCGCCTAAACACAGCAGTGTCATTCCGGGCTTGACCCGGAACCCCGTGCATTGAAGAATAAATGAAAAGGAGTAATAACTGAACGAGTCCTTCATCAAAGGTCTCTGGTGAACGGGGTGGCGGATCAGGTCCGCCATGACAGTTCGGTGTACGCCATGACAGATCGGTGTACGCCATGATAGATGGGGTGTCCGCAATGACAGATTGGGTGTACGATATAATCTGTCAGATATTAATTTAGATGACCATTTTGAACTGAAAAAATGTTTTAACCAACATCTGAAACGAACAACATGTTGGTTAGTTTTGGCTCTTAGGCGCGTAAACACAGCAGTGTCATTCCGGGCTTGACCCGGAACCCCGTGCATTGAAGAATAAATGAAAAGGAGTAATAACTGAACATGTCCTTCATCAAAGGTCACTGGTGAACGGGGTGGCGGATCAGGTCCGCCATGACAGTTCGGTGTATGCCATGATAGATGGGGTGTCCGCAATGACAAATTGGGTGTACGATATAATCTGTCAGATATTAATTTAAATGACCATTTTGAACTGAAAAAATGTTTTAACCAACATCTGAAACGAACAACATGTTGGTTAGTTTTGGCTCTTAGGCGCCTAAACACAGCAGTGTCATTCCGGGCTTGACCCGGAACCCCGAGCAATGAAGAATAAATGAAAAGGAGTAATAACTGAACGAGTCCTTCATGACAGGTCTCTGGTGTACGGGGTGGCGGATCAGGTCCGCCATGACAGATCGGTGTACGCCAAGATAGATGGGGTGTACGATATAATCTGTCAGATATTAATTTAGATGACCATTTTGAACTGAAAAAATGTTTTAACCAACAGCTGAAACGAACAACTTGTTGGTTGTTTTTGTTCTTAAGCGCCTAAAAGGGATTATTTATAGGTAAACCGTTCTGGGTTTTTATCTGTAATCATCGAAATATTTCGAAGATTGTCTGTTGACCATTTTTCTCAATCTGCGGATGGCTCTTTCCTTAATCTGACGAACCCTTTCCCTGGTCAGGCCGAACATTTCTCCGATTTCTTCCAGATGCATCGGTTGTTTTCCTTCTAATCCAAAATAAGCTTTAAGTACTTCTGTTTCTCTCGGTGAAAGAAAATTGAGGCCGGCACAAATATCTTTCAGCAAGGACTCCGCCATCACTTTATCATCAGGCTGTTCTTCATTTTCTCTGACAAACAAATCCAGGTAGGAGGTATCTCCGTCATCACTCGAAACAGGCGCATCAAACTCCACGTAATTCGCGCTGGTAGTCAGTGCATCCAGGATCACATTTTCTTCAATATCAAGCAATTCAGAAAGTTCCTCTACCGACGGTTCTCTTTCAAATTCCTGGATGAAAGCCTGTTGAGCTTTTGTCACTTTATTGTAAATGGTAACTTTATTGACCGGAAGCCGAACGATTCTGCTGTATTCTACTATGGCCTGGAGTATGGATTGCCTGATCCACCAAACGGCGTATGAAATGAATTTAAAGCCCTTGGTTTCGTCATACCTTCTTGCAGCTTTGAGCAAACCGACATTGCCTTCGTTGATCAGATCGCTCAAAGACAATCCCTGATTCTGATACTGTTTAGCAACGGAAACCACGAACCGGAGATTGGCACTGGTAAGTCTTTCAAGCGCCTGGGTATCTCCTTCCTTGATCTTCCTGGCTAATACAATTTCCTCATCG
>Ga0209573_1005960_pt1 | contig 10536 bp, 7 predicted proteins | sample TNRBio252014_DNA_FD_185870 | JGI IMG/M metagenome (GOLD analysis project Ga0209573, IMG submission 185870) | Wastewater treatment Type I Accumulibacter community from EBPR Bioreactor in Madison, WI, USA - TNR Reactor_6/25/2014_ DNA (SPAdes)... | ecosystem: Engineered > Bioreactor > EBPR >...
CCTCGGCCGCCTCAACCAAAAGCATTTCGATCGCCTCGCTGATCCCGAGACGCAGACACGGATCTCACAGTACGAGATGGCTTTCCGCATGCAGGCCAGCGTTCCCGAGCTCACCGATCTCTCGGGTGAAAGCGAGGCGACGCTCGCGATGTATGGCCCGGATGTGAAGACGCCCGGCAGCTATGCGCACAGTGCGATCATGGCCCGTCGTCTCGCGGAGCGCGGCGTGCGCACCATCCAGATCCTCCACCGTGGATGGGACCAGCACGGCAGCCTGCCGAAGCTCATCGCCGGACAATGTCGCGATGTCGATCAGCCCACCGCCGCCCTGATCCAGGATCTGAAACTGCGGGGGATGCTCGATGACACGCTCGTCGTCTTCGGCGGTGAATTCGGGCGTACCGTCTATTCCCAAGGGACTCTCACCAAAGACAACTACGGTCGCGACCACCATCCGAAGAACTTCTGCATGTGGATGGCGGGAGGAGGAGTGAAGAAGGGGCTGACCTACGGTGAGACCGACGACTTCAGCTACAATCCCATCGAGAATCCCGTGCATCTCAACGATCTCAATGCGACGATCTTCCATTGCCTCGGAATCGAGGCCAACCGTTTCAGCCATCCCTTCCAAGGTTTGGAGCAGCGACTCACGGGAGTCGAGGGAGCAAAAGCGGTTCCTGGCCTTCTCGTCTAGACCGGCCAAAAAATAGGGGCGCATCGACTGGTGCAGTTCTCGAGAGACTTTACAGTTTGGATCTGTCAATAAAATTTATTAAAATTGTTTAAAATAGTGTTTACAAATACCATAAAATTGATATTTTTGGGATCGTGTAGGCGATCCCATGTCAAAGCGGTGTCACAGAGCATTTTCCCTCGTTGAGGTTCTCCTCGCTTTGTCGGTAGCGGCGATCCTCGCCTTTCTCGCGGTGATAACCGTGGCTCGTTTGGTCAATTCGACTCAGGAGCAGAAGTTGACCTCGGACGCGGAGACTCTGAACCGTGCTGTCATGGCCTACATCGCTTCCGGCGGTGACATGGACGGGCTCAGGACCGCGGATGAGGTCCTCGAAGCGATGAAGCGCCAATCATCATCCGTCGGGCGTACGCCGGGACTTTCGGGAACGGTCGTCGACCCGCGCGTCTCCTTTGTTTACGAGGCGGCGGGAAAAGGAGGCGGGAGGGGACCGAGACTCTATTGGAACGAGAACATCCGGCGCTTCGAGGTATCCAAGGATCGACAGGATCCCGGGATCCTCTCCGTGTCACTCGATGGAGGCGAGCCTTTGTCAGGAGGGAATGCCGCGGAAAGGACCAATCCGCTCCTCTACGCCCAAGACGGAAACTGGATTTGGGACTACACGGATGCACCGATGCCCGAAGGAAAAGGGCCGAACGAGATCAACGTGAATCCCGTCCCCGATACGTCCGTGCCTCCGCCACCTCCGGTGCCGCCATGTACGGGGACTCGCCCTCTCGACCCGCCGTCCTTTTCGATCCGAGGCGGCGATTATCCGAGCGCGGATTTTCATCTGTCCTTGCGTCTCATGGATCCGAATCCGGCCGGAGCGGGGCAGGTCTTTTATTCGATCGACTACGGCAACTGGAAACCCTATTCGGCAGCGATTTCCGTCCATTCCGGCGCCGTGGTTGCCGCCCAGACGGTGACATTGAAAGAGGATTACACGAGCAGTGCGCGGGTCGAGCAGACCTATCGCCAAATGCGCGAGGCGCTTCTGGCTCCCTCCATCCAATTGAGCGCGACGGAGTTCACCGATACCCTCGATACCATCGGCATTCGTCTCTCCGACCCGAATCCAGCAGGGACATCGGATCTCTACTTCGCATTTGCCGAACCGGGCGCGGCACCGGGTGCCCGCAGCCAATGGCAACTCTACAAGGGGGATCTGGTCGCACTCTCCTCCGTTTTTCCAAGCGGATTCACGATTCATGCCTATGCCCGGGCGCGTGATGCCGCAGCCTATGCCGATAGCCCGTCTTCGCAGGCGGATGCCGGGGCGAATTTCACCTTCGAAGACCCCGGCGACGGCAATGTGCTTTACGTGATCGACGCATCGGGATCGATGAATGCGAATGTCGGAGGGTCGACCCGGTTCCGGCTGGTACAGGATGCGTTGATCGACGCCATCGGAAGACTGCGGCCGGGGACCCGGTTCAACGTTGTCACCTTTGCCGGCAATATCGTCTGGTCGAACGGCTCTTGGGATCTGACTCTCGCCACGGACGAGTCCAAAAAGGAGATGATCAAACAGGTAAATCAATTCAAGACCTCCTCGGGAACGAACTATGAGGCGGCTCTCTCGATTCCCGTGAAGTTCAAGACAAAGCCGGAGAAGGTCTATTTCCTCACGGATGGGGAGCCGACCGGAGGGAACAATTACCTGGATGACGTCGCTGGCTTGGCCGGTGCCGGAATCATCGTGAATACGATCGGAGTGGATTTGAAGGAAGCCAGCGAGCGGCGCCTGGAGGCCATTGCCTCGCTCACCGGCGGCGTTGCCACAATGGTCTCGACGAAGTGACCAATCCATCCGTCGGATCAGATCGAATCACCTGGCAGGAACTTCGGGATGAGCCGGACCGCGTGTGGTGGAAAAGATCCGGTCTCCGCCAATTGTCTCGCAGCAAGGGAGAGCCGACGGGGAAAGAGGGTCGGATCAATGGAGTAGCGGGCGACGGTCGGGCGGAGGTGTTCCAGGTAGGTTTCGTCGTCGCGCGAAAGGATCGCGACATCCTGCGGCACGCGGAGACCCCTCCCTTGTAGGAATGTCAGGACTGTCAGGACGTGGGCGGCCCGCGCCACGACAATCGCGCTCGGAGGCGGGTTCTTCCGGAAGAGGGTGTCGAGAAGAGCGCAGAGATGATCCGGAGTTCCGTCGTGCATCAGGATCGTCAGCTGGATCGAATTGCCACCGGCGAGGGCTTCCCGCAAGCCCTCCTCGCTCTGGGCCTCGCCGCCGGTGGAACCTTCGGGCAGGCACAGGACAATATGGCGATGGCCTTTCTTGCGCAGGATACCCCCGGCATGGCGGCAGGCCGCCCGATAGTCGAGATCGACCGAAGGCAGGGGAATGCCCGGTGGGCATGATCCCGCCACGAGGCAGGGAAGTCCGCTGCGCAGGAACCAGCGCTGCATCGGCTCGCGCGATCCGAAGGTCACCCAGGCAGCGGCGTGAACGCGGGCCGTGAGATCACGCAGGGCGCGTTCCGGTCTCTTGGAAAAGCAGGCCGGGCTCACCATCATCTCGAGCTGAAATCCGGCGCGTCCGAGATTCATCCTCAACTCATCGACCATGACCACGGCTGAAGGCGGCATCGCAAGTAGCGGCTTCGAGGAGATCGCCGCGATGACCCGGCTTTCACTTCGTCTGCGACGTTTTGTCGAGGGAGTCGAGAGGAGACGGCAGCGTTTGCGGGGCGCGCGCGCGATTTCGCCGGAACTTTCCAGTTCTTCCAAGGCGGTTCGGAGGGTCGGACGACTGACCTGGAACCTCTGGCAGAGCTCGCGCTCTCCCGGCAGATACTCCACCCAGGTGCCGCGGGAGATGGCGAGCCGCAGCGCACGCGCCGTCTCATTGGCCAGAGGGAGACGGCGGGGGAGTTCATCGCTGGATTCTTGCATCTGGTAAGAGGAGGTGACCAGTAAGCTTGTCTTGTCAGACGATCCCGGCAAGGGCGAAAATTCTCCGCTTTATGAGTAATACCGACCTGCCATCTCGCCTTTTGCCTCCCGGAATTCTACACCAACTCAAACGCTGGAACACTCCGACGATTTACAATGGCTGGGAACAGATCACGAAGCGGAATCCGGCCCTCGACGGGATCAATCATGAGGAGACGCGGGATTTCATGCCGCAGATGGGACCGATGGTTGGCTATGCGGTGACGCTGGTGATTGAACCCTCGAATCAAACCCACCGGAAGACGAATCCGAACGCGGGCGAGGAATATCGCCGCTACATCGCGAGCGTGCCCGGACCGAAGATCGTCGTAGTGCAGGATCTCGACAAACCGCGCGTCCTCGGATCACATTGGGGCGAGGTAAATGCGACGATGCACCGCAGTCTCGGCTGTGTCGGCACAATCACGGATGGGGCGGTGCGTGACATTGATGAAATGACCGATGCGGGCTTCAAGGCGCTCGCGCAACGGCTCTGTGTCGGCCATGCCTTCGTCCATCCGGTGCGATGGGGCTGCGAGGTCGAGGTATTCGGGACGACGGTGCGTCCGGGCGATCTCATCCATGCGGACAAACACGGCTTTCTCGTCATCGCGCCGGAGGAGCAGGAGCGTCTCCACGATGCCGCCACTTTCATGGATCGCAATGAGTGTGAGACCGTCATTCCCGCAGCTCGGGACGTCGAGGACTGTGACATGGCGGAGAATCTTGCGCGCATGGAGGAGGCCATCGGCGTCTTCCGCGAGAATCTGAAGGCCAAATTTTCAACCGAGGGCGAATGGTGATGAGACATCTCGATACGGAAACGATCTTGGCGGACTACGAGCGCGATGGCGTCGCGCTCGTGCGGGGTTTGCTTTCTCCGGAGGAAGTCCGGGCGATTCGGGCTGAGTTGGATCGCTACATCCGCGAGGATCTCGCCTCGAAGCCGGTCGATGCCCGCACCCTCGAGGCGGATGAAACCACGGTGCGCAATCTCTGGCGACTCGAGATTCACAACGAGTTTTTCCGCGACTTCTCCGCGCGCGAGGATCTGCGCTCGCTGATCGGTCCGCTCGTGAAGGGCGAAGCGGTTCTATCGGGCGTGGAAACTTTCAATAAGCCGGCCCGGATCGGATCGGGCGTGCCGCCGCATCAGGACAACGCCTATTTCTGCCAGACCCCGCCCGATATGCTCACCGTTTGGATTGCGATCGATGCGGTAACCGAGGCGAATGGTCCGGTCACCTACGTCAAAGGATCGCACCGCCTCGGCCCGCTCCCGACGAAACCCTCGGGCGTGCGCGGCAACAGCATCGGGCTCGCCGGGATGCCGGAGACCACGGAGGAGAACCTGCTCGTCGCCCTGCTCGAGCCGGGCGATGCGACGATCCATCACTGCGACACGATCCATTACTCCGCACCGAACACGACGGATCATCCGCGCCTCGGATTTCTTCTCGTCTTTCGTGGCAGCCACACGCAGACCGATCCGGCTTTGAAGGCGGCTTATTCCGAGGCGGTTGCGATGACGCCACCGGCATGAGATCCTCTCTTCATCATTCGAACCTGGTGCTAGGGGCGCTCCTCTCCCTCTGCCTCAACGCCGACGCCCGCGATCTCCGCGTCGGCATCGATCCCGATGTGCCGACCATCCACCACGCCATCAAACTGGCGGCTCCGGGCGACACAATCCATCTCGAAGCGGGCAAGGTCTATCGCGACTACGCGGGCTTTTACGGCAAGAAGGGCGAGCCAGGAAAACCGATCACCCTCGACGGTCATGGGGCGACACTGGAGGGATCGGACCCGCTCGATCCGGCGCAGTGGCGCGAGGTCTCGCCGGGCCTCTTTGCCGCGGATGATCTGCTCCCGAACCTCAGCGACGCCGTGGTCGGGCGCTGGTTCTTCCTTTTCGATGGGAAGATGCAACTGATGGGCCGCACCTCGAAGGGACGAAGTGAACCGCTCAGGAAGCCGGAGGATCTGCAGCCCGGCGAGTGGACCTTCGTGAAAGATCCTTCGCGCGAGAAACCGCCGTCCAAGGCGATCTATGGCAGCTTTTTCATCCGTCTCGCGCCCGGTCAGAGCCTCGCCGACGCGAAGATCTTCGTGCCGGTTCGCAGCGCGGGCGTGCAGTTCGGCGGTGACAACGCCCACCTCGTCATTCGGAATCTCACCGCGACGCATCCCTACAACGATGGCTTCAACATCCACGGCGACTGCCGCGACGTCGTCTTCGAGAACATCCGTGCGATCGAGTGCGGCGACGACGGCATCAGCGCGCACGAGTCGGCCCAGTATCGCGTCGACGGCTTCGTCAGCATCCGCAACAGCACCGGGATCTGCGATACCGGCACCGCACAGACGAGTTACCGGAATGTCTTCATCGCGGATTGCGTCGGCTTTGATCTCTATTTTCTCGACGAGGGGCGGTATTCGCTGACGAATGTGCTCGTCCTTTCCTCGTCGCAGAATCCCTTCGTCGTGACGGGTCGCGCCACCGGTGACTGCGGACTCTCGATGGAGAACGTCCACCTTCGCCGTCTTGTCGAGCCGCGTCTCGGCAACATCGCGGCGCGCGCTGTGGTCGAAGGCAAGCGGTGCACCTTCGAAGGCCTCCAATTCAAGCTCGCCGGCAGTGCCACCTGGGAAAACACTCTCATCAACGGTCAACCTTCCGAACCCGGTGCGACGGGTGCCAATCTTGAAGCCCTCTGGAAACTCGCTCCGCCATCCTATCAAACCCACCAACCATGAAATCGATCGCCCTGCTGTTGTTTCTTCCAATCTTCGCCCATGCCGCCGATCCGCTGGACCTCGGATCGCGCTGGGAACTCTTCGTCGACGAGCACCTCGTCGCTGAAAAAAACGGCACCGCCTTGAAACTCCACGAACCGGTGAAACGCGAGATCGTCCTCACCACCGACCACCCCTGGGAGGGCCAGACCTGCGCCTATTTTTCGGTGATCCAGGACGGCGGCAAGGTGCTGATGTATTACCGTGGCTCGTCCGGCGGTTCGGATCATAGCGACGCACAGGTCACCTGTGTCGTTGAAAGCACCGACGGCATCCATTTCACCCGGCCGAAGCTCGGTCTCATCGAAGCAGGCGGGACGAAGGACAACAACGTAATCTGGCGCGGGGTCGAATCGCACAATTTCTCGCCCTTCCTCGATACGAATCCGAAAGCCAAACCCGAGGAGCGCTACAAGGCCCTCGGCGGCGTGAAACAGCCCGGGAAGAACTGGCATCAGGGTGAGACGCCGGGCGGACTCTACGCCTTCGCCTCCGCCGATGGGATCCAGTGGAAGAAGATGAAGGACGAACCCGTCATCACCAAGGGGGCCTTCGATTCGCAGAATCTCGCTTTCTACGACACGACGCGTGATCGCTACGTCTGCTTCAGCCGCATCTTCATCAACAAGGTTCGCGCGGTGCAGAGCAACACCTCCACCGATTTTCTGGATTGGACCGAGCCGGTGCCGCACGTCTATGCCGAGGGAGTGCCGTGGGAGCATTTCTACACTTCCGCCACGGTGCCTTGCCCGACTGCGCCGCATCTCTTTCTATCCTTTCCCAAGCGATTCGTCACCAACCGGAAAAAGGTCGCCGAGCACGAGGGGCCGGGCGTCTCCGATGCCGTCTTCATGTCGAGCCGCGACGGCGTGCATTGGGATCGCCCCTTCCTCGAGGCCTGGGTGCGTCCCGGGCCTGACCTGAAGAACTGGACCGACCGAAACAACATGACCGCGAACGGCATCGTCGTGACCGGGGAAGGGGAGTGGTCGCTCTACATCAGCGAGCACTACCGCCACGACGACCACCGCATCCGGCGCCTCACCGTCCGCAAGCAGGGCTTCGCTTCGATGCATGGCGACGCGAAGGGCGGGACCTTCACGACCAAGCCGATGGTCGTCAGCGGAGCGAAGCTGCATCTCAATTACGCCACTTCCGCCGCGGGAACGGTGGGGATCGAGTTGCTCGACGAAGCCGGCAAGGTTGTCGGGGAATTGAAGGAACTTTACGGAGATGAGTTCGACGCGCCCGCGCTCGATCTGTCAGCGTTGAAAGGCAAGACCGTGAGCCTGCGCGTTTCGCTGAAGGATGCGGACCTCTATGCGATGCGGTTCGGCGAGTGAACCCTCTTCAATCTCCGATCCAACCCTGTTCCATCATGAAAAGCCCCGCCCTGTTTCTCCTTCTTTCCCTCACCACCCTTTCCGCCGCCGAATCGGAGCCGCCGGGCATCGAGCATCTTGTCGCGGTGAAGGATGTCTGCGCGTGGCCGGCGCTGACCTTGCTGCCGGACGGTTCGATCAACGCGACGCTCTTCAGCAAGCCGAGCCACGGCCAGGTCGCGGGTGCGGTCGAGGTCTGGAACAGCGCCGACGGCACCGCCTGGACCAAGCGCGGGGTGCCGGCCCCGAATGACCCGGACACCAACCGGATGAACCATGCCGCCGGACTCGCGAAGAACGGAGATCTGCTCGTGCTGGTCTCGGGCTGGACGAATGTGAAGCAACCGCAGCGTCCCAAGCAGGGTGACTTCCGCGACGACATCCTTTCGACCTGGATCTGCCGGAGCGCTGATGGCGGCAAGACCTGGACGCAGATCAAGGACTTCCCCACGCCCGATACTGGCTGGACGCACTACATTCCCTTCGGCGATATCAAGCAGGGCGAGGACGGAGCGCTGCACGTCTCGTGCTATGGCGGGGAATTCACCGATCCTAGCCAAAGCACCAAAACGAAGGGCTACCGTTCCTGGCATTTCCGTAGCGATGACGACGGTAAGTCGTGGAAACGGATCTCGACGATCCATCCGACCGGTAATGAAACGACCGTGCTTCACTTGGGCGGCAAACGCTGGCTCGCGGCCTCGCGGGAACGAGCCATGGATTTGTTCTGGTCGGAGGACGACGGGGGCACTTGGAGCGAACCCCTCCGCATCACCGCGCCGAACGAGATCAACGGGCATCTCGTTCGCTTGAAGGACGGACGGCTCGTCCTTAGCCATGGCTGCCGGGTGAAGGATCGCTTCGGCGTCCTTGCCAAACTCAGCGGCGACGAGGGCAAGACCTGGACCGAGCCCTTGCGGATCGCGACCTCGCTGGAAGGCGATTGCGGTTACCCGAGCACCGTTCAGCGGGCCGATGGCAAGCTGGTAACGGCCTGGTATGCGAAGGCGACGCCCCTCTACGAATCCTATCAGATGGGCGTTTCGATCTGGGAGGCTCCGAAGCCATGAGAGTTCTCTGCCTGTTTTGCCTTTTGTTAGGTAGTGCCTTCGCGGAGGAACGATATCCGCCGATGCACCGACTGACGTCGGAGGAGTATGCCGGCACGCTGCAACATTGGCGGAAGACGCATCCGGATCTCGTCACGCTGGAAACCCGCGGGCTCAGCGGCCAGAATCTGCCGGTCTATCTGCTCAAGATCACCGACTCCGCCGTGCCCGATACCGACAAGCAGGTCTGCCTCGTCACGACCCTGCATTGCGGACCGGAGCGCTCGGGAACCACGGGAGCATTGGCCTTCGCGGAGTGGCTTCTCAGCGATGACGCACTCGCCGTCGAGACGCGGCGGCGTCAGGTCGTCCTGGTCATGCCCATCGTGAATCCGCTCGCGTTTTTCCACACCGATCGCTTCCGCAACGAGCACGGCGTCGATCCCTACACGGGCACGGGTCCGGTTGGGAAGCTGTGGGATGTGAAAAATCTCACTTTGCTCACACCCGAACGCGCGCCGGAGCTCGTCGCGGTGATTTCGGTGATCGATGAATACAGGCCCGAGGTCCATGCCGATCTCCATGGCACCGGTTTGCAGGAATACGCGCCCGGACAACTCGGGGCACGGCGGATGTATCAAGGGCAGATCATGACCGAGATCACGGGCGGTGCCTATTCGAACTATGCCCTGCGTCCCTGGGACTGGCGGGTCACCGAGGCGATGATCAAGGCGGGCAAGGCCGCGGGCTTTCCCTCGGACCGCTTCGAGGCCGACGCGCAGCGGACCTTCTGGGGACCGGAACTCGCGCCCCTCGGCAAGAAGCTCTGGCACGGCGCTCCGCTCTTCTATTCGGCCCACTACGGCTACGCGAAGTATCACACCATGCCCATCACCCAGGAGGTCGCGTGGGAGGCGAGTGTCGTCGCCCGGATGCAGGGGCTGATGAAGATCGGCAACGGCCCCTGGCTCGACGAAAGTGCGCCCGGGTATCCGGTGAACCGCATCAAGCATTTCGTCGGCCACTACGTCACCGCCTATGGCGCAACGGCCGCGGAGCGACGCGAGAGCCGGGTGGAATTGTGGAATCGTCAGGCCGATTTCGCGCTCGGTTTTCTGTATCCGCAGACCGACGGGCGGGACAGTTTCGTGGTCGCGACCACGGCGGCGGCCAAAAAGATCGTCGCGGTGGAGGATCGCGAAAGTCTGGTGAAGAATCTCCGTAAGGCGATGGGGGACAAGACCGCGCCCATCGAAGAATTCCTCGGCAAAGGTCCCGAAATCAAGCTGGCAATGGAGCAAGCCCCGGCCCAGCTCCTCGCCGCGACCGAAACCGGCGCGGAACCGATCCAGCACGGCTTCGGTCTCCGCGTGCGGTTGCCGTATCGGGCTCCTCGAGGGCTTGATGTGCAGCTCAACGGCATTCGCCTCGCCGAGAGCACGACCGACGGCTACGAGAGCTGGTTTGCCGACGGCTACACCCAGGTGCAGGTGCACGTGCCTCCGGCCAAGGCGTCCCTGACCGAACTCTATTTCCTGACGATCGCCTACGAACCCGATGAAAAACGCACCAGCGGCTGGATGCCGCCCGCGGAGGTGCGCGAACGGTTCGCCACCGACAAGTCCATCGC
>Ga0209573_1005961_pt1 | contig 10535 bp, 9 predicted proteins | sample TNRBio252014_DNA_FD_185870 | JGI IMG/M metagenome (GOLD analysis project Ga0209573, IMG submission 185870) | Wastewater treatment Type I Accumulibacter community from EBPR Bioreactor in Madison, WI, USA - TNR Reactor_6/25/2014_ DNA (SPAdes)... | ecosystem: Engineered > Bioreactor > EBPR >...
CCGTTTGCACTTCCTCGGCCTGCTAGGGCAGATGGACCCGCCGCGTGATGAGGTGAAGGCCGCCGTCGAGGAATGTCTCGTCGCAGGCATCCGCCCCGTGATGGTCACGGGCGATCATAAGGCCACCGGACTCGCGATTGCGACCGCGCTCGGCATCGCGCGGCCCGGCTACATCGCCTTGGACGGCAACGAACTCGAAGCGATGCCCGAACCAGAATTGCGCGCCAACTTGAATCGCATCTCCGTCTTCGCCCGCGTGCATCCGGCGCAGAAGCTGCGCATCGTGGAAGCCTTCCAGTCGCAGAAACAGGTCGTGGCCATGACCGGCGACGGCGTGAACGACGCCCCCGCGCTCGCCACCGCCGATGTAGGCGTGGCGATGGGCATCACCGGCACCGAAGTCGCCAAAGGCGCGGCGAAGATCGTCATCACCGACGACAACTTCGCCACCATCGTCAAAGCCGTCGAGGAAGGCCGCCTCGTGTATCAGAACCTCAAGAAGGTGGTGCTCTTCCTCTTCACCACCTCCATTGATGAAGTCGTCGTGCTGCTGCTCGCGTTGTTGTGCGGTTACCCCCTGCCCCTGGCTGCTGTGCAGATCCTGTGGATCAACATCGTCACCGAAGGCACCGTCACCGTGAACCTCATCATGGAAGGCCTGGAAGGCGATGAAATGCGCCGCCAACCCACGCCGATGGGCGAGCCGCTCATCACCCGCCCAATGTGGCAGCGCATGCTGCTCATGGCCACGACCAGCGTGGCTGCCATCTTCGGCTTCTTTGTCTGGCGCTTGAACAGCGGCGCACCCTTTGAGCTCGTGCAGACGGAGACCTTCACGCTCGTCGCCATCAGCCAGTGGTTCAACGTTCTGAACTGCCGCAGCGCCCTCAAGTCCTCCCTCAACCTCGACGTGTTCAAAAACGTCTGGCTCGTCGGCGGCCTCGTGCTCGGTAACCTGCTCCATCTGCTCGTCATCTACACCGACACGCTCAACCACGTCTTCCACACCGTCCCGATTCCCTTGGGTGACTTCCTCCTGCTCGGCCTTATCGGCAGCAGTGTGCTGTGGGTGGAGGAGATTCGGAAGTGGTTCGCCCGCAGGCGGGTCATGCCTGAACCCGGCCCTTCAGCCACTGCCGCACCTCCAGCAGCAGCTTGAGCCCCAGCAAGCTGCCTCCCATGAGCAGTTGGTGCGCGTGGCTGGTGTCGAGTTCGTGGCGTCCGTGCCAGTGGTGGTCGCAGATTAGAACAAGATAAAGCCCCAGCACCGGCCAGAGGCGGTTCATTAGCGGGGACGACAGTTGCTCCCTGGTGATGTCTGGAAAGCGCCTGCCGTAAGCCGTCATCAGATGCACCAGAAGAAACAAAAATGCGATGAGGGCCATGTTGAGATCACGCGCGCCGATGAAGCCGCCCAACATGCCTTTGACGATCGAGACGCCCTCCGCCCCCAGCGCCACCAGGGTGAACAACGTGGCAAAGAAGAGCATGATCAGCACCGCTACTGCTATTCCACCCGCACCATCCCCCGGCCTCGCCGGCTGCTTCGTCAGGCGCAGCCAACGATGCACCAAGATCGTCGTCGAAACACCGCTGAGCAGCAGTTCCCACCACATCCAGAAAAACACCTCCCCCACGCTCCACCCGCGCCAGAAAATCCCATGCAGCGACCACAGCGTGTAGCTGATGCCTGCCAGCAGCATCAGCCGCGAGCCGTTGAGGATGGCGAGTTCATCGAACATGAAAGTCTGCTCCAGTTTTCAGTCGAGCCAGTTCTCAACTTTCAGACCAGGGACGAGGCGGAAATCGCGAAGGTTGCGCGAGAGGAGCGTGGCATCATAGGCCAGCGCGATGCTTGCAATGCGTAGATCGAGAGTGGCGATGCGGATGCCTTCCGAGCGCAGCCGGGCAAAAATCGCCGCCGTATCCTGATCCCACTCCAGCAAGGTCCAGCGGTTCAGTTCGGCCAGGCTGCGGCCAAAGCGTGAGTAGGCATAGACGTGTTCATCATCGCTGCGGGCCTTGTGAAGCAGCGCCAGCCACCCTCGCAGGATTTCCTCGCACACCACGATGGGAAGAAAGTGCTCCTCCAATGATTCCGCCAGCCTGCGGGTCAATTCATGGCCCTTGGGCGTGTCGAGGTCGATCTCGGTGAGATGATTGGTGTCAAGAACCAGCATTCTCCGTCTCCCACGTCATGCTTTGGCGATAGTCCTGCCCGAGCCGCACGGCCTCGGCATAAGCAGCGTCACCCTTGGCCCAGCCCGCCGTCTTCAGCCACTCGCGCTTCGCAGGCGGTGGCGTTTTCTTCGGGGGCAGTTGTGCCGGGTGAACCGTTGCGGCTTCCGAAATCGTGCTCATGGCCGGAGACTAACTTGAATTGGCCGATCTTCAACCTTGGTGTCTAAAGCGGGACAACGGCCCTCAATTTGCGAGGGATCCGGCCTGGCCTGAGCAGATGGGTCACAGGTCGATTGGTGAGCCAAGCGGTTCGCGATTCGGCAGTATTTCGAGTCCTTGCAGCCCGCGCAGGTGCTCCACGAGCGATTTACGCCGGGCTTTGTTCGGACGCAGGATCATCGCGCCCGAAGGTGTGACGCTGACACGAAACTGCATGCCATTCGTGAAGTGTCCTTGGGAAAGAACATCCTCGGAGAGCGAGAGCTTGTGTTCGGCTTCCAGCGTGGCGGTCATAAGGTGGCTTGTACTCACTTGGTCTGAAAAGACAACTGGGGGATTGGCTAGGAGCCGACCAGCAGCCTTGAGGCGCAGCAGCGTTTTGGAGTGCTCCAGCCCTCTGGAGTTTTACGGAGGTCAATTGACGTTCGAGATCGCCAGAAGACTGGTTCATGAGTTCATACGGCCGGACGCCTTGTTGATGTGTTGCAGATGGCGTCATTTACCCCATCTGGCCTGATTCTCCGCAGACGGATGTCAGGTAATTGGTTATCTGCTTTTCAGCCTCATCATCTCCAACAAAGTGAGATCCGAGCCATATCAGCGCAATGCCTGCGACAGGCATGAACAAAGTCCACACGAACAGTAAGGAGAAAATGGCCACACCGCCAAACCAGATCGCCATAAACAATTGTACGAATCGTCCAGCCGAAATTCGTCCCCGTAACTGGCTTCCTTCCGCGGTGGATTCGATTCGGCCATGAAACACAGGAGTGCTGCGGCGAGACACCCAGCCAAACGACCAGCCAACATGAACTGACGCTCCTAACACATGCCCATTTGCACCCGCAGTATAGTCACATGTTCCCCTCAGGGTTTCGTAGATCTTTTCTTTCAGAGCCTCGGGTTGCATGGCTGATTCGAATACCAGTTCATCTCCTCCCAAAAAAAACCGTCGCAACCGCGTTCTGATGGAGCCGATGATCGATCTAATCTGGGGAGTCATATGCAAGCCACTCTGTTACGGACACTCACTCCGTGAAACCATTGGTGCGAGAATTACTTCCCCACGCTCAATATACCCCACATCAGCACAGCGTGGCCGGGGAAGGTGCAGACGAACTCGTATTCACCGGGCTGTGACGGTGCTTTGAGTTTGATGATTTCCTTATGGCCGGGTTCGAGGAGCTTGGTGGCGGCGAGGATTTCTTTTTCGAAGGCGGCGGGCATGAAGGCGCGGCCTTGCTTGTCGAGTTTGTCGGGCGTCATGGTCATGGCGGCCATGCCGATGTCCATGTGCTTGCCGGGCGGGACGATGACGAGGTTGTGCGGCATGACGTCGTCGTTTTCGAAGATGATCTCGAAGTTTTTGCCAGCCTGGACTTCGATGCGCGTGGTGTCGAAGCGGAGCTGCTCGTGGACGGTGTGGACGACGAAGACATCGACGCTGATGGTTTTCAGCTCGGCGCGGATGGCTTTGCCAGCGTCGCCTTGCAACGCGGCCATTTCTTTGGCGGCGGCGATGACTTCAACGTAATCAGGATTGCTGCGGTCCTGCGGCTTGACGGTCTTGCCGTAGGCGAGGACGGAGTCGGTGATGGGTTTGGCGAGCGTGGCGTCCCAGTGGGTCTTGGGGAACTTCATCAATGCCTTGGCGGCGGTGTTGCGCTCCTTGCTGTCGATGAGGTGCCGGGCGGCGAGTTTAAAGTTCGCAGCGGCGTTGTCAGCGCCGGTCAAAGGCAGCGCGGCGAGCACGGCGCGGAGACGACCACCGTTGATTTTGCCCTCATTGAGCAGCGCGGTGAGGTGCGGCTGAAATTTGGCCCGCAAAGCGGCCTCGTTCGCAGGAATGAGGGTGATGGATTCGACGAGGTAGTTGAGCTGGCCGCCGTCGCTGACGTTTTCCGCCCAGATGGCGTCGGGGCTGCGGGCGGCGAAGACGAGCATGGCAAAAGCGGAGCGCTTCACCGGCGCGGTCTTGGCATCCTTGGCGAGAGCCTTCAGTTGAAGGGCGTAGCGGGTGACGACGCCAGGATTGTCGGTGTAAACGAGCTTCGCCAGTTCCTCGGCGGTGCTGCCAGCGCCTTCGCGGGCGTCGATGAGCTTGAGCATGTTGTGGATGACGAGTGGGCGCTCGCTGCCGCTGAGCTTCACCATTTCCTCCAGCGCTTTCACGCGGATGTCGGCGGTGAGCTTGGGGCGTGTGAGCTTTTCGATGAGCACGGGCTCGACATCGGGCAGGCCCTTCAAGTCAGCGTCGGTGGTCTTGGCGATGAACTCGGCGAGCGCGGAGGGGTCTCTGGGCAGGACTTTGGTCTTGAGGACGGATTGCAGGCCTTTGCGGCATTCGCTGAAGACATGGTTGATGTAATCGTCCGTGGGCTGCTTGAGCACGTCGTAGGCGATTTCGAGAGCCTTCTCCGCTTCAGGCGTCGGCTGGTAGAAGCTGAGGGCGCGGACGGCGTGCATGCGGACGCGCATGTCGGCGTCGTTGACGGCGACTTTGAGCAGATCGAGCGCTCCGGGCACGCGATCCTTCCAGTAGCAAAGCACACGCGTCGCGGCGGCACGAGCGCGAGGCTCGGATGAGGCGAGAACTTGCTTCAAGAGGTCCACATCGACGACATCGACCCACTGGTGCGTCCAGAGTGCTTCGAGGCGGTGGTGCTCGTATTCCTTGTTACTCTTGTCGAGCTTCGCGGCCCACGCTTTGGCGGCGGCGGCGACTTTGGCAGGCGCGTGCTTCGCGAGTTCGATCTTCGAACGCATGCGCACGTTGTCTTCCCAGGCCTTGAGGTTTTCGAGGAGGTTCTCGATGCTTTCGCCGTGGATCTTGGCGGGCTTGAGCAGTTCGCGGCCTTCATAAGTGAGCTTGTAGATGCGGCCGTGGCCGTGGTCGCGATTCGGATCGCGCAGGTGGTGCTGCATGTGGCCGATGATGGCATTGGCCCAATCGCAGAAATACAACGCGCCATCCGGGCCGACGCTGATAGCGCTGGGGCGGAAGGTGGGATACACGGCGGGATCGGCTTTGACGAGTTCGTTGCTGATCTCGCCCTTCATGCCCGCGCCATCATGCTCAAGCGGCACGCGCCAGATGCCCTGGTAGCTGATGACGTTGGTGTTGAGGAAGTTGTTCTGCCAGTCTTCGGGAAAATGGCGGCTGGAGATGATGTTATTGCCGGGGCTGGGGCGCGCCGGGCGCTTCCAGAACTCCTTTAACTTGGCGCTGCCGCCGCCTTCGCGTGGCAGGTAGCATGACGAGGCTTCGGCGAAGGTGTTCACGTTGCCGGTGGCATCGGTGAAGTAAGCATTGCCCCAGCGATCCCAGATTTTGCCATGCGGATTGACCGTGGCATCCGTGGTGAAGCGTTCCAGGCTGCGGCGGTTGAGGTCAAAACGGTAGATGCAGCCGTTGGTGTTGCGCACCGGACCGTAGAGTGTCTCGACCTGCGTGCGGTGGAAGACACCGTCGCTCGGATACAAGGCACCGCCGCAGTCGTAGCTGAGCGCGTTGGTTTCATGATGCGAATCGGCGGCGCAGAGGCCCATGAGCAGAATGGTGCGCTTGTCGCCTTTGCCGTCGCCATCGGTGTCCTCGATATACACGAGGTTCGGCGACTGCATGACGATGACGCCGTTTTTGTAAAAGTTGAAGCCGGTGGGGCAGTTCAGATCATCGACGAACTCGGTCATCTTGTCCGCCGTGCCGTCGCTGTTCGTGTCTTCAAAGATGAGCAGGCTGTCGCCCTTTTTGCTGGTGGGCGTGCGCTCGGGGTAGTTCAGCCAGGCGGCCACCCACAGGCGGCCTTTCGTGTCCCAGGCCATCTGCACGGGATTCACCAGCTCGGGAAACATCTTCTCATCGGCAAACAGCGTGAGTTTGAGGCCTTTTTCCGGCTGGATGTGCTTCATGTGTTCCTTCGCATCGGGAAACGCGACCAGGCCTTCCGGCGTGAAGGTCATGCCGGTCATCGGCACCTTGTTGAACTCCTTGCCCTCCTTCGGATTCGGCATGTTCGTCGGCACGGGCTCGACGCGCGGGAGGTTGTCGTCCTTCACCTCAATGTCGCCGCCTTTGGCAATGGCTTGGACGCGCTTGTCACGGTTCGCGGTCTTCACATCGCGCTGCGCCATCTCCTGCATCATCGTCTGGTAATTGGAAATGTAGGGCTTCTCGGGATTGCGCTCGTTCTGCTTGAAGCCGCCGACGCCAGCGGTGTAGGCGAGGCCGCTGCGACCGCCATAGACATTGTAGCCGTCCACGGTGCGGTAGCGCTGATGCCACTCCCAATTCTTCGCCACGATGGCCTGACGGAGCTTTTCATTCACCTGCGGCGCGTCTTTGCCCGTCAGGGCTTTGAAAGCCGCCTCGGCGATCGCTTTGTCGCCCGTGGTTGTCACATAAAGACCATCCAGTGTGCTTCCTTCGGGCAATCCCTTCGCCGTGGGCTGATACAGATCGACCATGGCGACGCCTTTGGCCTTCGCCACGTCGAGCATGGCGGCGGTGTAGTTTTGCAGGTTCGTGTTCGTGTCCTCAACCTTCGGCAGGCTCGGGTTCGCGAGCTTTTGCAGCGCGATGGGCGAGAACAGCACGATGTGCGGCGCGCCTTTGCCGTTGTAGTTCTGCGCTTTGGCGTCGTCGATGAACTTGGCGAGGTTCTTCTTAAATTCCTCGATGCCCTCGTAGCCTTTGAAGGACTCGTTGTAGCCGTAGAAGGCGAAAATCACGTCCGCTTTGACCTTGGCGAGCCATTCGTCGCGCGTGCCGAAGTTGTCGATGCGGTGCCAGGTCTGCACCTCGTCGCCGGAGAAGGCGAGATTGCGAAACGTGAGGTCTTTGTCGGCGTTGGCCTGCGTGAGGAGCGTTTCCAGCCAGCCGAAGTGCTGCGAGCGGTCCGGCAGCGCATTGCCAAGGATGGCGATGGAGTCGCCGGTTTTGAATTCGACCTGCGCGTGGAGCGCGCAGGCGGCGAGGAGGAAGCAGAGCAGTTTCTTCATGGGTCGGGAATGGCGGGCAGGGCAATACGGGAGCCGAGGGTGGATGTTTGCCTGGAAAGCACAAGCCCGGTTTGCCCGACGACATGCCCGCACTCGTCTGTTGACGCCAGACTGTTAAGGTTCTTTAACTAGCGGCGAATCTTGTCCTGCAATGCCGACTCTTGAATCTCTTCTCTCACCCGGTCTGCGCTACGGCCTGGAACACGGCAGCCTGACCTGCTGGATCATCTGCGGCGTGCTGGCGCTGCTTTCCATCATCAGTTGGGCGGTGATCCTGAGCAAGCGCATGCTGATCACGCGTGTGCATAAAGCAAACCTTTCGTTCCTGCGTGAGTTCCGCGAGAGCAATCATCCGCTGGAGCTGTTTCAAAAGCGCGAGCATCACGAGTTTGCCGCCTTTTATCACATCTACCACGCCGCCTGCCGCGAGATGGCCTGGTACCTCCTCGGCGAGGACGAGCCAGGGGAAACCTTTGCGGCGAGATTGCAGGGCGCGGGGCGCATCACGCCTTCTCAAATGAGCGCGGTGCAGAACGCGATGGAGCGCAGCGTGGCCGAGGCGGCGCTGCGACTGGAAGCACGCATGGCCTGGGCGGCCACGGCGTTGAGTGCCGCGCCGCTGCTGGGCCTGTTGGGCACGGTCTGGGGCCTGCTGGATGCCTTCAGCACAATGACGTACACCGACGCCAGCCTCGCCGCGCTGGCACCGGGTGTGACCACCGCGCTCGTCACCACGGTGCTGGGCCTGCTGGTGGCGGTGCCGAGCATGCTCGGCTACAACGGCCTGGTGAACCGCATCCGCGGCATGGTGGTGCGCCTCGACAATTTCGCCAGTGAGCTGAGCGCGGCTCTGGACCGCGCGTTTGTGGATCATCGCTTCACCAATGAGACACTGCCCAGCATGGGTTCTCTGGGCGCGCCCTCCATGCCGGCCTTCAGCGGGGTCGGGGCCGGGCCGTTGCACGTCTTTGCCGCGCGCGCATGAAACGGATCTCCAACCAGCGCCAGCTTCGCCTGATCTCCGAGATCAGCATCATGCCTTTCATGGATGTGGTGCTGGTGCTGCTGTTTGTCTTCGTGCTGGCAGCGCCGCTGGTCAAAACCAACTCCTCCTGGCTCCCCACAGCCCAACCTTCCGCATCTCCTGGAAGCGCGGCTCCTGCTGAGAGAGTCACGCTGCTGGTGAACCGTGATCTCTCTGTGACCCTCAATGGCGCGATGCTCGCGCGCGCCGCCCTGCCCTTTTCCTTGAAACAAATCGAGACACGCGCCCCCGGCACCGGCGTGGAAGTGCGCATGCACCGCGATCTGCCTGTGCAGCAACTGGTGGAGATCATGGGCATGCTGGAAGCCGCCGGTATTCAAAAAACCGCCGTCACCACGCACGCGGACGAACCCTGACCTGCCATGAAACGCAGCCGCCCCACCACGCTGGAGCCGATCTCGGCGGCGACGTTCGTCATCTTCGCGCTGCATGTCGCCCTTGCTGGCGGCCTCTGGTGGTGCTGGCGCGAATACTCGGCGCGCCCCAAGGAGACGAAGCTCACCTGGATGAAACCCGCCGACTTCAAAACTGCGGCCCCCGCCACCACACCGCCAGCCCCCCCTAAACGCGACACACCAGTAGCGGCGGCATCTCCAGCCGCGCCGCCGGCCGCCAAAGCAACCCAGGAGGAGCCGGTGCAGAAGGCCGTGCTCGTCGCCGCGCCGCCAGAACCACCGCGGATGGAGCCTGTGCCAAATGAGACCGCCAACCCGCTCTTTGCGTCTACCATCCCGGCCCCCAAACCCTCCGCCAACCGCAGCATCACCCTGCGCCGAATCCTGGAGAAGCCCGCTGTGGCCGCCGCCCCTGGCAAGCCTGCGCCACCGATGACCAGCCCCACACTGCTGGACATCGCCCGCCTGAACACCCTGCGCGCCACCCCAACGCTTCCGTCGTCCGCCAACGTGATCGACCCGGACGCAGAGGTGAATCTCGACGCCGTGGATGAGGCGCTCAATGCTGCCTTTCTCACCCACTGGACCGCACCACCGATCACCGCCGTGCCCGAGGCGCAGCGTGAGGCGCGGCTGAACATCTCCATCGGCCGGGACGGCACGATCTTGAAGTCGCAGATGAGCAAATTCTCCGGCTCGCACGATCTTGACCAGTCCATCATCGAGGCCACCGCGCAGGTGAAAAAAATTTCCGCCACACTGCCTTCAAATTTTTCCAAAGACAGCTACGATCTGGAGTTGAACTTCATCCTGCTGCCCTGAACCACGCATGAAACCACGCGCCCTGCTGCTCCTGCTCACCCTCGCCGTCACCGGCGTGCAGGCAGAGGAACGCGGCATCTTCGGCACGCTGAAAGGCTGGGTGGGCGCCATTCCAGGACTGGGTGGCAAAAAGGCGGATGCGCCGAAGAAGATCATGACGCGTGTCCGCGTCACTCCCTTCACGGGCGGCACCGGTGCCAGCGCCGAGTCGGCCTTGCGCAAGGAGCTGCTCGCCTCGCGTGAGTTCTTCGTCACCGGGCCGGATGAGAAGGCAGACTTCAGCCTGGAAGGCTCCTCCAGCGGCGGCCGCGTCAATGGCCGCCTGCGTGATGGCAAGGGCAAGGATCTTTTTCAGCGCACCTATGCCGCCCCAGGTCTGGATGAAAACCTGAAGGCCTTCGCCGACGACATCATCTTCACCATCACCGGCCGCCCCGGCCTGGCCACCAGCCGCATCGTTTTCGTCAGTGACCGCTCCGGGCGCAGGCAGATCTACATCTGCAATGCCGAGGGAGGCGAGGTCAACCAGGTCACGCATGACAAGCACGGCGCGGTCTCGCCCACGCTCTCGCCAGACTCCTCGCTCGTGGCCTTCACGAGTTACGGCAGCGGCTTTCCGGTGGTGAACCTGCTCGACCTGCACGCCGGCTGGGAGCGCGGTGTCACCGACACGCCCGGCACCAGCTTTGGCGCGGCTTTCTCCCCGGACGGCTCCCACCTCGCGGTGGTCATGAGTTTCATCGGCAATCCCGAAATCTTCGTCAGCGATCTCAACACCAACACCGCCTCCTGCATCAGCGACTCCATCGGAGCCCCCGCCAGTCCCTCCTGGCATCCTGAAGGCAAACAGATCGTCTTCTCCAACGACGACG
>Ga0209573_1005962_pt1 | contig 10534 bp, 6 predicted proteins | sample TNRBio252014_DNA_FD_185870 | JGI IMG/M metagenome (GOLD analysis project Ga0209573, IMG submission 185870) | Wastewater treatment Type I Accumulibacter community from EBPR Bioreactor in Madison, WI, USA - TNR Reactor_6/25/2014_ DNA (SPAdes)... | ecosystem: Engineered > Bioreactor > EBPR >...
CGCATCCAAATATTCTGGAAGTGCGCAGATGCGAGGCCCTGGCGAATGGATCCGGAAAAGGTGGTGTTTCAGTTTGAGCAGGCTGGCGACGTACTGATTCTGACACCCGTTGGTCCGTTTATGGAGTTCCGGGACCATGATATCCGGAATGCGTACAACGAAGCCTATCGACGACTTTGTGAACCGGGTGTCCGCCACTTATTGGCGGATTTCTCACGGCTGGATTATTTCGGATCGACGTTCGTGGGCATCCTGGTGCGACTGGCAAAACGCGTCCGTTCCAGCCAGGGTGAAGCCGTGCTGTGTCATCTGTCTGACAACATGACTCAGATGCTGAAAACACTCATGCTTCTCGAGAACACGCGAACGGACTTCTACTGGAATTCTTATCCGTGTCGCGACAGCGCCCTTCAGGCACTGGCCAATGTCGGCCCGAAGATCTGAGCCCGGACTGTCGAAAGCAATTCAGGTCTTGATCTCGAAGATCGCTTCCACCTCGACTGCAGCTCCCGTTGGAAGGGCTGCGAATCCCAGCGCGCTGCGGGCGTGATAGCCATCTCCGGTCTTGCCGAAGACTTCATGCAGCAGATCTGAACAGCCATTAATGACGAGGTGCTGATCCGTAAAACTTCCGGCTGAATACACACATCCGAGGACTTTCAGCACTCGAAGTCCATTAAGGGTGCCATGCATATTGTAAACGGAACGCAGAATCTTTCGGGCACAGTCCTGTGCCGCCTGATAGCCCTGCTCAACGCTCAACCCGCCTCCCAGGACACCCTTCAGATCACTCACATGGCCAGATGTTATCAGCTGATTCCCCGATCGGATGCACAGGTTCAGATATCCCGGGGTAATCGGCTCGAAACTGACGCCCAATTCCATCGCTTTCTGATCAGGATTCATGTTCTGCGGCTCAATTCTGAATGCGGAAAAAAAGAACCAACTCGGGAGACGATCAGTCAATCTTTATCAAAGTAACCGCGGCATCACAAAGCAAAGGATTGCGGGCACTTTCCTCTTTCTCAAACCTCGATAAGTCATGCTGGCCGGTCGCAGGCTATCGGTCCCGACGGCGATGTGAGTGTTTTTGTCCGGAAGGTCGCTTTGACTTTCGGAAGCGAAAAGCAGTGATCCTTCGGTAGAGTCTTCCCAACGCAGCGGACAGGTTTTGTTCTTTGATTGTCACCCAATGCCCAAAACGACTGACAAGGTACAGCACTCGACGAATCCGTCGGTCTGTTGCGATTGTCTTTCTTCGGATTTCAGAAACTCCTCGTCGACCTGATCCTGCACTTCCCATCCTTCCTTCGTAAAACCAGCGCACAATCGTCAAGTGGCTCATCGAACATGGTGGACGAAAGAAGACATCAAAACAGTGCGGACATTGGAATTTCCGGACTGGAAGGGCATACTGCCACATCGCCCAGCCATGATACGGCAGTGGAATCAGATGATCCGAGCAGAACTCGCACCGATAACTGGATGTGTTCGATGGTGGCAATTTCCAGTTCTCGCAACCTGATCATTCCAGGGTCACTCACTGCAGAACATCAGGCAACCAGCCGGTCACCGGCTGCCACTTCACTTTCCGGAATCTTTCATTCCATAATGGAACGTGAGATTGGTCGGCAGCAGGCACTCTATTTTGCTGCTGCAATCACAGCGTCGTAATTCGGATGCTCGGCAATCTCGCGGCAGTATTCGACATACTTAATCGTTCCGTGCCCATCAATAACGAATACGGCCCGGCACAGACATCGATCCATCGGACCTCCCTTGATAAGAACGCCGTAATCTTCGCCGAACTTCGTGCAGCGATGAGCACTGAGTGTGATCACCTTGTCAATGCCTTCAGCACCGCACCACCGTTTCTGACCAAACGGCAGATCCATGCTGACGACAAGAATCTCCACATTTGGAAGCGAAGCCGCGGTTTCATTGAATCTGCGTGTCTCTGCGTGGCAGACTGATGTGTCCAGTGACGGTATCGTTGCAATGATCCGGGTCTTCCCGTGACTTCCAGCCAGTGAAACATCTTCCAGTGCCGTATTCTGCAGCACAAATTCCGGTGCCGTCGCTCCCGCCGACAATGCTGCACCCGCCAGATCAACGGGGTTGCCTTTCAGGGTTACCGCGCCCTTTCGGATCTCCGCCATTACTTGATTCTCCCTGCGTTAAATCTTCCGACATTGCACCTGGAAATTCCTGTTCGGTATCCGATCGGATAACCGCTTCGGAGTATGGTGGCCCGTCCGCGTGATTCAACCCGCCGAGTCAGGCTTCCCCAGAATTGTCGTTTTCCGGGTGAAGTGCAAATCGAATGGGCTGATTTGCTGAACCGTTTGCTGACAAAAAGATCTCATCCAGTGACGCGTCAATCACACGGCACAATGATTCCAGGTCCAGATCGTCATCATCGCAGCCGAAAGGTTCCTCTGTATGTTCGGCTGCTGTTTCCAGCCCCAGCATGAAGTAGCTGACCAGAGCCGTGACCGGAATCGCCCACCAGCCGAAATCATGGGCAATTCCCCAGGGAAGTGTCACCAGGTACAGAAACACACACTGCCGGGCAAACGTGCGATATGAGCGGGCGATCCTGGTGTTTCGAATTCGTTCGCAGCCCCCGACGATCTCCAGAAGCTTTCGCAGATCCTCGTCAATCACAATCAACAGACCTCCGTCGATCAGTCCGGCGAGCTTCCAGCGACTCATCTGGTCATAAAGCCTGGATACCAGATAAGTCGGGACATGCTTGGGGATCTCGTCTCCTTCAAGGATGTCAGAATCCTCTACGGAGACGCCGTCGCGAAGGTGATCCTTCAGGCCCCACGCAAACGCGGACAGCAGCCTGCGAACCCGCAGCATGTCCTCAGCGGGTGCGGGAATCATCCGTGCAATTTTCAACGACAGATTCCTGGCCGTATTGATCAGGTTGCCCCACAGGGTTCGCGCTTCCCACCAGCGCGCATACGAGGTGTTTGTCCTGAATACCAGCAGCCAGCCGAGCACCAATGCCAATGCCGCATGAATGTCTCCGGGAACATCCGCGAGCGGTTGAAGGCGATCTCGGGCCATCAGGAACGCAGGCACGGCCGCATAGGCACCGACCAGAATCGCGTACAAACCAACACGCGACAGCATCCGACGCATGAAATACGGCAGAAACTCCGATTGATTCATGGCAGACTTCTATGTTGAAGAACTCCCGGACAGATAATGCTGCGACACCGCGAATGTCGGCCGCAGGGACGGCAGGAGTCTATCGCACAGGATCAAGGCGTGAACTCAGGAATTGCGATCGCCGGTGGATTGCGACCTGCTGCAGACTCAGACCACGGTCTGCTCGGTCGCCAGCAGTGCTCTGGTCAGGAATTCAAGCTGGCTGGCGACAGCACGGGCCCTCAGAAAATCTCCAGCCCGGGCAAACGTCCCCAGCTCTGTCCCCAGATCTGAAAATGACATCAGCCCAACCGTACCTCCGGTTCCCCGAATCCAATGGGCCAGTTCGCGCAGGCGTCGATCATCACACGACTGGATTGACGACTGAATGCGGGGAATAGCAGCGTCGACCTTTCTAAGAAACCGCACGGCAAACTCCCGGAACACGGGATCTTCGGGCATTTTCGGAAGTGGCAGCATTTCTGCGGAGCCTGAGGTAATCGACTCTTTGACTTCCGGTATGGCTACTGAGGCACTCGGTAGCAGAATCGAACCCGGCGATGCAGATTCTTCGACATCACGGCCCAACTGCTCGGACACCGCACGAAGCAGGCTGTCTGTAGCGATCGGTTTCGTAAGGTATCCCGTACAACCTGCGGTCAGACACTGCAGCTGATCCTTATCCATTCCATTTGCAGTAATAGCGAGTACCGGAGTTGTAACGCCCATGGAACGCAGACTGCGGGTTGCCGTATACCCATCCATAACGGGCATCTGCATATCCATCAGGATGATGTCAAACGATTGATTCGCCACTAACTGAACGGCCTGCTGTCCATGTTCCGCCATGACACAGTCCGCTCCCGCTCGACGCAACACCAGTCCAAACAGGTCCCGATTGGCATCCACATCGTCAACAATCAGTACGCGAACTCCGTCGAGCCTGGCGTGGATCCGCTTTGAGTGGTCAGGTAATGAAAGCGACATTTCCGCTTCACTGGCTGACAGCAGTCGAGTCTGGCTGAGGTCACCCGTGGCGATACTGACCGTAAAAGTGCTGCCCAGACCAGGTTCGCTCACCAGTTCAATTTCGCCGCCAAGTGCCTGAGCCAGATGGCGACTGATCGGAAGGCCAAGCCCTGTTCCCCCATATTTTCGAACGACCGACGGATCGGCCTGTTTGAAGGGTTCAAAGACATCCTGCTGTGCCGCGTGAGGAATTCCGGGGCCGGTATCCTGTACGTGGATTCTGAGTTTTTCTTCGAACGGATCCGTATCCACCAGCAGGTTCACGCTGCCAACAGATGTGAACTTGATCGCGTTACCGATCAGGTTTGTCAGTATCTGACGCAGTCGAGTGGGGTCGGTGCGGATTGACTCAGGAATCTGATTCACAACCCGCAGCGACAACCGAAGATTCTTGTCCATGGCCTTCGACTGAAGTGCTGAAAGGACGTCGAACAGCAGTCGATAGGGTGCCACTTCAATGGTTTCGATCGTCAGCTCCCGCGCTTCTATACGAGACAGATCAAGCAGGTCGTTCAGAAGTCGGTGCAGATGATTTCCGTTGCTCAGCACGCGTTGCAGAAACGAACGCTGCTCGGCGGTCAGCGGAGCATCTCCTTTCAGAAGCAGTTCCGTGAATCCCAGGACGGCGCCAATCGGAGTGCGAATTTCGTGGCTCATCCGGGCGAGGAACTCACTTTTCGCCTTGCTGGCCTCTTCGGCCGTGTCGCGTGCCGCCGCCAGTTCATGCTGCGTACTGCGAAGACTGTCAGCGGTGGCCCTCAGTTCCGTCGCCTGGGCTTCCAGCGCAGCCGTGCGTTCCTGAACAATTTCTTCCAGATTGGCGTTCAGATCCTGAAGACTTCGAAATCCCTCGGCATTCTCCAGAGCGGCACCGGCAATTGTGGTCAGATACCGTGCAATGCGCAGTTCATTGGGTCCGTACAGGTTTCGGATTTCCTGATGTCCGACCACAAGGCACAATGGAGTTCTTCCGCGCACAATCACGGGACAGACAAGCAGCGACCTCCACTCCGACGAAGCGACGGACTCCGAGAGCGCTTCTCCACACTGGATTGCCTGTTCCATAAGTGACCGACACGAGTCTGGAACTTCGATCAGAGGGCCCTCAGATGCGGTTGAAAGGACCTCCGCATGCGGACTTCGCAGCAGTCGTCGCGCAGCATCACTCAGGATCTGGCGGATTTGCAGAATGTCAGTGCCACCGGCGATTCTGCGACCCGATTCCAGCAGGAAATCAAATCGATCTGCAATTGACAGTGAGGCCAGCGACTGCTGAGGTAATTGCTCGGTCCGAAATGTCGTCAAACGTTGCTGTGCAATCTCCAGCATGCTTTCGGACCGCTTATATCCTCGATCGACGCAGATCTTCTGCAGCAGCAGATCGCTCTGAATGGCCTCATATTCGGCATGCTGGTCTCGAGCGATGCGGAGGCTTCGCTTCAGCAACCACTGGGCTCGAAAATTGCGATTTCGGAAGATCTGAGACCAGGCGTATTCCCGCAGCGCGTGAGGAAGTTCAGTGCGGAATCTCAACGCCAGTCCGACCGCCTGCCGCGAGATCTTTCGATGAGCCATGATGATGGCGCGACGTCGGCTTCGAAGAATCGGAGGGCGGCACTCAAGTTGCCTTCGTAAGGCGGTTGCCTTCCAACTGTACAGCGGCACCGTGTATGTATTCGAAATCCCGGCTTCCCGTGCGACGCGAATCCCGGTGTCGAATGCTTCAAGCGCTCGTTCGAACTGCTCTTCGTGAAGCAGGCAGACACCGCGGGCCAGCAGGACCTGAGCCTGCCCCTGTACGTCGGCCCGCGGACGTTCCAATTCTGCCATCAGCACGTCCGATGGCAGATCCCCGTCGGTGGCACGCGCCCAGACTTCCAGGATATTTCCGCAGACCTGAAAATCTCCCACCGCCAACCCGGATTCGTAGGTCTCCCGGGCAACCTTGACGGCGTCGCGGAATCGACCCATTCGGTACAAAGACGCGGCAATCTGGTACTGCGCCGTGTGCTTCTCCCAGTAATCACCGGCCCGCTCAAGAATTCGCACACTGCGGCGTCCGACATCGACACATTCGTCGTACTGGGCCGCGGAATACAAGGCGATAGCAAGACAATGCAGTGACTGTCCCTGCCCCCAGATGTCATTTTGTGCCGTGCGAATCTGCAATGAACGTCGCCCGTAGGCAATTCCTCGACGGCTCAGCGGAATCAGACTCATTGCCGGCGCATGCTCGGAATACGCCTGAGCCAACTCCGGAGTAGGAGCATACTGTTCAGCAAGATTCAGTCCCCTCAGGTGCGAATGCAGTACGCGGACTTTGCCACGCACGTACCAATAGGCATAAGCCAGTCGGCTGTGCAGCCGCCAGATCAGCCGTTCGGACGCGGATGGCTCCCCCGACCGGCGTCCTACCAGAAGCCGCGGAAACAAGGAATGCAGGAATTGAACGCCGATTTCACGCATGACGGAAAGTGGCAGCCGCCAGGACGGCGTGATTTTTCCTCCCAGACTGACGAGCGCCTCCTCCCACAGCTCGATCGCCCGATCCTTGCGGTCCTCCTTAAAAGCCAGTTCTCCCAGTTTCAAAGTGACTTCAGCACGAGTGAAGGCCGAATCCGCGCACTGAATGGCCTGTTCAAACAGAGGTTCAGCCTCTCGATACCGCCCACTCAGCATCAGCACATCACCCAGTCCATACAGGATCTGGAAGTCGGTACCCAGACTGCGGTTTTCGCGGCTGCGAAGCGCAATGCGGAACTGCTGCTCCGCAATTTCCAGAGCATGGGCACGATGAGCCCGCTGGGCCGCCTGAATTGCGTATCCGCCCGCTCGGCGAAGTTCACCGGCGGCGTCGAAATGAAAGGCGATGTCAAAGATCCGATCCGGATCAAACTGACAAAGATAATCAGCCGCCCGCAGGTGAATGGATTTCTTCAGGTCTTCCGGCACACACTTCAGGACAGCATCGCGAATCTGGTCATGGAAGAATTCGTACATCTCACTGATGCGGTTTTCCCAGACGAGACAATTCTGCCGCGGTTCAAAAAGAAGACTCAACACTCGGTTCAGAGGAATTCCAGCCACCTGAGCCGTCATTTCAAGACGGAACTCTTTTCCCAGGACCGCACCAACGGCCAGCAGTTCTCTGGAATCGGCGGACAAACGCAGTAGTCTCTGCTTGAGAATTTCCACCGCTTCGCCGGACATCTGAAGATGCCGCAGGCGTGCTTCATCCAGTCGCCATCCCTCAGTCGAGGAAGTCATGATGCCGGATTCGACGATGCCACGCAGGACCGCGGACGCCACAAACGGATTTCCCTCGGACATTCTCCAGATCGACGACAGGGCAGGTTCCGGCAGGCTGCCAGCCATGGAGATCAGCAGCTGGTCATGATCCTGCCGAGTCAACGGCTCAAGACTAATACGAATCGAACACAACAGTCCCTGCAGTAATCGCTGAGCCACGCCTTCGGAAGGTCGCGTGCCAATCAGCAGACCAGTCCATCGGGAATTTGTGAGGTGCCAGGATTCCAGCATCAGCAGCGTCAGATCGTCGGCCCATTGCATGTCATCAAGCACCAGCAGAATGGGTTGTCGCTCACTTCCCATTGCGCCCAGCAGAATCGCAAGAGTCATGGCTATGCGACGGTCCGTCAGGACATGAACCGGACTTCCCGCTCCGGAAAGTTCCAGTGCGGCTGCGATCTCCTGATTGATGGCACCTAGTTCCTGTGCATGTTCAGACAATGCCGATCGCAGGACCATCTGCAAAGCGGCATCCTCACGAATCATCAACAGGCACTGCCTGAGTGCCTCATCAAGGGACGACAGAGGCGAAAGTCCGGCCTGATTCTTTCCCGTGGCTCGAAGGATCCGAAATCCCCGGCCAGCCGCGGTTCGGGCAACCTCCAGAAAGAGACGTGACTTTCCAAGTCCCGACGCGCCACTGACAATTACGGTGCGACTTTTGCCGACCTGAATCAGCTTCAGTTCCGATTCGATCGAGTCCAGTTCTGCCGTACGCCCGACAAATGCCGGCTCAATCAGAGAATCTCGCTGGTCACACGTCCCCAGAATCAGCCGCTGCGGCGCCCCGCCTGCGGCACGCAACTGTTTCAGATCATGCAGGACACCCGCCGCCGACTGGTAGCGGTCTCGTGGCTGTTTCTGCAGCAATCGCTGCACGATTTCCTCGAGTGGCTGAGGGATCTCCGGGCGGATCTGGGTCAGCAGGGGAACCGGACAGGTCATATGCTGAAAAACAATGTCTCCGGACGCAGACGCCTGAAACAGCGGGGCTCCGGTGAGGCATTCAAACAACAATGTCCCCAGAGAATACAGATCTGATGACGGTCGCACACTCTCTTCCAGGGCCCCCAGGGACTCCGGGGAGGAATACATGGCCAGTTCCGCGGCGATGGCCGGATTGCTCATGCTCCTCAGCATCTGCAGTGGCGCAAACTCAGCAATGACAGCCTGACCACCTGCCGATTTTACGGAAGTCCGTCCCTGAATTGTGATGTCTCCGGGGCACAGCCATCTGCGAACGATTCCCGCCCGATGCAGCAGCAGCAGATCCTCAAGCAGATCTTCCGCAAATGAAATCGCCTGATAAAACGGCATCGGCGCCTGCTGAAGCATCTCCTTCAGCGAGACTCCCTCAACCACGGGACAGACGATCTCACCGATGTCGTCCGAGAACTCGAAACTCAGTGGTGCCCCGGCAAATACAGCGGCCAGCTCGGCATACTTTGCCGTTTCATACTCAAGCCGCAGGCGGACCGCCGTGGAAAGGTCCGAAGCATAGTCGATCGTATGAATCTGAATGCGATTGCCTGAATCGTCGGCGGCCGTCACCAGCTGAACAGGCCCTTCAGAAACGGCATTCGACCGATGACGAAACTCAGACCAACTGCGTTTCATAAGATCAGTCCGTATCCGCTGAGTTGATCTGGACGTTGACGATCTCCTGACGCCGCGCAAAGAAGGCATCCAGAATCCTGGGATCAAACTGCGTCCCGCGTCCGCTCTCCATAATTTCAAAGCACTTCCGCAGCGGGAATGCCGGCTTATAGGGCCGCTTGCTGCTCAGCGCGTCGAATACGTCCGCAACCGCCGTGATTCGCCCGACCAGTGGAATGTCTTCACCCGCGAGTCCCAGCGGATATCCACTGCCATCCCAGCGTTCATGATGAGTCAATGCGATCTGGCGCGCCATTTCCAGGATGGGCGACCGTGCCGTATCCATGATCTGTGCACCGATCTCCGTATGTCGCTTGAGCGTTTTAACGTCGCCATCCGACAGCGGATCTGCAATTCGTTTTCCGTAGCCACAGTGCTTCTGCATGGCTTCAAATTCTTCCTGCGTCAGCTTTCCGGGCTTCTGCAGAATGGAATCCGGAATCCCGATTTTCCCCACATCATGAAGCTGAGCAGCCGGTTCGAGGACGTTCAGTTCCTGTTCGGACAGTCCCAGCTCTTCACCGATGATCCTCGCGTAACGCCCCACACGAAGCACATGCTGTCCGGTATCATCATCACGAAACTCAGCAGCGCGAGCCAGGCAGTGAATCACGTCCAGCCGGGACAACTCCAGTTCGGCCGTCCTTCGGCGAACGGCCTCTTCAAGCTCTTCGGAGTATCGACACAGCCGATCCTGATAAGCCTTGATCTTCAGCACGTTGCCGATGCGCGCCAGCAGCTCCTCGCTGTGCACCGGTTTGCTGAGCAGATCGGTGGCGCCAGCCTCAAGGGCCATCAGCTTGACCGATGGTTCCTGATTCGCCGTCAGGATGATCACCGGAATCTGAGACATGTGAGCATCGGATCGCATCGCCTCAAGTATGTCCAGACCTGAGATGAACGGCATCTGAATGTCCAGCAGCACAAGGTCCGGATTCTTCAGGCTGATCAGCGGCATCGCCTGGGAAGCATGACTGGTGGAAAACACCCTCGTGTATCCACTGGAATTCAGATAGCTCTGAACCACTTCGATGTTCAGAGGCTCGTCATCAACAATCAGGATGTTCGAGTTCCGGCATTCTTCCGGAGCGCGCGTACCGCTCCGCTGCTCTGTTCGTGCGGGGGTAATGCAAAACCGACTGGAAACGGGTGGAGGGGCGCTCATCATGCTGACGTTCCGGGATGATTCAGACCATACACCGGTCAGAAGAACAGCGCGTTATTGCCTTTCTGACCAACCCGGATTCCCGCAGGCTAAGGCACTCAAGGAATCAGAGTGGCGGCGCGCAGGGGTACAGGTTGCCGAAACAATACACTCCAAACTCCACCATGGTGGCAGTGTTTACTTTTTCGCACACAGTTGTCTGATTTACGCAAC
>Ga0209573_1005963_pt1 | contig 10533 bp, 4 predicted proteins | sample TNRBio252014_DNA_FD_185870 | JGI IMG/M metagenome (GOLD analysis project Ga0209573, IMG submission 185870) | Wastewater treatment Type I Accumulibacter community from EBPR Bioreactor in Madison, WI, USA - TNR Reactor_6/25/2014_ DNA (SPAdes)... | ecosystem: Engineered > Bioreactor > EBPR >...
CTCGGCCAGGGTCGGCAGCCGGCCGTCGGCGTACAGCACGGGCGCGACAAGGATGTCGCCCAGCTCGGCCAGGGCCGGGCTTGGGTAGATCAGAGTCAGGTTGGGCAGCCCGGTTAGCCGGCCTTCGCTGCGCGCAAAGCGCAACAGCCCGCGCCGACGCTTGCGGCTCTCCTCGGTGTTGACGGCCTTCGGCTCGTACGACAGGATCATGCGCCGCTCGGCCTCGTAGCTCAGCAGCGACGCGATCGCCTTGGGCACGACACGCCAGGCCGAGAAGATCAGGCGCTTGGTGAAGGTCGCCAGCGCCGGGTCGGCATACGGTCCGGCCAGCTGATACGAAGGCATCGCCGGTGGAACCCACAACAGCCGCCAGGCGCCGTTGTCGAGCATGTCGGCCTGCATGGCGCGCAGCCGCGCGTTGCCAGGGTCGATCTTGCGATAGCGCTCCAGGTCGCTATTCGAGATCAACAGCCCGGGATGCGTTGACAGGATCGAGGCCAGCCGCGGCGCCTGCACGGGATCCTGGCACCCATCCTTAAAGCTGGTCTTGAACTTGTAGTCATCCATGAAGTTCAGCGGGAACGCCGCCGACTTCCAGAACTCGAGGGCACGGTCCGCGCCGACCTCGCCCGCGATTTGTTCCAGGCCGAGGTAGGTGTGCACGTCGGCCGCGGTGAGCGTTGGCGGAATCGATTGCACCTCGGTCAGCATGCCGTCGCGGTCCGGCGTCGCCGCCAGGCGCTCGGTGCGCACCATCACCTGGCGCAGGGCCTGCTCGAGCGCGCACTTGGCCGACTGTGCCGCCCCAGCGTCGCCGGAACCCAATCGATACAGCGCAGCGCGATAGCGCGCGATCAAGTTTTCGACCTCGGCCGTGCGGGCATCGTCGTCGCCGAGGAGAAACCGAATCGTGCGCAGAAAGTCGCGGTAGTGGTCGTCCCCACCTTGCGCGGCGCCTTCATCATCGAGCGTGTACATCTTGTAGGGCGTGGCCGAAAGCAGGATGACCCGGGCTTGCGAGTGCTGGTCGGTGTAGTTGAACAACCGCCGGGCCAGCTCACCATCCTCACCGGCGTCGTCGAGCAGGTGCTTGAAGCGCTGGAACTCGTCCATGATGATCAGGTCCGGTTCCAGCGCGTGCAGGCAGGTGCGCGCGAGCAGGCCGCGCAGGTCGCCGACCCAGGCCGATCGTTCGCGCACCACAGCGTCGGCCGGCGCGCTGTCGGCCCGGGTGTACGCCGCGCACAGGGCCTCGAAGCGCCGGCGCAGGGTCGGCTTGCCGGCAGCGTGCAAGGCCGCGTCCTCGTCGGCCAATGCGGCTACGAACGAGTTGGCCAGGGTCTCGTCGACTCGATCCGGATCGAAGCCCTGCACATAGGATCGAAACCGCTCGGCGCCGGTGTATCCGCGCATCACGTTCAACGGCGCCACGCCGCGATCGCCCCAGGCGCGGCGGAGCAGGTCGACCAGCAGGACGCGCTCGTCGACCATGCCCAGGCTCGACTTGAGGTCGAACGACGTGTTGGGCGTGAACGAGATGAAGTTGAGCTTACGGCCCTTGAGATCCTTGATCTGCAGCGGCAGCAACGTGATCCGGGTCGCGAGCGAGAAGTCCTCGTCTGTGCCGATCGCCAGGCGGTTGATGTTCTGGCGCGCGATGTCGGCGTTCGAGCAGATGTAGATCACGTCGATGCGGTCGACTTCATCCCACAACTTGTCGACGGCGCGCGCGATCAGGCCACGGGCCACCAGCGTCTTGCCCAGGCCAACCTCGTCGGCGATCAGGAACCGGCGGGTCGGGTTCGCGTCGCCGTACATCCGGGCGAAGACGTGGTCTACCGTCCGGCGCTGGAAATCGCGTAGGCCGCCGAGCACCTTGGCGACGTCGGGGCGCTGTTGGCCGTTCATGCCGTCGCCTCCGGCCCGGCCTTCAGGCTCTGTCGGGCCTCCCAGATCGGGGTCCAGATCGTGTCGATGCCCTCGGGGAGAAAGGACTCATCGGCTTCGCCCCCGCGCAGATCCTTGAGCACATCCGCCAAAGCATCCAGACGCGACGGATCCCGACTCAGCGCCGTGAGCATCGCCTCCAGCAACGGGCTGTCGTGGCGCGATCCGTGGTTGACGAGCGCCCCGCCCTCGCCTTCGACCGGCGTAACGGCCCCCATCCAGGCCGCCGGATTGTTCGGATCGCTCAACAGGAGCAGCAGGAAACGCAGCACCTGTTCGCGATCGCGCAGCAGCGCGCGCAACAATCGTTGATATCGGTCCGGCGGCGCGCCGACCAGCGTCGTCGCCTGGACGAAGCGTGCTGTGAGCGTCATCCGGCCTTCACGCGCCGTCAGCTCGAACGCGATAAACGACGTGAGCGATTCCGGCGCCAAGGGTCCGAACATGGCCAGGTTCTTGGGTGTCGTGGAGAGCGGTTCGGATCGACTCCCGACCGTGATCGGCCAGCAGCGGACGTCGACGCCGGCCGCGATCTGAGGCAGCTTGCTCGCCTCGAGGATGAGGTGATAGGTGCCGCCGGCGGTCGCCACCAGGGTCCGGATCCCCACCGCGGCAAGGCTATCTTGCGTAGCGCGCAGGCGCTGTTCAAGCTTTTGGCGCACGGGATCCAGCGGGCCCGGGCCTTTGGCCGGGCGATAGGCCTCGAGCAGGTCGATGAAGCGCGTCTGCCCGCTCTCGTGCTTCATCAGCGCATCGACGCCGAACTGGCTGCGCTTTCCGGCCAGCTCGACCAGGAACTCGACGTTGTGATAGAACGCGGCGTTGGTCGCATTCGCAGAGCCGGTGAAGAGCGCGCTTTTCCAACCCTGGTCGAAGACGAACAGCTTGGCGTGCAAGCCGGACAGCGGGGTCAGCCCATCAAACGGCTGTTGAGCCTCAGCCTCCGGCTCTTCGGGCTCGGCGGCGCTGCTCAGCGTGTAGGTGCTGGCGTAGTTGTCCATGGCCGCGCGCCCGACCTCGTCGAGGCTTTCCGCTCGCGAGACGAGGGCATGGTTCAGGCCGGTGTCGCTCAACTTCGCCAGGATCTCGGCGCTCAGAAACGGCGAGACGACCAGAGCCCGGTCACGACGCTCCGGGAAGGGCCACCCTTTGTGGCCCTCGATGCCGAGAGGATGGAACGTGAACTCCTCAAAGGGTTCGGGCACCTCGAAATCAACCCGCCGGATTTCGCGCTGTAGGCATTCGACATCCGCCCGTGTGCGCGCCGACGGCGCCTGGACCGCCAACGACGGCAGGATCTCGAGAAAGTCGCCGAGCGGGTTGGCATAGGCGAAGCCCCGCTGCCGGTCGACGAGCACGCCGTCGAGCACCAGCGACGTATCCCAACAGCGGTCAAAGGTCAGGTTGCGGCTGAGGCACAGGAAACGATAGCGGACCGGATCCTCAGCGGCGGCCGGGGCGAAACGCAGCGCCCAGACCTTGGGGTGGAACACGCCCATGGGATGAGGCGCGCGCACCGGAACCACGATCTGCTCGAGGTATGTCATCAGGAGCGGCGACACAGTCGGCACCGCGATCCGGCCGCTCTGGCAGAAGATGTGGAGGCGCTCTGAATTGCGGCGCAGCGACTCGAGGATGGCGAGCGGATCGGCCGTCGGGCGGCCGTCGCTGTGATCCCAATCGAATGACAGAAACGCCAACGGCACGGTCATCAACGCCAGCAGGTCGAGCGAGTAGGTCGTGCCGATAGCGCAGTCGAGCGAGTAGCCTTCCGGCGGTCGCAGGATTTCCAGGACGTGGCGGCGATCGTTGGGTTCGAGCATGGGTGCGTTACAGATCCAGTCCGGCAAAGATATCGGCCAGGTGAGTTTGGGCGTTGCCCCAGCGGAAATCGATGCGGCCGGTGCCGGCCCCGGCATCTATCCCGGCCGCGAGCCACAGATCGAGATTGCGCTGGTTCTTGAGTCGGGCCAGATCGCGTTTGAGAAAGGCCTCGCGGTTTGCCACAAGGTCTCGCGCATCGGCGTTTTTGCCCAGGTTGGTGGTGCGCGATGATGATGGCAATGCCAGGTGCAGCCATAGGTCGACAAAGGTCTTGGTGAAACTCGGGATGCGCGGATTTCCCTGCCGCACCGTAGCCCAGAAGGCATTCAGATCCCAGGCCGCAAGCTCGGCTCGCCGGACAGAAAGAGCAGCCTCCCAGGCAGCCAGTCGATCACGGTAGAGATCGATCAGCTCTCTGTGGCGACTGGCTTCCGAAAGAAGCAAGTTGTAAAGCAACGCCGCGCCATGGATGGCCTCGGAGAAGTTCTGAGCGTGGCGGAGTTGCTCCTGGATACGGGGTCCGAACTCCGCGCGTTGCGGGTGCTCCCACGGAAAATCCAGCCGCTCAACGGGCTTGCCGTGAGCGGCCAGGAAGGCAAAGAGCGACCCGGCGGTCTGGCTAACGATCCGCTCCTGTAGGTAGAGTGCCTCGGGCCGCGTGAGCGCCAGCGTCAAAGCCTTGGGGAACTCGGCCGGGGCCGGCGGCAGGCCGGCGTGCCAGTTCGACCGACGGCGTTCGACGACCAGGCCGTCGTCGTCGCGGGACGTTTCGATTGTCAATTCGCCGCCGCGGTCGAGGAGCCGGTGATACTGGTCCTGTGCGCCCGGGTAGCTGCGGATGCCGAGCACGCGCAGGCCCTGCCAGTAGACACTACTCGGCAGGCGTTGGAGTTTCTCTTTGGCGCGCTGGCCGATGACGCCCTCGGTCTCGGCCGAGTCGATCAGGGCCTTGATCACCGCGATCTCGGCGGCTCGCCCGCGGTTGGCGGCCGAGTAGCTGGCTCCGCTCGGCTGGCCCTTGCGGGATCGTTTGCGTTCAAGATCGAGGTAAATCCACGGGACAATGAAGAAGTAGCGGGCCCGGGTTTGGATCGTGCTGACGCCGGGGAATAGGAGATCTGCCAGGCCGTCCCGGATCGATCCAGTGCCCAGTTCGTCCCGCGTGTCCTTCTCTTTGAAGAGCTGGATCACATCCAACATGCGGCGACGGTCGTGCTCGGAGTAGTCGAGCCAGCTAATTGAAGACATCGACACCGTGACCAATATCAGCCCGGATGAGGCGCCTCGCGGCGGTGCTCAAGCCGGTTTTCACGCAGATGGTGCGTTGCGTGCCGTGCGAATTCGTTGTTTCGTGAAGCCAAGCGAATTGTACGTGAATCTGGCGTAAATGCCCGTAAAACGTGCGTAAAGGGTCGTGGTCTGGCGTAGACAGATGTCACGGGCCCGGGCGCCGTCGGACCGTCGGGCTCACTCAGCCGGCTTTCGCCCTGGAGCCGGCCTTCTTCTCGCTTGCGAACAGCGCGCGGTGCTGCTTGTAGCAGTCGTAGCACGATGGCTTGGTGAACGTGGCCGGGTGCTCCTTGCCGCAGATGTGGCAATGCACTTCCTTGTAATCGGGGTTCTCGTAGCGTTTCCAGACCCGATAGCAATCGGGGCAATAAGGGGCCGCCGGGTTCAGGGCGATGGCCTTGCCGCAGCGGATGCAATGGCCGGCGCTGTCCGCGGCGGCCTCGGCATTCGTCGGCGCCTCAGTGACCTTGACCTTCTCGACCGTCACCCGGATCTCGTCGCTGATGCGGATCAGGCGGCGCGCCTCGTTGAGGATATCGGCGTAGAGCTCGGGCTCCGCGGCCCGGGTGACGTACACGCCCATCTCGTGGTTGTTGACCTGCGAGAACTCATACAGGTTCATCGAGGTCAGGATGGCCTCGCCCTCGTTGAGGTAGCACTTGGCGTGCAGGTTCTCGCAGAAGCTGGTTCGAACCGAGTGGAGGGTCCGCAGCCAGTTGATCTGCTCGGGCTGCAGTTCGTTCTTGCCGTAGATCAGGCGGATGTCGATCTTGAGCCGGTCCTTATCCTCGAGCGCCTGGCGCAGCCGGTCGTTGAGTTTGAGGAACGGGCTGATCAGGATCAACGTGTCCTGGGCCTGGTTGATCAGCTGCTGGAGGTGGTACGAAACGCCTGTGGTGTCGAGGAATTTGGCCATGGTGCCCCTGTAACGCCGCGAGCAAGCGGCGCACAGTGGACTGATGCAAGAAATCGGCCGGGGTCTGTGCCGGCCCTATGGGGTAGCCCCCTGCGGTTGCACCACCTGGCACTGGTTCGCGAGGCGACGAACCTGGGCATGCGGTTGAACTTATCCGCTTCGCTTCCGACCCGCGCACGGCGGCTCCAATTGGCGATACCGAGTTCGTGTGGTACCCTACGCTCTCTCTACCCGGCAAAGCCCACTATGGATCCAGCGTGGCAGATCCTCGCGACAAAAGTCTTCCTGCCACCGCCACCCCCCACCCTGGTGGTGCGACCTCGGTTGATCGAGAAGCTGCGGGCTGTGTTTCAGCACCCGCTCACAACCGTCATCACACCGGCCGGTTTCGGCAAGACGACCCTCATCAGCCTGTGGGCCTCCCAGGTCATCGCCGAGAAGCAGGCGAGCATCGCCTGGCTGACCCTTGATCCCTCTGACGACAACCCGTCTCATTTCTGGGCCTCGGTTGTGGCCGCCTTCCGGACCATCGATCCGACTCTGGGGCGCGACGCGCTACCACACATCAAGGTGATGTCCGAGGCGACGGACAGCGCCAGCCTCACGCCCCTGGTGAACCAGTTGGCCGGTTACTCAGACCGGCCGATCGTGTTGGTGCTGGATGACTTTCATCTGATCCACTCCCAGGCGGTCCATACGCTGATGGCCTTCTTTGTGGACCATCTGCCGCCGCACGTCCACGTCATCGTCAACGCTCGCAGCGACCCGGCCCTGCCGCTGTCCCGCCTGCGCGCGCGTCGGCAACTCGCCGAACTGCGCGCCACGGACCTGCGTTTCAACACCGAGGAGGTCGCCAGTTTTCTGAACGACGTGATGGCGCTCCGCGTGGCGCCCGAGCTCATCACGATCCTCGAAACCCGCACCGAGGGCTGGATCGCCGGGCTGCACCTCGTGGCCCTGTCGATGCAGAACACCAGTGACCCCGCCGCCTTCGTGCGCTCGCTCACTGGCAGCCAACGCTTCATCATGGATTACCTGGTCGAAGAGGTCCTGCAGCACCAATCGCCGGCCGTCCGCACCTTTCTGCTCCAGACGGCCGTGGTCGATCGCCTCTGCGCGCCGCTGTGCGATGCCGTGACGAACTCAAGCGGATCCGCAGCGATGTTGACGCTGGTCGAGCGCGCCAACCTGTTCCTGGTCCCTCTCGACGACGAACGCCGCTGGTATCGCTATCACCAGCTCTTCGTTGAAGCCCTGCGCGTGCGTCTGGTGCAGGAGACCCCTGAATCCGTGCCCGAGCTGCACCGTCGGGCCAGCATCTGGTACGCCCAGCACGCGTCGGGTGAGACCAGCCTGCGCGGCGAGGCGATCCGCCATGCCCTGGCGGCGGGCGACGGCGAGCGCGCCGTGCGCCTGGTCAGCGACGTTGCCGACACATTGTGGGCGCGCAACGAATTGGTGACGCTGCGCGCCTGGTTGTCGGCGCTCCCCGAGACGGTGCTGGCGCAGTACCCGCGTCAGGCCGTCATGCTGGCGCAGATCGTGGCCCTGACGGGCTCGTATGAGATGGTGCCCTTGCTGCTCGAGCCGGTCACAGCGGCGCTGGCCCGGCCCGAGCTGCCGGAAGACGAGCGCACGCTCCTCCGCGGCAGAATCGCCGCGATCCACACCCATGTGTCGCGCGTGGCCGAGCGCCTCGATGAAGCCCTGGTGTCGGCCGAGCAGGCGCTGGCGCTGCTCCCGCACGCCGAGACCTCCGGGCGGGGCATGGCCCTGCTGGGCCTGTCGCTGATCCATCACATGAGCGGCGACCTGGAGATGGCGGACGGATACTACCGCGAGACGATCGCGCAATGTGAGGCGGGCAGCGATCGCTACTTCGAGCTCACCGCGCGTTGCATGCACAGCCGCCTGTTCATCGAGCGCGGCGACCTGGTCGGCGCCGAAGCCGCCTTTCGACAGGCGCTCGGCCGTGCGACCTATGGGACCCACCGGCTGCCGATCGCGGGCTGGGCTCTGGTGGGCCTCGGCACCGTGGCGTACGCCCGGAACGAGCTGGCCACGAGCCTCGCCTGGTTCACCGAAGGCCTCGAGTTGGTGCGGCGGTCCGGCCTGCGCAACGCCATCATCCACGGCCTGGCCGGGCTGGTCCGGCTGCGGTTAGCCCAGGGGGATCTGGCCGGCGCGCAGGTCGCGGCGGCGGACCTGGTTCTGGCCACGCAATCCAGCCAGATCCCGCACTTCATGCGCTGGGCTGAGGCGCTGCGGGCTCTGGTGGACCTGCGCGCTGGTGATCTGGCCGCGGCGACGCGCTGGGCGTTGGCCTTCCGGCCGCGCCCGGAGGCGTTGCTGTTCTCGGACAAGGCCGCCTACGCGATCTACATCCGGGTGCTGCTGGCCCAGGGTCAGACCGCGTCCGCGCGCCAGTGGATCAACAGTCAGCGCGGCCGGGCCCAGCTGGCGGACCACGTCGAAAGCCAGGTCGAGTTGCTGCTCCTGGAGGCCCTGGCGCTCTATGCCGAGGGCGACAGCGACGGCGCTCACGCCAGCCTGGACGCCGCGCTCGCGCAGGCGGAGCCGGCCGGGTACATCCGGCTCTTTCTCGATTTTGGGGCCCCGATCGGCCGATTGCTGGGACAGTCGCAGGGTCGGGGACAGCCGCCGAAAGTCGGCGAGCCCTATCGCAATCGTCTCCTGGCGGCTTTTCAGATGGAGGCGGCCTTGGTCCGTCTGGCTCGCCCGGCGCTGCCGGTGCGGCAGGCGTTGTTGGAGCCGCTCAGCGACCGTGAGCTGGAGGTGCTGGGGCTGATGGCGGCCGGGTTGTCCAATCAGGCCATCGCCGCTCGGCTGGTGATCAGCGTCCCGACCGTCAAAAAGCACGGCAGCAATATCCTCGGCAAGCTGTACGCCACGAACCGCACGGAGGCTGTGAGTCGGGCCCGCGAGTTGGGGCTTCTCGACTAATCCCCAGGCAGACTTCAGAATACGACCCCGATACGACTTTCGTATATTGCCGCCCCCACCCCCCTCGGGTTACTGTCAGGCCACCTAAAGAGATCACACAACTTCACACAGGCAACTCGCGACCTTTGTGATCGAAACCCGCCCGGCAAAGCCAGCGCCAGACCGCAGGCAGCCCGGCTGGCGTCGTCGAAGGCCGCCTACAGACCACGGATTTTCCAACCTATCCAAGGGAGCACCAACATGACTGCTACTGAATTGGATCGCAACTCCCGGGCCATCGTCGCCGACAACCACCAGTTTCTCGTCGATGGTCGGCCGGCCGAGGCCTATGGCGGGGCCGTGCATTATTGGCGGCTGGAGCGGGATACGTGGGACGACATCCTCGACAAGGTGAAAGCCATGGGCTTCACCACCATCTCGATCTACATCCCGTGGGAGGCTCATGAAATCCGGCGGGGTGAGTTCGATTTCGGCCAGATCGACCCACGCACGGATATCGACGCCTTTTTGACCTTGATCGAGCAAAAGGGCATGAACATCGTGGTGCGCCCTGGGCCGCAGATCAACTCGGAACTCACCTGGTTTGGCTACCCGCGCCGCATCCTGGAGGATCCCGAGTTGCAGGCGCTCAACGGCCAGGGCACCAAGGCGGTTCTGACGCAGGTGCCGCGCCCGATCCCGGCCCTGAGTTACGCGGTCGACAAGTTCTTCGACGAGACGGCGCTATGGTACGACGCCATCTGCCCGATCCTGGCGAAGCACGCCCATCCGAAGGGCCGGATCATCGCCGCTCAGGTCGACAACGAAATGGCGTTCTTCTTCCACGTGAACGCCTATGCCTGCGACTTCCACCCGGCATCGATCCAGGCCTACCAGAACCAGCTGAAGGCCAAGTACGGCTCGATCGCAGCGCTCAATGCCGTCTACGGCCGAGCCTATGCCGACTTCGGTCAGGTCGACCCGCCTCGCCGCTTCGAGGGCGCCACGAAGGCCGACATCCCGTATCACACCGACTGGATCGAGTACCGGGAACAGTACCTGATCAATAGCATGGACCGCCTGGGCAACATGCTACGTACGCGCGGACTGGGCGGGATCGCGCTCTTCCATAACTACCCGCACCCGCTCGGGCCCGGCGGGGCCGTCAGCGGGTTCACGACGCCGTTCAACATCATGGGCCTCGAGGAGAAGCTGGACTTCGTCGGCTTCGACATCTACTCGCGCAAGGAGCTCTACGACCACGTCAAGACGGTCGTCTCATACGTCGTTGGCACGAGCCGCTATCCGTACATCCCGGAGTTCATCGCCGGCGTCTGGCCGTGGTATCTGCACCCGGGCGAGTTGTACGACGAAGAGTTCGTGACCAAAGCGGCGTTGATGCACGGCGCCAAGGGGTTCAGCCGCTATATGCTTGTCGAGCGCGACCGCTGGCTCGACTCGCCGATCCGCCGCGATGGGCGCGTGCGCGAAGACCACTTCGACATGTTCAAGCGTGTCAACGACACGCTCAAAGCCTCGCAGTTCGTGGATCTGCGCCGGCAGGCCGACGTGTTGCTCCTGGCCAACCGCGATTATGACCGGCTCGAGGCCGC
>Ga0209573_1005965_pt1 | contig 10531 bp, 13 predicted proteins | sample TNRBio252014_DNA_FD_185870 | JGI IMG/M metagenome (GOLD analysis project Ga0209573, IMG submission 185870) | Wastewater treatment Type I Accumulibacter community from EBPR Bioreactor in Madison, WI, USA - TNR Reactor_6/25/2014_ DNA (SPAdes)... | ecosystem: Engineered > Bioreactor > EBPR >...
GCTTTGTGGCCCGTGAGCGCTACAACGTCGGCCGCACCATCGCGCGCATCAACAACCCGCGGGCAGCCTGGCTGTTCGATGACAAGTTCCACGTCGACGTCTCGTTCAACAACGCCGACGTCATGGCCAGCCTGATCATGGAAGAGATGTCCATGGGCGATATGATGACCCTGCTCAAGCTGCGCCGCGGACGCTACTCCCTGGTTGAGGAGAAGATTCCGCCGGGCGCTAAGGTGTTGGGCCAGGCCATCAAGGATATTCGCTTCCCTGAGCAGTGCGTGGTAGCCGCCATCATTCGCCACGGCGAGATCGTCGTGCCGCGCGGCGCAACCGTCTTCGAGGCTGGCGACGAAGTGCTGGCCGTCACCGACCGCGCTGGCGCCATGCAGTTGGCAGAGCTGTTCAAGCCACTACGATGATACGCCTGATCGCCTTGCTCACAGCCCTGGCCGGCGCGCTGACTTTGGCCGACCTGCGCGGCCACACCTCGGCTATTCTGCTGTGGGCGCCCAAGCTGGTCGCAAGCGCTTTGGCGCCCTGGTTGACCCTGACCGGCGCATTGCTGGCTGTACTGGGCCTGCGGCGGCGCGATCGGTTGGTCGCTGGCGCGGGCCTGGCAGGCGCTGCGTTGGCGGCTGGCTACGTCGTCCGTGTGACCGCTCCCCACGACGCTTTCGAGCAGGCATTCGGCGCTTCCTGGCCGGCCCAAATCCCCACCCCGCTGCATCAGGCGATGTTGTCTCGTCGCTGGTCCCCCTATGCGCCGGCGGCGGCGGCTGACGTGGCGCGCAACGTCCCCTATGGCGTCCATCCTGAGACAGGCAAACTGCTGCTGGCCGACCTGTGGCAGCCGCCGGCCGGCGGCATGCGCAGCGGTCTGGGCGTGATCTACGTCCACGGCGGGGCCTGGCGCTTGGGAGAAAAAGACAAGGGCACCCGCTGGCTATTTGGCCGGCTGGCCAGCCAGGGCCACGTGATCATGGACATCGACTATACCCTGGCGCCGACCGGCGCCGTGGCCGGCATGGTGCAGGACGTCAAGCGGGCTATCATCTGGCTGAAGCGCAACGGGGATCAGTACGGCGTCGATGGGCAGCGCGTGGCGCTGATCGGCGGCTCGGCCGGCGGGCACCTGGCCCTGCTAGCCGCCTATACCCCCAACGATCCCGCCCTGCAACCCGACGATAGCGCCGTCGACACCTCGCTGCGGGCCGTCGTCTCCTTCTATGGACCGGCCGATTTCATCGACATGTATGAGGGGACCGAACGCACGCGGCAGCGTATTGCCCAACGCAAACGCATTCGCCCCTACGGCACGCTGCTGGAGAGCCTGCTACAGCGCGCCGGTCTGGCGCCGCCCGACGCCCCCATTGAGCAGAGCCGGAACTACATCGCCGAGCTGTTGGGCGCCGACCCTGAAGAGGATCCCGACTTGTACCGGCAGTTGTCCCCGCTGGGCCGGGTTGGCCCGCACTGTCCACCGACGCTGCTGCTGCAAGGCACAGCCGATATCTTCGGCATGGGGCCGTCAGTGCGAAGGTTGCACCACGCGTTGCAAGCGGCCGGCGTGCCGTCCCTGTTGGTCGAATTTCCCCGCACCGATCACGGCTTCGACCTGGCGCTGCCGCAGGTTTCTCCTGCGGCGCAGGCCGCCGTCTACGACGTGGAGCGCTTCCTGGCGCTGATGAGCGCCTCAGTCGAATAGATCGGTGTGAGTTCCAGTCCTGATGAGAACGATCTCGTCGTTGGTTAGCTCATAGATCAGCAGCCAATCGGGCTCAATGTGACATTCACGCGTGCCTTTGTAGTGGCCGCTCAAATCGTGGTCCCGATAGCGCGGTTCCAACGCCATGCCTGCCGAGAGCTTGCCAACGACCTGCTTGAACTCGGAAAACACCTCCCCCCGCTTCTGCATGCGCTTGACATCGCGTTTGAACTGCGATGTTCGTTGGATGGAACGCATTTAGATACCTAGATCGTCGAACAGCTCTTGGGTACTCTGGAATGCTGTCAGGCCGTGTCGTGCCCTCGCATCTTCGAGGGCTGCACGCGTGATCTCGTTGGGAATTCTGACTTCAAACGGCAGCCCTTGCTGAAGCTCGACCTGCTTGAAGAAAAGGGTGATTGCCTGTGTCATGTTGAGTCCCAAGTCGTCGAGAATCTGCTCAACGTTTTGTTTGAGACCCGGGTCAATTCGGGCTGAAATCACAGCGGTCTTGGTCATGAGGCTCCTCATCGGTTTGTCATGCAGATGTATAGACAATGTGAATACATCATACCACGATCCCTCGCCAAACGCAAAGCCACTTGATGGAGTACGAACCCATACTGCAAGGCATCCATGAGTTGAACCCTATCCTTGCCCAAAGGAGATGATAATGACCAGCGACAACCTGATTTGTACGTGCCTGAACTGTGAGCGGCCCGAAACGGCCACGCCCCTGGTAGCCTTGCGCTACAACGGTAGCCAAGCCTGGATCTGCTCGCAGTGCCTGCCAATCCTGATCCACCAGCCGCAACGGCTGATCGGCAGGCTGGCAGGCGCGGAGAATCTGAAGCCAGCCGAACACGAGGACTGAAAGCGTATCAGTCGTGCTCCCAGCGGATATCCACGTCCTCTGCATCGGCCAAGGCTGTGCGCAGCACGGCCACTAGCGCTGGGCTGGCGCCTTGCTGCTCGAACATATCCACCGTGGCCTGGTTGATGTAGTAGTTGGTATCCTCCAGCGACTCCTCCTCCAGGTCGCGCTGCATGAAGGCGAAGTCCTCATCGCTGATGCTGCCGACAAACTCATCGCTGGTGTCGTTGTAGATGTGAACCATGGGGGTCTCCTTGTTCTGCTTGCAGACAAGTCAAGTCTTCGGAAGACTTGACTTGTCTAGATTTCGTCCAACGCCACAACCTGCCCGCAACGCGCCGATTCGTACAGCGCCAGAATCGTGCGCACGTGGTCGCGCGTCTCGGCCAGGGTGAGATAGGGCGGCTTGCCATCGAGGATCGCATCGTGCATGTCCTCGACCTCGCCGTTATAGAGATAGTCGTCCTCGACCGGCAACTGCACCGGCTCGCCGTCAGCAGGGTAGAAGGTCAGCCCATAGGGTTTGCTGTCTAATCCGGGCAGGAAGGGTCGGTCCATGAGCAGCCGGCCGGCCGTGCCAATCACCTCTGCCGCCATGTAAAAAGGGGTGCTGAAGGAGCAACTGATCTGCGCCGTGCGGCTGCCGCTGTAGTGCATTTGGCCGCAGAACACCTCGTCCACGCCGGTCTGGCCGACCACTTGCACGCCAAAGACCGACTGCGGCGCCTCGCCCATCAGGTATTGGGCCAGGCTGACAGGGTAGCAGCCCACGTCCCACAGGCTGCCGCCGCCCTTGTCCGGCGCTAGACGCACGTTGTCCAGCCCCTTGGCGCCGCCGTGGATATCGAAGTTGAAAACCGAGCGGATCACTGTAACCTCGCCCAGCCGGCCGCTGCGCACCCAATCGCCGGCCGTTTTGATCTGGCGGTGGTGGCGGTACATGAAGGCCTCGGCCAGCACCTGCCCCGTCTCGTGAGCGGCCGCGATCATGGCGTCCACGTCGGCCAGGCTGAGCGCGAACGGCTTCTCGCACAGCACATGGACGCCGCTGCGCAGCGCGCACAGCGTCCATTCGGCGTGCAGGTGATTGGGCAGGCTGATGTAGACCGCATCCACCTGGCCCGAGTCGAGCATCGCTTGGTAGCTACCGAAGGCCTGCGGAATCTGCCATTGGGCGGCGTAGGCGTCGGCCGAAGTCTGGCTGCGGCTGGCGACCGCAACCAGCTCGCCGCGCTGCGACGCACGGATGGCCGGGATCAGCCGGCGGTTGATGTTGGCGGTGGAGAGCAAGCCCCAGCGTACGTTTGCCATAATTACCTCAGCAGTCTCAGGCGTCGATCAGCCCCTCGGCCAGCAGGATTTCGTCCAGGCTGTCGAGCAGCGCGTTGGCGTGCGCCAGCAGCGCCGCCTGGCCGGCCGGAGCAACCGCAGCGATCACCGCCTCGACCTGCTGCGCCAGCGCGGGCGGCCGCAGGGGGCAGAGCGTCTCGGCGTAAGCCACCAGCCGCTTCTCACCGGGGTGCGGCTGCCGGTTGAGAGCGAACAGAATGTCGAAATAGCCAGCCAGCAGCGCGCCGACGCGGTGGTTAACGCTTTGGTGATCGGCGCGTTCGATGGCCAGCTCGAGCTGCTGCATGTACGACGAGAGCGTACGGCGCAGAATGGGATGGTTCTTGGCGACGATGGCCCGCCGCAGCTCGTCCGGATAAGGCTGGCGCGCCCGTTCTTGCAGCCGGCCATACCAACCGTCCCGGTCGAACAACGTCTCGGAGTGCAGCACGTTGTGCCAGAAGCAGGTGCTATAGCCGGTGGACGCCTCACAGCGCAGCAACAGCCGGTCGATCTGCTCCTCGATCCAGTCGGGCCAGCGGTAGATGACGTCGACCATGCGGTGGATGCGCGTGTCGATCCAGTCGTCGCCCAACTCCCAGTAGCGGTTGTCAATGGCCAGATGGGTTCCGTGCCGGCGCGCCACCTCGGTTCGCCAGGCCACCGGTATCTCCTCAGTCGTGTAGACGTAGATGTCGAAATCGGATTTGCCGTCGTCGACCCGGTTGCTTGTCGAGCCGGACAGCACCACAGCAAGCACGCTGGACAGCTCAGCGAAACGCGCGGCCAGCTCGTGGGGAACAGCGAGAGGGTCAATGGTTATCATGATAGTTGTCTTTGGAACGGCGCACAGCAATCATTGGCAGAGCAATCCGTCGGTTTGCGTTACGAGGGTGGTTGAATGACACATTGCGGCGCTGTTAGTATACACACAAAGCGCCTGGGCTTCAACTCGGCGCAGCCGGTGAAGTAGTTTGCCACTAATCCTGGCTCAAGCTACAATGCCGTCCATGAAACGAGGTCCACTGCTGGCGGCCGTCGCCTATCTGATGTGGGGCGTACTGCCCATCTATTGGCACGCCCTGGCCGGCGTGCCCGCGCTGGAGATATTGCTGCACCGCATCGTTTGGTCGCTGGTCGTGGTGCTGGCGCTGCTGGCCCTGCGCAAGGAGTGGCAGTGGCTGGCCGACGGCCTGCGCCACCCTGCTGTCTTTCGCGTTTTCTTCGTCACGGCCGCGCTGCTGGCGGTCAACTGGCTGGTTTACCTGTGGGCCAACAACAACGGCCATATCGTCGAGACCAGCCTGGGCTACTTCATCACCCCCCTGGTCAGTGTGGTGCTGGGGCTGCTGGTGCTGCACGAGCGTATGCGCCCCGGCCAGTGGCTGTCGGTGGGCATCGCCGCGCTGGGAGTGCTCTTCCTGGTGCTGACCGCGGGCGGCACCCTGTGGATCTCCCTGCTGCTGGCGTTGAGCTTCGGCTTCTACGGCCTGCTGCGCAAGACGGCCCGGCTGGGCTCGCTGGAAGGGCTGACCGTAGAGATGGCCATTCTCTTCCTGCCCGCGCTGGCCTACCTGCTCTACCTGTCGTCCAGCGGCCAGGCAGCCTTCGGCGCTGGCGACGCGTCTACCACGACGCTGCTGGCCTTCTCCGGCGTCGTAACGGCCGTGCCGCTGCTCCTGTTCGCCTCAGGCGCGCGCCTGGTGCCGCTGACCACCCTGGGCCTTTTGCAGTACATCGCGCCGACCATGCAGTTCAGCATCGGCGTCTTCATCTATCACGAGCCCTTCGACCAGGCGCGCCTGCTGGGCTTCAGCATCGTCTGGTTTGCCCTGGCGGTCTACTCGGTGGAGGGCTATCGCCACCGGCGGCGAGCGCTGGCTCCGGCATGACCAGCAGTCCACTGCGCCGCCACACACCATGAATCCATCAACCTCCCCACCGACCCTCGTCATTCCCGGCAAGCCCAAGCCCTATCTGCTGGCCCATCGCGGCAACCGGGTGCGCTGCCCGGAGAACACGCTGGCCGCCTTTCGCCAGGCGCTGGCCGATGGCGCCGACGCGCTGGAGACCGACCTGCACCTGACGGCCGATGGCGTCTTCGTCTGCATCCACGACGCCACGGTGGACCGCACCACCGATGGCCGCGGCCCGGTGGCGGGCCTGACTCTGGCCGAGCTGCGCCGTCTCAGCGCATCCTATGGCCGGCCAGAGTTCCAGGCTGAACGGGTGCCTACCCTGGCTGAGCTAGCTGCGATCCTGCCGGCCGACGTGGCCCTGGCGTTGGAGCTGAAGACTGACCGCTTTCTGGAGGCCGCGGTGGCGCAACGTCTGGTGGACAAGTTGACGGCAGCCGGCGTGCGCAACCGTACCGTTGTGCTCTCTTTTTCGCTGGCCCGCGTACAAGCCGTGCAGAGAGCTGCCCCAGACCTGCCCATCGGCTGGATTACCCTGTCCAGGGCCTGGCCTGTCGCGGACGTTCATCTGCTAGGGCCGCTCTGGCCGCTGTTGTTGCTCAACCCCTTGTATCCCTGGCTGGCTCACCGCCGCGGCCAGCTCGTCGCCCCGCTGGACCCAACCCCCGACCGCCGCCTGTGGCTCTACAAGCTGCTGCGCTGCGACGCCGTGCTCAGCGACGACCCCGCCAGCACGCGCGCTGCGCTGAGTCGCTCCTGAGCGGCCGGCCGCTAGTGTTGCGTCAATCATGATTTGAGGAGTTCGCATGCCCCCATGCGAACCCGGCGTCTGGGGACGCCTACTCCTCAAATGAGCATTGACACGACACTCGTTGGCGAGTCCGCACATCTCGCGAAGGTTTGGGCCAGCAAAGGCTGTCCGGCAGGTTGCCCGACCTACAAAGGCTGTCCGGCAGGTTGCCGGACCTACGATTCTTCCCATTCGCTGTCTTTAATCCACTGTGGTATTCCGCCTCCCTTCTGGTCTCCCGCCGCGACCTGTGCTACAATCGCCCCCGTGTCTGATCAAAACCCAAGTTCAACCCATTCGCCTGGCCGGCGGCGCTTTCTGATCGTCGCGTTGAGCGGCGCGGCAGCCACCCTGCTGGAGGCGTGCCGTCCTGCCTCGCCCACCCCGGCGCCCACTCCCACGCGCACGCCATCGCCGCCGCCCACCTCGGTCGCGGCTGCCACCGGGACGCCCACCACGGCGGCTGCGACCGGCACGCCCACAGCCACAGCGCAGCCGGCTGCCACCGATACCCCGCAGCCAACAGCCACGCCGACGCCGGCTGCCACGCCCTTCCCGCCCGGTCCGCCCAGCAAGCTGGGCCTGTTCGTGGGCTGGAACCACCCGCAGATCTTCGAATTGCTGGCCACCGGCGGCGTGGCGCTGGTCAAGACGCTGGAATATGACGCCAACTTCGTCGCCCAGATCAAGGCCGCATCGCCGCGCACGTTGGTAGTCGCCCGCTACACACCGCTGCCCACGCCGGCCCTGGATAGCTGGAACCCGCTGGAGGCCGCGCGCCAGTTCGTCGAGCTGCTCTTGCCCATCGCCGCCGAGCCCAGCCGCCTGGCCCACATCGACGCCTGGGAGGCGTACAACGAGCCGACCATCGTTACGGCCGACCAGATGGCGCGCCTGGCCGATTTCGAGGCCGAGCGCACCCGTCTGCTGGCCGCGGCCGGCGTGCGCTCCTGCGTGGGCAACTTTGGCACAGGCCAGCCGCCGTTGGAGCTGTGGCCCAGCTTTTACCCCGCCTTGCAGGCCGTTCAGCAGCACAATGGTTTTCTCGGCCTGCACGAGTATTCAGCGCCGGAGATGTGGTTCGGCGCGGGCGACAACCAGAACCATCCTGAGGGCAACGAAGGAGACGAGGGCTGGCTGACGCTGCGCTATCGCAAGGTCTACCGCGACTACCTGAGGCCGGCCGGCCTGGCTGTGCCGCTGTTGATCACCGAGACCGGCGTCGATGGTCTGGTGCAGGGACGGCCCGGCCCGCCCGGCAACGGCTGGAAAGATTTCGCCGACTACTGGCGACAGCAAGGCTATGTTACTACCACGGCTGAGGGCTTCTATGTCGAGCAACTGGCCTGGTATGATCGCCATCTGGTGCAGGACGACTATGTCCAGGGCTCGGCCATCTACGCGCTGGCCGGGCCGACCGGCTGGGAGTCCTACGAGATCGCCGGCCCCGTGGCCGATATCCTGCGCCAGTACATGGCTGTGCATCCGATGCGCTAGCAGACGGCGGCGCATCCTCTCCTTCCCATCGTCCAGCACCCTATCGCTGTCAAGAGTGGACTACATCTCAGCAACTGGCAGTCCTTCATCAATCGTTCGCACCAGCAGCGGCACCCGCCCGCCCACCCGACGAAAGCCGGCCTGCTCATAGAGGCGCAGCGAGGCCTGGTTGCTCTCCTGGGTGTTGATGGTCACTCGTCGCGCGCCGTTGGCGCGGCAGTAGGCCAGGCCGTGGTTGAGCAGCGTCCGGCCGATACCTTGGCGCTGCGCGTTGGGATGCACGGCCAGGCGGATGATCTGTCCCGTCTCTCCCAGCACGTCGGCGCAGGTATAGCCCAGCAGCGCAGCCTGGCCCGTCTCATCCCCGCCTTCGGCTACCACGAAATACCCGCAGGTCACCATCAATTCGATCAACTCTCCGCTGGCCAGTTGATAAGGCAGCTCGAAGGCAGCGTCGTCTAACGCGGCCAGCCGGCCCAGGTCGTCAGGCTGCACCGGCCGTACCTGAGCCGGCTGCGCTGGCAGATCGGCCAGCGGGCGCGGGTGGCGCTCCAGCGAGACGATCCACTCATGGCGCTGGAAGCCGGCCTGCAGCAGCGCGGGCGGCAGCCACAGCGCCGTGCCGTAGACGGCCAGATGCGTGACTCCGTCCCGTCGCAACCGATCAATGGCCGGCCGCAATACTGCCCGCAATCCCTCGCTGGTGCGCCAGCCGTTCTGAATCGCCACCCCCCGCAGGTAGGCCCAGCGGGCGTGGGTGACAGACACACAGAGAAACGCCCCGATGGTGTCGCCATCCAGCGCAACGGTACAGGCTCCACTAGCCAGCAACTGTGGCAGGTCCTCCGGACCGAACGCGGCAAAGCTGCGCCTGGACTCGTCCAACAGGCGGCGCACCTGCGCTTGGTCATGCACGGAGGCTCGGTAGACTTGCATCGGGTAGTTCAAGTGAAAGAAACTCATCAGGGTGTGTTCAAAATGGGGTGAGCCTGCGTAGGACGATTTTCCAAATCGTCCGCCTTGCGGCCGCAAGAACGGACGATTTGGGAAATCGTCCTACGAGCCGGAGGGGGACTCGACCTACTTTGAACACACCCAACTCATTACTTCATGATTCTGGCGCACGCAAAGGCGCAAAGGCCGCAAAGGAAGGCAGATTCGCTTGGCGTTCTTGGCGTCTTCGCGTGAGACTCGTGGACTGTGGAGGCTGTGCGGCCAAAGGCCGGCGCGGCGTCGATTGTCAGAAAACTCGCCCTTGACACAGCGCGCAGATGATGATACAACAACAACAGGCCCACATCAAATCCGGCTCCCGTTGACAGGCGGCAAGCAACATGACAGGCGTTCGTGCCCACGTTCTCATCAGCGGTCATGTACAAGGGGTGTTTTACCGCGCATCGACCCAGCGTCAGGCTCATGCGCTCGGCGTCAGGGGATGGGCGCGCAACTTGCCTGACGGCCAGGTAGAGGCTGTGTTCGAGGGCGACCAGGCCGCGGTCCAGCGCCTGCTAGCCTGGTGCCGTCGCGGCCCACCCAATGCCTACGTCACCGATGTCGACGTGCGCTATGAGCCGTTTGTGGGTGAGTTTACTGGGTTTGGCGTGCGCTATTGATCTGGCTCGGTCAGGCCCACTCCGGCGGAGCTCCGGGGTGCTGCGCAAAGACCGGCCAGGGCAGGTGAGAATACGCTCATGTCCGATCGCTGGTTGCGCGCTTCGGCGCCCAAAGAGCTGAGTTTCGCAGAGCAGCGCGAGTGGATGGTCAGAAACCAACTCGAGACCTGGGGTATCGCTGACCCGCGCGTGCTGGACGCCATGCGGCGCGTGCCGCGCGAGCTGTTCGTGCCCGACGCTGAACGTAGCGCAGCCTACTACGATGGCGCCCTCCCCATCGGCGAGGGCCAAACCATCTCCCAGCCCTTCGTGGTGGCCACCATGACCGAGTGGCTGCGGCTGCGGGGACAGGAGAAGGCGCTGGAGATCGGCACTGGGTCCGGCTATCAGACGGCCGTGCTCAGCCTGCTGGCGGCCGAGGTCTACACCGTGGAGCGCATCGCACGTCTCTCCCGCCAGGCCCAGGAGACCTTGGCCCGCTTCGGCGCCGGCAACGTCCACTTTCGGGTGGGCGACGGCAGCCTGGGCTGGCCGGACCACGGCCCCTACGACGCCATCCTGGTGACCTGCGCCGCGCCGGCTGTGCCGCAGCCGCTGGTGCAGCAACTGGCTGACGGCGGGCGCATGGTTGTGCCTGTTGGGCCGCGCGGCTACCAGGACCTGGTGTTAGTGTGCAAGACCTGATTGACTGACAAAAGTCGAGACGGCGTGTCTTTCCAAGAGCGAAGATTTGCTATACCATTCCTTTGCTAAGACCTTTGGTAAGGAGGAATGGTATGAAAGACACGCCTAGCCTATATGATACCT
>Ga0209573_1005966_pt1 | contig 10529 bp, 10 predicted proteins | sample TNRBio252014_DNA_FD_185870 | JGI IMG/M metagenome (GOLD analysis project Ga0209573, IMG submission 185870) | Wastewater treatment Type I Accumulibacter community from EBPR Bioreactor in Madison, WI, USA - TNR Reactor_6/25/2014_ DNA (SPAdes)... | ecosystem: Engineered > Bioreactor > EBPR >...
ACGGGCTGTCCTGCTGCAGCAGGTCCATGTCGAACGCTTCGCCGGTGAGCTCCTTGAGCGTGTCTGCGGCGGATTCGGACAGGGTGTCGACGACGCGCTTGAGCTTGTCCGCCTCGACGATCACCAGCTCGAGCTGGAGGCCGGTCTGGAAGCGGATCTCGTCGAGCGCGCGCAGGTTGGACGGGTCGGCGGTGGCGAGCGTGATGCGATTCTGGCGCTTGGCCAGTGGCGCCACCTGGTGCTTGGCGAGCAGCTTGCGATCGACCGCCTCGCGCGCGAACATCGCCGGGTCGAAAGCAGCGATGTCGAACAGCGGATAACCGAAGGTCTCGGCGGCGAAGCGCGCCATCGCGGCGCAACTCAACAGGCCGCGATTGGCCACCTCGAGCATGAAGGCGGCAGTGCCTTCGCCTGCCTGCACGGTGCACGCGACGGCGTCCGCCTCCTTGAGGTGCCCATGCTGGATCAGGGCCCTGGCAAAGCCGCTCAGGGCCGGTTTTGAGGTTGCCGCCATGCCTTGCTCGTGTCCGGACTGCGGCCGATGTTGCCCGCCGCATCGGACCTTGTAAAGGCGCCTGATGCCGCTTGTGGGACGTCCTGGCTCATTGGTCGGGGTCGGCGACCAGAGGCCGGAAGATGCGCGCGGTGCGCACCATGCGGTCCTGGGTCTGCACCACTTCGATCGGGGTGTCGGCGATCTTCATCGACACGCCGTTCTCGGGGATGTCCTGCAGGTGTTCGAGGATCAGGCCGTTGAGCGTCTTCGGCCCGTCGATGGGCAGCGCGAGACCGAGGCGGCGGTTGAGCGCGCGCAGGTTGGCCGAGCCGTCGATCAGCACGCTGCCGTCGTCGTTCCAGTGCATGCGGTCACCGGCGTCCGGGGTGCTGGTGGTGAATTTCCCGATCAGCTCCTCGATGATGTCCTCGAGCGTGATCAGGCCGAGGATCTCGCCGTATTCGTCGACGACGAAGGCCAGCCGTTGCTGGTTCTCCTGGAAGAACTGGATCTGCGAGTAGAGCGGCGTGTCAGCCGGCACGAAATACGGGCGCGCGAGCAACTCGCGAATGCGCTCGGCGCTGAATGTCTCCTCGAGCGTGTCACCAAGCAGCCTGCGCTGGTGCAGTACGCCGATCACATGCTCGCTGTCGCCGTCGTGGACCGCCAGCCGGGTGTGGAAACTGGTGGCGATCTGGCTGCGGATGGTGTCCTCGGGGTCGGACAGGTCGATGCTTTCGATCGCACCGCGCGGCGTCATCACGTCCTCGACGGTGATGCTTTCGAGGTCGAACAGGTTGAGCAGCATGCTGCGGTGCTTGTGCGGAATGTACTGGCCGGAGTCGATGACCATCGCGCGCAGCTCCTCGACCGACAGCGCCGTGCTCGCCTCTTCCTTCGGCTGCAGGCGCAGCAGCGCGAGCAGCCCGCGCGAGAACAGGTTGATGAACCAGACCGCGAAGTAGGTGCCGCGCAGCAGCCCGGTGAGCGGATAGGCGACGAAGGGGGCGAGGCGGTCGGCATGATTGGCACCGATCACCTTCGGCGTGATCTCCGAGAATACCAGGATCGCGAAGGTCACCAGCAGGGTTGCCACGCCGAGCACCCAGCTCTCGTCGCCGAAGAGTTCGAGCGTGATCACGCTGACCAGGGTTGCCGCCGCCGTGTTGACCAGGTTGTTGAACAGCAGGATCACGCCGAGCAGGCGGTCGGTGCGCGCGAGCAGATCGAGGGCGAGGCTGGCGCCGCGGTTGCCCTGGCTGGCCAGCGAGCGCAGGCGATAGCGGTTGGCCGCCATCATGACCGTCTCCGACATCGAGAAGCAGGCCGACAGGACCAGCAGCACGACGAGGGCGACGAGCTGCAGCGTCAGGGTGATGTCCGTCACAAGGGGCGCGGGTGGGGAAGGGGGTCCGAGTATTGGAGTCGGTCAGGGTGCTGTCAAGCCGCGAACCTCCTGCCCGTGCCGGAATCAGGCGCGGTGCAGCACGACCTCGATGACGAAGCGGCTGCCGACGTAAGCCAGCATCAGCGCGATGAAACCGGCCAGCGTCCACCGCAGTGCGAGCCGACCGCGCCAGCCCCACAGCCGCCGGCCGACCAGCAGGCCGCCGAACAGGAACCACGAAACGAAGGCGAACACCGTCTTGTGATCGACGCGGAAGGCCTGGCCGAACAGGGCCTCGGAGAACAGCACACCGCTCGCCAGCGTCAGCGTGAGCAGCACGAAGGCGATCGCGATCAGGCGGAACAGCAGTGCTTCCATCGTCAGCAGCGGCGGCAGGCCGGAGAGCAGCCGGCTGAAGCGGGCATTGTGCAACTGGCGCCCGGCCACGGACATCAGCATCGCGTGCAGCGCCGCCAGCGTGAACAGGCTGTAAGCCAGCATCGCCACCACGAAATGGGCGCGAAACGCCGGAGAGGTCGCATTGGCGAGCACGTGGTCGCCGGGGAACAGCAGCGGCACCAGGCTGCCCAGCGCGCCCGCGGGCATCACCGCGGCGTGCAGGCCGTCGAGTCGGGTATAGAGGGTTTCGACCCAGTAGAAGCACACCGCCAGCCAGATCATCAGCGAGGTCGCAACGCCGAAGCCGAAACGCATCTCGCTGCCCGGGAAGATCGCCAGGTGCAGGGCGGCGCCGTGGGCGACGATCGCCGCCAGCAGCAGAAGGCGCTCGCGGGTGCTCATGCACTCGCGGCGCGGCTGCAGCGACGAAGCGCCCATCATGCAGGTGCGCCAGAAGAAGACGCCCAGGCCGGCATAAAGCGAGGCAGGAACCAGATGAAGTAGAATTGTGCGCATACGTAGCCGCAGTTTACTCCAAGTCACGCGCCCAAGGCCTGCCCGAACATGCTCGACAATCTGACTCAACGCCTGTCCAAAGTCGTCAAGACCCTGCGCGGCCAGGCCCGCCTCACGGAAGAAAACATCCAGGAGGCGATGCGCGAGGTGCGCATGGCGCTCCTCGAAGCCGACGTTGCGCTGCCGGTCGTCAAGGACTTCGTCGCCAGGGTCAAGGAGAAGGCGGTCGGCCAGGAAGTGATTGCCTCGCTGACCCCTGGCCAGGCCCTGGTCGGCGTGGTGCACGACGAGCTCAAGGCGCTGATGGGCGGCGCCCACGAGGGCCTCGACCTGTCCACCCAGCCGCCCGCGGTGGTGCTGATGGCGGGCCTGCAGGGCGCTGGCAAGACCACCACTACCGGCAAGCTCGCCAAGCTTTTGCACGAGCAGCAGAAGAAGAAGGTGCTGGTGGTGTCCACCGACGTCTATCGCCCGGCGGCGATCGAGCAGTTGAAGACGGTGGCGGCGCAGGCCGGGGTCGGGTTCTTCCCCTCGGAGACGGCGCAGAAACCGGTCGACATCGCGCTCGCCGCGCTGGATTACGCGCGCAAGCACCATATCGACGTGCTGCTGGTCGACACCGCCGGCCGCCTCGCCGTAGACGAGGCCATGATGGCCGAGATCCAGGCCCTGCATGCCGCGGTCAAGCCGATCGAGACCCTGTTCGTGGTCGACGCGATGCTCGGCCAGGACGCGGTCAACACCGCGCGCGCCTTCAACGAGGCGCTGCCGCTCACCGGCATCGTGCTCACCAAGCTCGATGGCGACTCGCGCGGTGGAGCGGCGCTGTCGGTGCGCCACGTCACCGGCAAGCCGCTCAAGTTCGCCGGCATCGGCGAGAAGCTCTCCGGGCTCGAGCCCTTCCACCCCGATCGCATGGCCAGCCGCATTCTCGGCATGGGCGACATCCTCGGCCTGGTCGAGGAGGCGCGTCGCGGTGTGGACGAGGAAAAGGCCAAGGCCTTCGCGCAGAAGCTCAAGACCGGCAAGGGCTTCGATCTCAACGATTTCAAGGAGCAGATCGCTCAGATGCGCAAGATGGGTGGTCTGTCGTCGATGATGGACAAGCTGCCGGCGCAGTTCGCGCAGGCCGCGGGCAAGCTGCAGGGCGGGGCCGAGGAGAAGACGATCGGCCGCATCGAAGGCATCATCAACTCGATGACGCCGCTCGAGCGTGCGAAGCCCGAGCTCCTCAAGGCCAGCCGCAAGCGCCGCATCGCCGCGGGCGCCGGGGTCACGGTGCAGGAGGTCAACCGTCTGCTCAGCCAGTTCGAGCAGACGCAGAAGGTCATGAAGCAATTCTCCAAGGGAGGCATGAACAAGATGATGCGGGCGATGAAGGGCATGATGCCGGGCGGCTTGCCCGGAATGCCGCGCTGAACCGGGGACGACCGATGAAAGACATCCTCGTCGCCGTTGCGCGCGCCAGCCGCAGCCTGATGCGGCGCGACATCTTCTGGCACCTGCTGTGGCCCGGCCTGCTCGCGGTTGCGATCTGGGCCGGGGTGGCGGTGTATTCGTGGACGCCGGTCACCGAATGGCTCTACGCGATGGTCAGCGGCTGGTCGTGGATCGGCGGCTGGGTGTCGGCCTCGGAGACCACCGCGGCGATCGTGCTGGTGCTGATTCAGATCGCCACCGCGCTGCTCGTGGTGCCGCTGGTGTATGTCACCGCTGCGATGCTGGTGGCGACCGTTGCGCTGCCGATGATGCTCGAGCGCGTCGCACGGAGCGACTATGCCGACGTCGAGCAGCGCCGCGGCGGCTCCAACCTCGGCAGTGTGTTCAACTCCATCGTCGCCGTCGTGTTGTTCCTGATCGCGCTCGTGGTCTCGCTGCCCCTGTGGCTGATCCCCGGCGCTGGTCTGCTGATCTCGGTCGCGCTCACCGGCTGGCTCAACCAGCGCGCGTTTGGCTACGACGCCCTGATGTTCCACGCCGACAAGGCCGAACTGGCTCGCCTGCGTGACGACTGGCGGCCGCAGATGCTTCTGCTCGGCGGCGGCAGTGCGCTGCTCGCTTACGTACCGGTGATCAATCTCGTCGCACCGGCCTTCGCGGGCCTCGCCTTCGTCCATTACATGCTGGAAACCTTGCGCCGGCACCGGCTCAAGTACGGTATCACCGTGCTCGATGCCGACCTGGGTGCGGACCAGCGGAAGCTGCCATGAACTTCGGTGCCCTCATCATCGGCGACGAGATCCTCTCCGGCCGCCGCAGCGACAAACACCTCGCCAGGCTCATCGAGCTGCTCGCCGCACGCGGCCTCAAACTGTCGTGGGCGCGCTACGCGGGTGACGATTTCGTCGGCCTCACCGAGACCCTGCGCCAGACCTTCGCCACCGGCGACGTGGTGTTCAGCTTCGGCGGCATCGGCGCCACCCCCGACGATCGCACGCGCGAGGCAGCGGGCGCGGCGCTCGGCCTGGAGCTTGCGCTGCATCCCGAGGCCGAGGCCGAGATCCGCGCCCGCTTCGGTGCCGAGATCACCCCGGAGCGCCTGCAGATGGGCGTGTATCCGGTGGGCAGCGAGATCATTCCCAACAGCTTCAACCGGATCCCCGGCTTCTCGATCCGCGAGCACTACTTCACGCCCGGTTTCCCGATCATGGCCTGGCCGATGGTGGAGTGGGTGCTGGATACCCGATACGCCCACCTGCACCACGCCGAGGACTATGTCGAGCAGGCGGTTACCGTGTGGGACGCATACGAAGGCCAGCTGATCGGGCTGATGCGCCAAGTGACTGCCGACTTTCCCGACACCACGCTGTTCAGCCTGCCGACGATCGCGGCCGAAGGCCAGCGCCGCTCGCTCGAGCTCGGCATGAAGGGCAGCGCAGCGCGGGTCGAGGCGGTGATGGCGGTGATCAAGGCCGATCTGTCCGCACGCGGCCTGGAGTGGGAAGACAAGGCTTGAGCGCAGGCGCGCGCGCAGCTGCATCCGAGCAGGCGCACAGCCTGGTCATCGAGGGCACGCGGGTCGAACTGGTGCTGCGGCGTTCGGCGCGGCGCTCGTTCGCGCTCCAGGTCGATCACCGCGGCGCGCGCGTGGCGGCGCCCCTGCGTGCGCCGCTCGGCGAGGTGGAGCGCTTCGTGCACAGCCACGGGCGCTGGCTGCTCGAGCGCCTGCGCGCGCGTGCAGCCGCAGCGCCGCCGGTGGCGTTCGCGGTCGCCGATGGCGCACGCCTGCCCTTGTTCGGCCGGGCACTGGTGTTGCGCCTGGCGCCGGGCCGCGCGGCACGCTGGAGACCGCAGCCCGACGGCGGCGAGGAGCTCGTGCTGCCGGTCGCGGCAGATGCGCAGCGAGCCCTGGTGCGCGCACTGCGGGCGCGGGCGCTGGACTGGTACCGTGGCCGCGTCGAGGAGTACTGCCATCGCCTCGGCCTGCCGCTGCCGCCCCTGCGGCTGTCGAGCGCGGCCACGCGCTGGGGCAGCTGCAGCCGCCGCTCCGGGATTCGCCTGCACTGGCGCCTGATCCACCTCGAGCCGGCGCTGATCGATTATGTGGTCGCGCACGAAGTCGCGCATCTGGTCGAGATGAACCATTCGCCGCGCTTCTGGGCCGTGGTCGAGCGCTTGTATCCGGGCTGGCGCGATGCTCGGGCAGCCCTGCGTACCGCGGCTGCGACGCTGCCAGTGATCGCCCCCGCGGCGGCCGACCGCGGCGAGTTCGACCGCGAAGACTGAGCGACCGCAAAGACTGACAACCCAAGGACAGAGGAACAACCCATGCGAATCCTTCACACCATGCTGCGCGTCGGCGACCTGGACCGCTCGCTTGCCTTTTATACCGAGGTGCTCGGCATGCGCCTGCTGCGCAAGCACGACTACCCGGACGGCAAATTCACGCTCGCCTTTGTCGGCTATCAGGGCGAGGAGGACGGTGCGGTGCTCGAGCTGACCTACAACTGGGGCGTGGACAGCTACGAGCTGGGCACCGCCTACGGCCATATCGCGCTTGAGGTCGAGGATGCGCAGAAGGCCTGCGACGAGATCCGCACGCGTGGTGGCAGAGTCGTGCGCGAGGCGGGGCCGATGAAGCACGGCACCACGGTGATCGCCTTTGTGGAGGATCCGGACGGCTACAAGGTCGAGCTGATCGAGCGCAAGCGCTGAGGCGCCGCGGTCAGATCCGGGCGGTGGGCAGGGCGTGCGCGCCTTCGTCCTGGTAGCGTGACTGCACTTCGATGACGTGGTCCCATGCGTGGAGCAGGGCGTCCACGCAGTGCGGATCGAAATGAGAGCCGCGCCCCTCGCGCAGAAGGGCGATCGCGCGTGACATCGGCCATGCCGGCTTGTAGGGGCGTGAAGAAGTGAGCGCATCGAACACGTCCGCCACCGCGACGACGCGGCCCTCGATCGGGATCGCCTCGCCAGCCAGGCCCTGCGGGTAGCCGCTGCCGTCGAACTTTTCGTGATGGGTCAGCGCGATTGTCGCCCCCAGGCGCAGGATGCTCGACGACGAGCCCTTGAGGATGTCGTGGCCAATCTGCGGATGGCGTTTCATCACCGCGAATTCCTCGGGCGTGAGCCGGCCGGGCTTGAGCAGGATGGTGTCGGGGATGCCGAGCTTGCCGACGTCGTGCATTGGGGCGGCCATCAGCAGCGCCTCGGCGAGCGCCTCGCCGAGGCCGAGCTGGCGCGCGATCAGTGCCGAGTAGTGCGACATGCGCTGGATGTGGGCGCCAGTTTCGGGGTCGCGAAACTCGGCGGCGCGTGACAGCCGGGTGATGGTCTCGCGTTCGCGGTCGAGGATGTCGGCGGTCGCCTTGCGCACCTCGGCAGCGAGCGTTTCGGCCCGCTGCCGGCTGGCGAGATGGCCCTCGCGCAGCTTGAGCATGTTGCGCACCCGCGCCTCGAACTCGCGACCGTCGATCGGCTTGGTGAGGAAATCGCTCGCGCCGCAGTCGAGTGCGCCATAACGGATATGGCGCTCGTGGCTCGCGGTGACCATCAGGATCGGCAGGTCGTCCTGGTCTCGGCATGCGCGCATCCGGCGCACGAACTCGAGTCCGTCCATGTCCGGCATCATGTAGTCGACGATGATCAGGTCCGGCTCGTTCGCCAGACACCATTCGAGCGCCGCGGTGGGGCGCTCGAAGCTGTGTGCCTGGGCCTGCGGCATGCGGTCGACGAGCTTGCCGATCAGGGTCAGGTTGAGCGGTGTGTCGTCGACCACGGCGACCTGCATGCGATGGTCGGAGGGGGCGTTCATTTGCTGAGTATCACCGCGCCCGCGCCTGCGGCCGAGGAACTATTGCGCGGCGTGCCGTGTGCCGGGCTGGAGCGCGGCATTCATTCGGGCAGCGCCACGCGCCCTTCGGTGCTGAACCGGTAGTCGTTAAAGACGTGTTCGGCCGAGAGGATGCGGTAGTCGCCGTTGTCCTCGCGCACCGTGGTGTCCTTCAGGCGGTAGGTGTAATGGCCGCAGGTCCAGCAGTCGAAGTTGCGCATGTGGGTGCACAGACAGGTCTTGTCGAGGACCTTGACCTTCTTCGCATCCGGGTGCGCCGCCACTTCGCGGTTGTAGGCCTCGATGTACTGGCAGTTGCCGGTGGAGTCGAGCAGGTAGCCGTAGGCTTCGCAGTTGGGGCGGATGCCGCTGCCGATCGCCGGGCTGCTCTTCAGCATGCGCATCGGGTAGCCGGTGGGCGAGATCTGGTTGACCTCGATCTCGTCCTCGCTCGCCTTGAAGTAGTCCTGCTTGACCTCGTCGGGCAGGCCGCACTCTCTGGTGACCGTGAACCGCGTCGCCACCTGCACCGCTGCAGCGCCCGCATCGAGGAAGTCCACCGCGTCGGTGCCGGTGAAGATGCCGCCGGCCGGGATCAGCGGGATGTCGATCTGCTGCGCGCGCATCCAGTCGCGGATCTCGGCGACGATGGTGGCGAGGTCGTACTGCGCCCAGTCCATGCCGAAGCCAAGGTGGCCGCCGGCGAGCGGGCCTTCGACCACGACGTAGTCGGGCATGCGCCCGGTGCGCGCACTTTTCTTGAGGAAGAGCTGCAGCGCGCGCAGCGAACTGACGATGATGCCGAGCTGCACGTCGCGGAAGCGCGGATGGTCCTCGATCAAGGCGAACGAGCCGAGGTGCAGGCCGGCCGCGAGCGTGATGCCGTCGATGCCGTGGTCCATCGCGGTGCGCAGGCGCACGCGCAGCGTGTCCTTGGGCGCGTTCATCGTCAGCTTTTCCATGCAGTTGATGAACACCATGCCCGCGCCGCGCTTGCGCTCCATGGTGCGACCGACGTGGGTCGCGGTGGCTTCGGCAATGAGGCCGAGGTCGAACTGCACCACCGACTTGTCGGTGTTGGCGACGTTGAACTTGTACTGCTGCAGCTTGTTCTTGACGTACTTGGTGTTGTAGCGCCGGTCGGACACCGTCGGCAGCATCGCGTCGGAAATGTGTCCGACCCCGCCCAGCCGGGCTGCCTCGAGCGCCAGGTCGGCGGTGGAAATATCCACCCCCATGCCGCCCACCATGATCGGAACGAGTTCCTGAGAACCCAGTTTCAGGCGGAAGTCATCTACACGCTTCATTGCTTCGAGTCCGTTAATTCGGCAGTCCTGCATTATCACCCGAGACCCCTTCCACACCCAAGTTCAAGGCGCACTCGGGCATCGGTTACCATGCATTTCAGACCACGAATCCGGCTCCCGGTGCGCTACGGGGCACGGCGGGCCGCAATCCAGGCCACAACAACCGGAGGAGACTTCCGTGCCCGAACGCATCAGCCGCTTCACCGTACCCGAACTCGCCAACGTGCCCGAGGACGTGCGCAACCGCATCCTTGCCGTGCAGGAGAAGGCCGGCTTCGTGCCCAACGTGTTTCTGATGCTGGCGCACCGCCCAGCCGAGTTCCGCGCCTTCTTCGACTATCACGACGCGCTGATGGAAAAGGACCTTGGCCTCACCAAGGGCGAGCGCGAGATGATCGTTGTGGCGACCTCTGCTGCCGGCCAGTGCCTGTACTGCGTCATCGCCCACGGCGCAGTGCTGCGCATCCGCACAAAGAACCCCCGCATCGCGGATCAGCTCGCTGCCAACTACCGCAAGGCGGAGATCAGCCCGCGCCAGCGTGCGATGCTGGATTTCGCCGTGAAGCTGTCGACCTGCGGCGGCGCGATCGAGGATGGTGATATCGATGCGCTGCGCACGCACGGCTTCGACGACGAGGCGATCTGGGACATCGGCGCGATCGCGGCCTTCTTCGCGATGAGCAATCGACTCGTGCATCTCACCGGCACGCCGCCCAACGAGTCCTTCTATCTGATGGGACGGGTGCCGAAGGCGTGAGCGCTGCGGTTTCAGGCATGAGGCGCGGGGCGGGCGGCGCCGGCTTGCGCGGCGACTTCGCCGGGGTGGGGCAATTGCTTACAAACGAGGGGCGTCTTGTTCGCGCACAGGCATTGAATGCTGCGGCCGACCTGCGTAAGATTGGGGCATGGTTGTAATCCCGGCAATCTGGAGGCGTTCTGGACAGGGGTTCGATTCCCCTCACCTCCACCCAAGCGCATCAGGGCGTGTGTTTGGGTGGGGGTGTACCGGTTTCGACAGGGCGGGCAAAGGTGAGCAGGCAACCCGAAAGGCGACGGACGTAATCCGAGCAAATCCATAAACGCCAACGATGAGCGTTTCGCACTGGCCGCTTAAGGTCTATGCCGAGGCTGCTTGAGCCTTGTTACCAAAGA
>Ga0209573_1005967_pt1 | contig 10526 bp, 12 predicted proteins | sample TNRBio252014_DNA_FD_185870 | JGI IMG/M metagenome (GOLD analysis project Ga0209573, IMG submission 185870) | Wastewater treatment Type I Accumulibacter community from EBPR Bioreactor in Madison, WI, USA - TNR Reactor_6/25/2014_ DNA (SPAdes)... | ecosystem: Engineered > Bioreactor > EBPR >...
TTGCGCCCCGCGCCATCCCGGCCCAGATAGCCGTCATGCTCAATGTCGCCGTCCAGATGGACCCCGTTCAGGCCGTCAATATCGAGGCGGACACCACCTTCATGCTGGCCATGGAGGCGCAGGCGCGCGGCCACAGGCTGTGGTTCCACCAGCCCCAGAACCTTGCGCTGGACGACGGCGAGCTGTTCGTTCGGGCCCAGCCCCTGACCTTGCGGGCAATCAAGGGCGACCACTACACCTTGGGCGAGGCCCAGACCCTGAAGGTCGCCGACCACTTCGACGTCGTCCTGATGCGCCAGGACCCCCCCTTCGACATGGCCTATGTCACCGCCACCTATCTGCTCGAGACGGTCCACCCGCAGGTGCTGGTGGTCAATGACCCCGCCGAGGTCCGGAACGCCCCGGAAAAACTGTTCGCCACCCACTTCCGGGGCCTGCAGCCTCCGACGATCATCTCGGGCGATGCCGCCATCCTGGCCGACTTCCACCGGCAGCACGGCGACGTGGTGCTCAAGCCCCTGCACGGAGCCGCCGGAGCCGGCGTCATGCGGCTGAAGGCGGACGACCGGAACCTCAACGCCATGGTCGAGACCTTCGCCGCCATCAATCGCGATCCGCTGGTCATGCAGGCCTTCATCCCGGCGGTGTCCGAGGGCGACAAGCGCATCATCCTGGTCGACGGCGAGGTCGCCGGGGCCATCAATCGCGTGCCGCCCAAGGGGCACCTTCGCTCGAACCTGGCCGTTGGCGGCACCGCCGAGCCGGTTGATCTGTCAGAACGCGACCTCGAAATCTGCAGGATTCTGGGACCGGAACTGCGCCGGCGCGGCCTCCTGTTCGTCGGCATCGACGTCATCGGCGGCTATCTGACCGAGATCAATGTGACCTCACCCACCGGGGCCCAGCAACTCAGGCGCTTCGGCGGCACCGACGCCGCCACCCTGCTCTGGGATGTGATCGAGGCGAAGCGACGCGGCTAGGCCGGGCAGGTTGCCGACAGCCGCCGGGCCCGAATCGTGCCGGTCGGCCGCACCGTGATCCCCAGAACCCGCGTGTCGAGTTCAGCCTGCATCTGGAATTCGGTCGGCGAATAGGTACCGGCGGCGACGACACCGACGGTCCGACCGCGCCGGTCGCGGCAGGTGCCCTCAAAGCGCATCCGCCCGTTGTTCACTACCCGCGTCGGGTAGTCACAGGTGTAGTGCCGGTTGGACGGGCCGTTGAAGAACCGGTTGATCTCGTTCTGACGCACGCAGCGGTTCTCGGTATCGGACGAGGACACGCCGAACCGGATCTGGCTAGTGTACTCCCAATAGCCCGGCAGGATGGTCTGGGTGCTCTGGGCGTGGGGCACGGTCGCCGACAACCCCAGCAGAGGGGCGGCGATAGCGGCGGCGATGAGAAGGCGACGAGACATGGGGTCCTGTTCCAGAAGGCGGAAGCGAAGACCTATATAGCGCCTGTTGAATGCGGCCTGAATGGGTCAGAACCTGACTCCGCCGCCTTGACGCGCAAGGACCATCCCGTCTATATGCCCGCCTCTCGCGCGGGTCGGTTGCCCGCGCGTTCCCATTTCCGCGTTCCGGTTTCGTCCGGGGTGCCAACTCTGACAAGGATTCCCGAGATGTCGCGCCGCTGCGAACTGACCGGCATCGGTCCCATGACGGGCCACAGCGTGAGCCACTCGAACGTCAAGACCAAGCGCCGCTTCCTGCCGTCGCTGAAGTCGGTGGCGTTGCACTCGGAGGCCCTGGGCCGTTCCGAGCGCCTGCGTATTTCGAACGCGGCGCTGCGCACCCTGGACTTCAAGGGCGGCCTGGACGCCTTTATCGTCAAGGCTTCGGACGACAAGCTGTCGGCCAAGGCACAGAAGCTGAAGCGCCAGATCAAGGCCAAGCAGGCGGAAACCGCCGCCGCCTGATCCCGCTTCAGGGGCAAAGGGGCTCGAAAAGGCCGGCGGCAACGCCGGCCTTTTTCAATTGTGATGTGCCCCACAGGACCGCAGTCTGTCGGCATGAACCGTCGAACCCTCCTTTCGGCGTCGGCCAGCCTCATCGGCGTCGGCTGCACCGGACGCACGATCGCTGCCCCGCCTGGTGCCCCGCACGATGCCACGCCACATCCCTGGCTGGACGAGATCCGCATCGACGCGGGCATTCCGGCCTTGGGGGGCGCAGTCGTGACCGCAGATGGATTGTCCTGGATCGGCGTTTCGGGCCGCCGCCGAGCGGGCGGCGAGGCCGCCGTCACCGTCAGCGACCGCTGGCACCTGGGGTCCAATACCAAGGCCATGACCGCCGCCCTCTATGCCCGGCTGGTCGAACAGGGTCGGGCCCACTGGCAGGCGTCCGTGCCGACCCTGTTCGCCGACCTGGACGTAGATCCGGCCTGGGCCGGCATCACGATCGAGCATCTCCTCGGCCACCGGTCTGGCGTGCTGGACGCCCGGTTCATGCCGCTCTGGATGATCCAGACGTTCGCCGGCAACGACCTTCAGGCCCTCAGAAGCACGCTGGCCGGATCCGTTCTGGGGTCGGCCCCGGCAGGCTCGGTGGGCGATTTCGCCTATTCCAACGTGGGCTACATCATCGCCGGAGCTGCCATCGAGCGGATCACCGGCGAACCCTGGGAAGACGCAATTCGCCGTGAAATCTTCGCGCCGCTCGGCATGGCTTCAGCCGGGTTCGGCGCGCCGACGGGCAACAACGCCTGGGGCCACCGAGGGCTCGGGCTGGGACCCGTCGACCCTACGGGCGGGTTCGCGGACAATCCGCCCGCCCTCGGCCCCGCCGGAACGGTTCACGCCTCCATCGAGGACTACGGTCGGTTTCTGCGCGTGTTTCTCACAGACGGCGGCGGCTGGCTGTCCCCTGAGAGTCTGGCCCGTCTGACCACGCCGCTCGCGGGTGAAGGTCTGGCCTACGCGCTCGGCTGGGCGATAGTTGCAGGACCCGGCTGGGCCGGAGACGAGCCGGCCATGACTCATGACGGATCCAACACGATGTGGCTGGCCAGAACGATCGTGGCTCCGGGCCGTAACGCCGCCCTCATCTGTGTCGCAAACGCCGCAGATCCGGCCCAGTCGGCCGTCGACGGATTGACGCGGACCCTGATCGAACGGTTCCCTGTCTGAGACCTCCGGCTCCATATCCGCGCCGGGGCGTTTAGGAGGGTGATGAAGGACGCCTCGCATCATTCCGGCAAGCGGCACATCCTGGCCGACCTGTGGGTTCAGCTCTGGCAGGCTGCGATCGTCGGAGCCTTTGCGCTCGCCGTGCTGGACGGTTGGGCCCCGTCGGAGCATCTGCCGTGGACGCGACTGGATCTGAACCGCCCGGTCGGGGTCACCACAGCCGCCAAGATCGCCGATCTGGAGCTGCCCTATCGGACCACCGACCAGACCCGCATCGACACTGAGACGGAACGCTGCATCCAGGCCCTGCGCGAGGCGGGCGTCGAGGTCGAGCGCGTCCCCGATGTCGATGACGGCGGCTTCTGCGTCATCCAGGGAGCGGTGCGGCTGACGGGTGGAGTCCTGACGCCGCTGCGGCCCGAGGGCCTGGTCATGCGCTGCCCCCTGGCCCTTCGCTATGTCATCTGGGAGCGCCAGACCCTGCGTCCGGCGGCCGAGGAAATCCTGGGGTCGCCGGTCGCCGAGGTCGAGGCCGGCAGCTATGCCTGTCGCCGTGTCAATGGCTCAACGGAGCCGTCGGAGCGCCCCAGCGAACACGCCAGCGGCAACGCCCTGGATATTCCCGCCATCGTTCTGGAGGACGGTCGGCGCATCACGGTTGCTGACGGCTGGGGCCCGATCCGGTCCGACTCGCGGGCGGCCCGGCTCGAGCTTGAAGCCGGTGGATCCCTGCCGCCGCTGTTCGGATCACCGATGGCAGACGGCCGCACCGCCGAGGGCCGGTTCCTGCGCCGGATCCGCTCGGAAGCCTGCGACATCTTCGGCACGGTGCTCAGTCCCGAGTACAACACCGCCCACCGCGACCACCTGCATCTCGACGGCTCGCACACGCCGCTTTGCAGCTAGCAGCCCGGCCCTGATCAGGCATCGACCCCCTCGACCTTCTTGCCGCGGCGGCGCTTGACCGCATCCGACATGGCCGCTGCCAGCACGCCCGTCGGGGCCGCGATCAGGCCAATGCCGCAGATAGCGGTGACGCCCGCGACCATCCTGCCCAGGGCCGTGACCGGCACGGCATCCCCGTAGCCGATCGTCGTCAGGGTGATGATCGACCACCACATGGCGCGCGGGATCGATCCGAAAGCCTCCGGCTGGATCGTCCCTTCGACCAGATACATCGCCGTCGACGACAGGACGAGCGCCATCACGGCAACCGCCAGGCTGACCAGCAGCTCGAACCGCCGTGCGGTGATCGCATCCGCCAGCACCGTGATCGCCGCCGACATCCGGCCCAGCTTGGCAATCCGCATGATCCGCGCCAGCCGGAACAGCCGCAGCACATAGACCGGCCCGGCTCCAAACAGCACGAGCGCCGGTGCCAGGGCCACCAGGTCGATAATGGCCGTTGGGGTTACCATCCAGCGCAGCCGCCCAAACAGCGGGTGGGCATATCGGGGATCTTCGGGTGCGATCCAGATCCGCACGACATATTCAACCAGGAACAGGGACGTGAACCCGATCTCGGTCAGCGCGAACAGCACCGGAGAGGACTCGGAAATCGCCGGCTCGGTTTCAAGAATAGCGAGGATCACCGAGATCAGGATTGCGGCAGTCAACACCTTGTTGGCGATGGACAGCCCACCGGCGTCGGCGGACGGATCCAGTCGGTCAAAGACCCAGCGCCGCAGACTGATCTTCGCCGGTTTGGTCATGATTCCAGGCCCCCGATTCGCAAGCCTAGACCGGCCGTCCCGCGTCGCGCAAACCCAAGGCTCGCCCTGAAGCCTGCGTCGGTCTATGCAGCGCCATGACCGAGACCGCCCCCACGCCACGCTCCAGCCTTTCCGCCCTGGCGGTGCTGTTCGGGGTGGTCTTTATCAATCTGGTCGGCTTCGGTCTGATTGTGCCGCTGCTGCCCTTCTTTGGCACCAGCCTGGGGGCCGAGCCGTGGCAGGTCACCCTGCTGTTCGCGGCCTATTCGCTGGGCCAGTTCTTCGCCGAGCCGTTCTGGGGCCGGCTATCCGACCGGATCGGCCGCAAGCCGGTGCTGCTGATCACCCTGATCGCCAATGCCGCCGGCTATCTGATGCTGGCCTTTGTGCCCGATATCTGGACCGCCATCGCCGTGCGCCTGTTCACCGGCCTGGGGGCGGGCAACATCTCAACCGTTCAGGGTTATGTCGCCGACGTCACACCGCCCGAACAGCGGGCCGGGCGCATGGGCATGATCGGTGCGGCCTTTGGACTGGGGTTCATTGTCGGCCCCGGTGTCGGCGGCCTGCTCGTCGATGAGGCCGCCGGTCGCCAGGGTTTCCTGGCCCCGATCTATCTGGCCGCGATCATGGCCGCCATCGCCGCCGTCGGCGTCGTCTTCCTGCTGAAGGAGAGCCGCGCCAAGGCCGACCCGACGGCCCCGCGCGAGCCGTTTCTGGCCGGCCTGCGGGGCGCGCTCGACAATCCTGTCGTCAGCCGGGTGCTGTTGGTGACGCTCATCTTCATGGCCGGTTTCGCCGGCATGGAATCGACCTTCGCCCTGTGGGCCGACCAGGCCTGGGACTGGCATGCGCGTGAGGTCGGCCTGAACTTCATGGCGGTGGGCGTCGTCTCGGTCGTCAGCCAGGCCTTCCTGACCGGACGGCTGGCCCGACGCTTCGGCGAAGCCAATGTCCTGGCCTTCGGGGCGGTCCTGTTCGGGGTCAGCCTGGTCGCCCAGGTCGTCATCGCGCGGCTTTTCGCCGGCCACGACTGGCTGGTGCCGGTGATCACCGCCTTCACCGCCTTCGGCATGTCCCTGACCATGCCGAACGTCTCGGCCCTGATCTCGCGGTCGGTCGATCCTGACCGACAGGGCCAGATGCTGGGGCTGAACATGGCGTCGGGCTCGATCGCGCGGATTCTCGGCCCGATTGTCGCCGGCGCGATCTATTCGGCGCTGGGTCCCAACTGGCCGTTCCTGATCGGGGCCCTGTTCGCCATCCCGGCGGCGATCATGGCGCTGAACGCCGGACGGGCCTTCAGCCGCGAGCGGGCCCGGGCGGCTTCAGCAGAATCCTAGACTCGGCTTGCCTTTCGCCGCGCCTTCGCGTATCAGCGCCGGCTTCCGAGCCGCCGGGCCCTAGACATGCCTGGGCGGCTCTTGTCTCCAAGAAGGACAGGCTTCCAGCCTGCATAGGGAAATGTCTGGGTACAAACTGAAGACCAAGTCGGGCGCCAAGAAGCGCTTCAAACTGACCGCCACGGGCAAGGTGAAGGCCGGCGTCGCCGGCAAGCGCCACCGCCTGATCAGCCATAATTCCAAGTACATCCGCCAGAACCGCGGCACGGAAGTCATGGCTGACGCCGATACCAAGAAGATCAAGTCCTACATGCCGTACGCGTGAGCGCGGCATTCGGATCTGACATCAGTTTGAAGGAATAGAGAACAATGGCTCGCGTCACCCGGGGCGTTACGTCCCACGCCCGTCACAAGAAGGTTCTGGAGCAGGCCAAGGGCTTCTACGGCCGCCGCAAGAACACCATCCGCGCCGCCAAGGCTGCCGTTGACCGCGCCGGTCAGTACGCCTACCGCGACCGCCGCAACAAGAAGCGCAATTTCCGCGCCCTGTGGATCCAGCGCATCAACGCCGCCGCCCGTGAGCACGGCATGACCTATTCGCAGTTCATCAACGGCCTGAACAAGGCCGGCATCGAGATGGACCGCAAGGTTCTGGCCGCCACCGCCGCCGACCAGGCTGCGTTCAAGGCCATCGCCGACAAGGTTTCGGCCGCGCTCAAGTAAGCGCCGCCGTCTCTGCGACAATGAACCGCCCGTCCCGGTTGCCGGGGCGGGCGGTTTTCGTTCGGGGTTGCGGCTAGGGTCGGCCTCAATGGGGAGAGCCGAATGCGAAATCCGTTTCTGATCGTGGCGGCTGCCTTGACCGTCCTGACCGGCCCGGCGATGGCCCAGGATCGCCGGGTCGCCGTCACCTTCGACGACCTGCCATTCCAGGCCACGGACCAGGCCCTGTGCGACCCGGCGCAGGTCCGCGCCCTGACCAACGCCTTTCTCGACATGCTGGCCCCGCTGAACAGCCGCGCCACCGCCTTCGTCAACGAAGGAAGGATGTGCGACGACATCCGCGCCGAGGTCATGCCGGACATCCTGAACGCCTGGCTCGATGACGGCTACGGCCTGGGCAACCACACCTTCAGCCACATCAACATCCACAACGCGACGCCCGAGGCCTATCTGGCTGATGTCGACCGTGGTGACGACATCACCCGGCCCCTGCTTCAGGCGCGCGGACGCGATCTGGTCTGGTTCCGTCATCCCTATCTGTTCACGGGCGAAACCCCGGAGAAGCGCGCCGCCCTGGACGCCGGCATCGCCGCGCGTGGCTATCGCGTCGCCACGGTCACCATCGACAATGAAGACTGGCGTTTTGGTCAGGCCTACCGTCGGGCCGCGGCCGCCGGCGACCGGGTCCTGATGGAACGCATCGGGGCCGCCTATGTCGCCCACATGGCCGCTGTCCTGGATGTGGTCGAGCCCTATTCCGCCGATCTGAACGGTGGCGTCGAACCGGCCCAGGTGCTGCTGCTGCACGCCAACAGCCTGAACCAGGATTGGTATGCGGCGATCCACACCCTGTTCCTGCGGCGCGGCTATCGCTTCGTCATGCTCGATGAGGCGATGGCCGACCCGATCTATGGGCGGCCGGACGCCTGGGTCCGCGCCCATGGCGTCTCGTGGCTGCACCGCTGGGCCTTGACCGATGGCGTGCCGTTCCAACCCGAGCCGGATACGCCCCAGTGGGTGGTCGATGTGGCTGAGGGTCGGGTCGCTACGGACTAAAAATGGGGCACGGGCGGAACCCTACAGCCACGCTTTGCGCTTTGTCGGGGAACCTCATTCAAAGGAGAGCCCCATGAGCGTCGCCAAGGTCACCGAAGTCACCGCCTCGTCCACCGTCAGCTTCGAGGATGCGATCAAGCAGGGCATCGCCCGGGCCGACAAGACGCTCAACAATGTCGCCGGGGCCTGGATCCAGGAGCAGAAGGTGGTGGTTTCCGGCGGAAACATCGTCGAATACCGGGTCAATATGAAGATCACCTTCGTTCTGGAGGACTGATCCCGCGCAAACCGCGCCTGGGTGGGTGACGAACGGTCCCTGGCCCGCTAGAGGGTCCGGGCCATGTCCGATCTCGCCCAGCTTGAACTCGACCTGACCCAGGCCATCGCCGCCGCCGATACCTCGGCCGCGCTGGAGGAGGTGCGCGTGACCGCGCTGGGCAAGTCCGGCTCGGTCACGGTCCTGCTCAAGGGAATGGGGGCGCTGTCGCCGGATGAGCGCCGTATCCAGGGACCGCTGCTGAACGGCCTGCGGGACCGCCTGACTGCAGGCCTGGCTGCGCGCAAGACCGAGCTGGAGGCCGCCGAGCTGGAGGCCCGGCTGGCGGCCGAAACCGTCGACCTCAGCCTGCCGCCACCGCCGCGCCGCAAGGGCTCGGTGCATCCGACCATGCAGGCCATGGACGAGATCGTCTCGATCTTCGCCGAGATGGGATTTGCCGTCGCCGAAGGCCCGGACATCGAGGACGACTTCCACAACTTCACGGCCCTGAACTTCCCGCCGGACCATCCGGCGCGGGAAATGCACGACACCTTCTTCCTCAAGCCCGACCGCGAGACGGGCGAGCGCAAGGTGCTCAGGACCCACACCTCGCCGGTCCAGATCCGCACCATGCGGGTGACCAACGACAAGCCTGAGGCTCCGTGGATCGCGGGGGGCCAGACCCCGCCGATCCGCATCATCGCGCCGGGCCGGACCTTCCGGAAGGACTCCGACGCCACTCACACGCCGATGTTCCACCAGGTCGAGGGCCTGGTGATCGATCGCGACATCCATATGGGTCACCTGAAATGGACCCTGGAAACCTTCGTCGCCCGCTACTTCGAGCTGGACGGGGTCCACGCGCGCTTCCGCCCGCACCACTTCCCCTTCACCGAACCGTCGGCCGAGATGGACATCTTGTGCGACCGCTCCGGCGGCGAGCTGAAGCTCAATCAGGGCGACAGCTGGATGGAGATTCTGGGCTGCGGCATGGTTCACCCGAATGTGCTCAGCGCCGCCGGCCTGAACCCCGACGAATGGCAGGGCTTTGCCTTCGGCATGGGCGTGGATCGCCTGGCCATGCTAAAATACGGCATCCCCGACCTTCGCCCCATGTTCGACGCCGATGTGCGCTGGCTCGAACACTTCGGATTCTCTGCCGCCCAGGCCCCCAGCGCCGCCGCCGGCCTCAGCTGAGACAAGACATGACCTCCCCTGAACGATTCTCACCGCCGGTCTGCGAGAACTACAGCGTCGACCATTTCGAGGGCGTCGCCCTGTCGCTGTTCGAGGTCTTCCGGGCCAATATCATGGCCACGCGCCAGCCGGTCATTGCCAACAAGACCTTCACCAACTGCGTCATCGAAGGACCGGCGGTGCTGCTGGCCCTGTCGGGGGTCGAGTTCGATGCCTGCGATCTGGGCGTCATCAAGGACGATCCGCGCTCGCTGCTGCTCATGCCGATGGCCAGGAACAAGGTCACCGGAGCCATCGCCTTCAGGGACACCCTTTTCCGCGGCTGTACCTTCTTTGCGGTCGGCTACACCGGACCAGACACCTTCATCGACCAGATGATCCAGGTCCTCGACCCCGAGGGCAAGTCGCCGGCGCGCGACGCATGAAGTTCACCCTGTCCTGGCTCAAACGGCATCTGAGGACCGATCGGACGATCACCGAGATCGCCGAGGCCATGACCATGGCCGGCCTCGAGGTCGAGCATGTCCTTGATCCGACGCAGAGCCTCGGACCCTTCAGCGTCGCCCGCATCGTCTCAGCCGCCCGCCACCCGGACGCCGATCGGCTTCAGGTCTGTCAGGTCCAGACCGTCGACGGCATGAAGGAGATCGTCTGCGGCGCGCCCAACGCCCGCGCCGGCCTGGTCACCATCTATGCGCCCATCGGGGCCTATGTGCCGGGCCTGGGCGTCACCCTGGTTGAAAAGGCGGTGCGCGGCGTCGTCTCCAACGGCATGCTGTGCTCCGCCTCCGAGTTGGAACTGGACGGCGAGTCCGACGGCATTCTGGACCTGGACGCATCCCTGCAGGTCGGGACGCCTGCCGCCGAGGTCTTTGGCTTGGAACCGGTGATCGACTTCGAGGTCACGCCCAATCGGCCCGACTGGCTGGGCGTCGCCGGTATCGCCCGCGATCTGGCTGCCACCGGCATCGGGGATCTGTTCGTCCATGAGGTAACGCCGGTTCCCGGAACCTATCCCTGCCCGATCAGCGTCAAACTCGAAGCGCTGGACCTGTGCCCCGTCTTCGCCGGTCGGCTGATCCGGGGGGTCAGGAACGGCCCGT
>Ga0209573_1005968_pt1 | contig 10525 bp, 11 predicted proteins | sample TNRBio252014_DNA_FD_185870 | JGI IMG/M metagenome (GOLD analysis project Ga0209573, IMG submission 185870) | Wastewater treatment Type I Accumulibacter community from EBPR Bioreactor in Madison, WI, USA - TNR Reactor_6/25/2014_ DNA (SPAdes)... | ecosystem: Engineered > Bioreactor > EBPR >...
CTTCGCCGCGCTGATGATGGCGGGCCTGGACGGCATCCAGAACAAGATCCACCCGGGCGACCCGGCCGACAAGAACCTGTACGACCTGCCGCCGGAAGAAGACGCGCTGATCCCGACCGTGTGCACCAGCCTCGAGCAGGCGCTGGATTACCTGGACAAGGATCGCGAGTTCCTGACCCGCGGCGGCGTGTTCTCGAACGACTTCATCGACGCCTACATCGCGCTGAAGATGGAAGAGGTCGATCGCATGCGCATCACCACCCACCCGGTGGAATTCGACATGTACTACAGCCTGTAAGTCGGCAAGTCCTGCGCAGGACGGAAGGGACGGGCGTTGCCCGTCCCTTTTTTCTGGGGTCTAATCGGGCCTGACCCGCAAGGATGACGGCATTGCAGACCGTTTCTGCCGTCCCCGCGACCCTCCGGACATGCGCATGCGACCGTATCGAATCCTTCCGCTGCTCCTGCTCGCCGGCCTTGCCCTGCCGGCCCATGCCGAAATCTACAAGTGCACCGACGCCGATGGCCGCGTGACCTACACCAACGACCGTTCGCTCGCACGCGGCTGCGTACGCCTGCAATCCGACCAGCCGGTGTCCTCGGTGCCGGCTCCGGTGCGCCGTCCGCCCGCCCCCGGGTCGCGCGAGGCACAGCAATCGGCCGACTTCCCGCGGGTGAGCCCGAACGAACAGCGCGGCCGCGACGACGCTCGCCGCCAGGTGCTGCAGGAAGAGCTCCGCACCGAAGAGCAGAAGCTGGCCGAGGCCGAGAAGGCGCTCGCCGAGCAGGAATCCATCCGCCACGGCGACGAGCGCAACTACCAGAGGGTGCTCGAGCGGGTGCAACCCTTCAAGGACAAGGTCGAACTGCACAAGCGCAACGTCGAGGCACTGCGCCGGGAGATCTCCGGCCTGCGATGACCCAGACCTGGCGCGCATCTTGCATGTCCTCCGCCAAACAACAGGACGCGCCCATGCCATCGCACCCCACCCACGCCGCAGGCGGACCCAGCAGCCCGTTCGCCGGACTGGACCTGCTGTCCTCGGCCGTCGTGCTCGTCGACGGAGCGCTGGCGATCCGCTATCTCAACGCGGGTGCAGAGAACCTGTTCGCGATCAGCCAGCGCAAGCTGCTCGGCCAGCCGCTCGAGCGCCTGCTCGGCAGCCCGCCCGGCCTGGGCGCGGCGCTCGACAACGCACTGCGCACCAACTGGAGTTACACCGGCCAGGACATCAGCGTGCAGCGTGGAGAGGCCGAGCCGCTGCGGCTCGACTGCACGGTCACCCCGGTCGACGCCGCCAGCGTGCGCCTGCTGCTCGAGTTCCGCCCGATCGACGCCCAGCTGCGCGTCGCGCGCGAGGAGCAGCTGCTGCACCAGCAGCAGGCCAACCGCGAGCTGATCCGCAACCTCGCCCACGAGATCAAGAACCCCCTCGGCGGCATCCGCGGCTCGGCACAGCTGCTGCAGCACGAACTCGACGACCCGCAGCTGCGCGAGTTCACCGACGTCATCATCGCCGAGGCCGACCGCCTGCAGGACCTGATGAACCGGCTGCTGAGCTCGCACTGCATGATGCGTCCGGCCACGATCAACATCCACGACGTGCTCGAGCGCGTGCGTCGCCTGATCCTCGCCGAGTTCCCCTCGATCGGGATCGTCCCCGACTACGACCTCAGCCTGCCCGAGCTCACTGCCGACCGCGAGCAGCTCATCCAGGCGGTGCTGAACATCGTAAGGAACGCAGCACAGGCGCTCGGCGGCCACGGCGAAATCCTGCTGCGCACCCGCATCGCGCGCCAGGTCACGCTCGCGAAGCGCCGCTACAAGCTGGCACTGGAATTGCAAGTGATCGACGACGGCCCCGGCATCCCCGAGGAGATCCGCGACCGGATCTTCTATCCGCTGGTGTCGGGACGCGAGGGCGGCAGCGGGCTGGGCCTGTCACTCGCGCAGAGCTTCATCGAGCAACACCAGGGCATGATCGAGGTGGATAGCCGCCCCGGGCGCACCTGCTTCACGATCCTGCTGCCGATTACCGAGCGCGCATGAGCGCATGCGGCGTCCCCCTTGCGGAACGCCACACGCGCAGCGCGCACCAGAATAGTGCATACGATATGAACACCGTCTGGATCATCGACGACGACCGCTCGATCCGCTGGGTGCTGGAAAAGGCGCTCGGCCGCGAGGGCATCGACCATGCAAGCTTCAGCTCCGCCGGCGACGCCCTCGCCGAGCTCGAGCGCACGCCGCAGCCGCCCGCCGCCCTGCTGTCGGACATCCGCATGCCCGGCGAATCCGGGCTCGACCTGCTGCAGAAGGTGAAGGAGCGCCACCCGCAGCTGCCGGTCATCATCATGACCGCCTACTCCGACCTCGACAGCGCGGTGGCAGCCTTCCAGGGCGGCGCCTTCGAGTACCTGCCCAAGCCCTTCGACGTGGACCAGGCGGTCGCGCTCGTCCGGCGTGCATTGGAGCAGACCGCGCACCAGAACGGTGCGAACGAGGAGACCTCGCTCGCACCCGAAATCCTCGGCCAGGCTCCGGCGATGCAGGAGGTCTTCCGCGCCATCGGCCGGCTCGCGCACTCCCACGCCACCGTGCTGATCAACGGCGAATCGGGCAGCGGCAAGGAGCTGGTCGCGCGCGCCCTGCACCGCCACAGTCCGCGCCGCGACGCGCCCTTCATCGCCATCAACACCGCCGCCATCCCGCGCGACCTGCTCGAGTCCGAGCTTTTCGGGCACGAGCGCGGAGCCTTCACCGGCGCCGCCACCCAGCGCCGCGGGCGCTTCGAGCAGGCCGACAGCGGCACGCTCTTCCTCGACGAGATCGGCGACATGCCGGCCGAGTTGCAGACACGGCTGCTGCGAGTGCTCTCCGACGGCCACTTCTACCGCGTCGGCGGCCAGCAGCCGATCCGCGCCAACGTGCGGGTGATCGCCGCCACCCACCAGGACCTGGAAGAGCGCGTGCGCCAGGGCCTGTTCCGCGAGGACCTCTTTCATCGCCTCAACGTCATCCGCCTGCGCCTGCCGCCGCTGCGCGAACGCCGTGAGGACGTCCCCCTGCTCGTGCGCCACTTCCTGCAGAAGAGCGCACAGGAGCTCGGCGTCGAGCGCAAGCGCATCTCCGAGGCGGCACTAGAGTACCTGCAGGCCCAGCCCTTCCCCGGCAACGTGCGCCAGCTAGAGAACCTGTGCCACTGGCTCACCGTGATGGCGCCGGCGCAGGTGGTCGAGGTGGCCGACCTGCCGCCCGAGATGCGCGAGCAGCCCGGCCGCGAGTCGCCGTCGAACTGGATGGAAGGCCTCGGCAGCGAGGCCGACCGCCTGATCGCCTCGCGCCCCGGCGAGGTGTTCGACCGCCTCACCCGTGAGTTCGAGCGCACCCTGATCCGCCGCGCACTCGCTGCCACCGGCGGGCGCCGCATCGAGGCGGCGCAGCTGCTCGGCATCGGCCGCAACACCATCAGCCGCAAGATCCAGGAGCTCGGCATGGACGAGGAGCGCGCGCCGGAGGCGGAGGAGAGCGGGCGCTGAGCGCCCCGATGACATCGCGGCGGCAGGGGCGACGCACACGCCGCATCGCATCCATGCTGCGGGAGGCACATGCACGCCGGTCTTGGCGGATAATGCGCTTTTAGACCCGCCGCCCCCGCACTTGTCCTCGATCCCCCCACCAACGCCTTCGGCAATCGCCTGCACGACCGAACTGGCCACCTGTCTCGGCGCGCTCGCGCACGATTTCGCCATCGAATGGGTGGCCTGCTGCGACTCGACCAACGCCCACCTGGTCGATGCGCCGCCTGCCGACGATGGTCGCGTACATGTACTCGTGGCCGACCGCCAGACCGCGGGCCGCGGGCGGCGAGGACGGCAATGGCTGTCCTGGGAAGGCGCCAGCCTGACCTTCTCGCTGTTGTGGCGGTTCGCGCCGGGAGCACCTGCACCGGCCGGGCTCTCGCTCGCCGCCGGGCTCGCGCTCGCGCGTGCGCTCGAACAGCTGGGTGTCGACGGCGTGCAGCTGAAGTGGCCCAACGACGTCCTGGTGCATGGCGACAAGCTCGCCGGCATCCTGGTCGAGCTGCTGCCGGTGCGCGGCCGCCCGCCCGCGGCGGTGATCGGCATCGGCCTCAACCTGCGCCTGCCGGCAGACGCTGCCATCCCCGAGCAGACGGGCGTCGCCGATCTCGCCGGCGCGCTCGGCGCCGAACCGCCCTCGCGGCCGGCACTGCTCGGGGCAATCCTCGGCGAGTTCCACCGCCTGTTCGAAACCTACTCGACCGCCGGCTTCCCCGCCCTGCGCGGGGCCTGGGAACAGCGCAACGCCTTCGCTGATCTGCCGGTGGCGATCCGCGGCGAATCCGGCACCATGCATGGCACCTGCATGGGAGTCGACGACGACGGCGCCCTGCTGCTGCGCGGGGAGGACGGCGTGCAGCGGGTTCTGGCTGGCGACGTCTCGCTGCGTCCGCTGATGGACGGCCCGCGATGATCCTGCTCGTCGATGCCGGCAACACCCGCGTGAAGTGGCGCGTGGTCTCCGCGGACGCCTCTGGCCATACGCTCGCCGAGGGCGCGGTGGGCCATGCCGAGATCGACATGCTCGCCGCCGCCTGCCGCGCCTGGCCGGGGCTGGCGCGCGTTGTCGGCTGCAACGTCGCCGGGACCAGCGTCGCCGCCCGTATCGCTACCGCCTGCGCACCGCTGCGGGTGGGCTGGCTGCTGCCCACCGCAGCCTGCGCCGGCGTGCGCAACCTCTACGAAAACCCCGAACGCCTCGGCGCCGACCGCTGGGCGGCGCTGATCGGCGCACGCCACAGCCATGCCGGCCCCTGCCTGGTGGTCACCGCCGGCACCGCGACCACGGTTGACCTGCTGTCGGCAGCGGGCGACTTCCTCGGCGGCCTGATCCTGCCCGGGGTCGAACTGATGCAGCAGGCGCTCGCCCGCGGCACCGCACAACTGCCGCTCGCGGAGGGCCGCTTCGAGTGGCAGCCGCGACGCACGGTGGATGCGATCCGCTCCGGCTGCCTGCAGGCCCAGACCGGCGCGGTCGAGCGCATGTTCCGCCAGATCGCGGCGGACCCCGATGCGCTCTGCCTGCTCGGCGGCGGCGCCGCCGACAGCTTCGCCGACCTGCTCGAGATCCCGCTGCGACGGATCGACAATCTGGTGCTGACCGGCCTGGGCACGGTCGCCACCCTGTCCCCCACGCCCACACGCTGACAAGAACCGAAAGGGAGAAAACAACGATGGAAGCCACCCGCATCCTGCTCGACGCCGCCGACATCCCGACGCACTGGTACAACGTCGCCGCCGACCTGCCGACGCCGCTCGCGCCGCCACTCGGCCCCGACGGCAAGCCGGCCACGCCCGAGCAGATGGGGGCCATCTTCCCGCCCGCGATCCTCGAGCAGGAGATGAGCGCCGAGCGCTGGATCGCCATCCCGCAGGAGGTGCGCGAGATCTACCGCCTGTGGCGGCCGAGCCCGCTGTGCCGCGCGGTGCGCCTCGAGCAGGCGCTCGGCACCCCGGCGAAGATCTTCTTCAAGTACGAGGGCGTCTCGCCCGCCGGCTCGCACAAGCCCAACTCGGCGGTGCCGCAGGCGTTCTACAACAAGCAGGCCGGCATCAAGCGCCTGACCACCGAGACGGGCGCCGGCCAGTGGGGCTCGTCGATCGCCTTCGCCGGGCAGATGTTCGGGCTGGAGGTGCGCATCTACATGGTCAAGGTCAGCTACGACCAGAAGCCCTACCGCCGCCTGATGATGCAGACCTGGGGCGGCGAGGTCTTCGCCAGCCCCTCGCCGCACACCGAGACCGGCCGCCGCCTGCTCGCCGAGGATCCGGACAACCCCGGCTCGCTCGGCATCGCCATCTCCGAGGCGGTGGAAGAGGCCGCCGGCCGCGCCGACACCAACTACACCCTCGGCTCGGTGCTCAACCACGTGGTGCTGCACCAGAGCATCATCGGCCTGGAAGCGAAGAAGCAGCTCGACAAGGTCGGCCTCTACCCCGACGTCGTCATCGGCCCTTGCGGCGGCGGCTCCAGCTTCGCCGGCATCGCCTTCCCCTTCCTCGCCGACAAGGCCGCGGGCGACAAGCGCGCCGACAAGCTGCGCTGCGTGGCGGTGGAGCCGAGCTCCTGCCCGACGCTGACCAAGGGCCAGTACGCCTACGACTACGGCGACGCCTCCGGCTTCACCCCGCTGATGAAGATGTACACGCTGGGTCACGACTTCATGCCGCCCGGCATCCACGCCGGCGGCCTGCGCTACCATGGCGACTCTCCACTGGTGTCGAACCTGCTGCACGCCGGCCTCATCGAGGCCGCCGCGGTGCCGCAGCTGGCGACCTTCGATGCGGGCGTGCAGTTCGCGCGTGCCGAGGGCATCATCCCGGCGCCCGAGTCCTGCCACGCGATCCGCCAGGCCATCGACGAGGCGCTCGCCTGCAAGGCGAGCGGCGAGGCGAAGACCATCCTGTTCAACCTCACCGGACACGGCCACTTCGACATGAGCTCGTACGAGCGCTACTTCTCGGGCAAGCTCGAGGACTTCGACTATCCGGCCGCTGCGGTGGCGGCCTCGCTCGCCCACCTGCCCAAGGTCGGCTGAGCGACCCGCGGCCGCCGGCGCGTCCGGCGGCCTCCCTGAACCCCTGGCACGCGCCGAGGCATGACGATCCTGCGCTTCCTGCTCATCCTGTTGCTGATCCTCAACGCCCTCGCCTTTGCGGCGATCGGCGGCTGGCTGGGTGGCGAGCCGGCGACGGGCGAGGCGGCGCGCATCGCCACGCAATTGCATCCGGAACGCATCCGGCTGACGAACGAGACTGGCGCCACCGGCCTCGCGCCCGCCGCCGAGGCGTCGCTGCCTGCGGCGACAGCCCTCGCCAGCACGCCTTCCGTGGCCGAGACCGCCCCCATGGCCACGGCAGCGACCGACACGATCGACGAGGCGCCGGCGGAGGCGCCGGCGGAAGTCGCCACGGCGGCCGCAGCCATGGACACCGCGCAGCCCCCCCCGGCACCGACACCGGACACCGCGCCGCCGCTCGAGCCCACCGCGGTCGAGCCCCCACCCGCCGAGCCCGCCGTGGTTCCCGCCCCCTCGCCGGCGCCGCCCGCCCTGTGCCATGCGTGGGGCGACCTCAGCGCCAGCGAGGCCGACCGCCTCGCCCAGCGCCTGCGCCGCATCGGCATCACCGCGGCGCGCAGCCGCAGCGAGACGCCCGAGGCCTGGTGGGTGCGCATCCCGCCACAGCGCAACCGCAGCGAGGCCGAGCGCCGCGTCGTCGAGCTCAACCTGCTCGGCGTCAGCGACACCTTCATCGTGCAGGAGTCCGGCCCGAACCAGAACGCGGTCTCGCTCGGGCTGTTCAAGACCGAGAACCGCGCCCGCATCCTGCTGGGCCAGCTGCGCGCCAAGGGCGTGGAGAACGCCGGCATCGAGCCGCGCATGGCCACCAGCTACCGCATCCAGGCCAGTGTTCCGGCCAACGAGCTGCGCATCGTCGAATCGGCCGCACCCGGTCTGCGCGCCAGGCGCCAGGCCTGCACGCGCTGAGGCGGAGAAGGAGATGAGCGTGAAGCGCCCCTACATCGTCGGCCTCACCGGCGGCATCGGCAGCGGCAAGAGCGCCGCCACCGACCGCTTCGCCGCACTCGGTGCCGGCGTGGTCGACACCGACCGCATCGCCCACGAACTCACCGCCCCGGCCGGCGGCGCGATCGACCCGATCCGCACTGCCTTTGGCGACGCCATGATCGCGCCCGACGGCAGCCTCGACCGCGCCGCGATGCGCGCGCTCGCCTTCCGCGAGCCCGATGCGCGCCGCCGCCTCGAGGCCATCCTGCACCCGATGATCCGCGCCGAGAGTGCCCGCCGCTGCCTGGCCGCTGGCACTCCCTACGTCATCCTCGCCGTCCCCCTTCTGGTGGAGGCGGGCGGATACCGCGAGCGCTGCGACCGCATCTGCGTGGTCGACTGCCCCGAGGCGCTGCAGATCGAGCGCGTGCGTGCGCGCAACGGACTCGCCGACGAACAGATCCGCGCCATCATGGCGGCGCAGGCCAGCCGCGCGCAGCGCCTGGCCGCCGCCGACGACGTGATCGACAACGCCGGTACGATCGCGACCCTGCACGCACAGGTCGATCGCCTGCACGCCGCCTACCTCGCCGCCGCGACGCACTGAAACCGTGCCTCTCCGTGGTGGCGAGAGGGCCTGTGCTATCATCGGCGCGAATCTGAACAGGTGCGATACAGGCGGACACGCTGCGGTGATTAGCTACGAATATCCTCTCAACGAGCGCATCCGCACCCTGCTGCGCCTGGAGGACCTGTTCCTCAAGATCGCCCATTTCACCGCGGGTGTCGCACCCCAGGATCACCACGTTGCGCTGCTGACCATCTTCGAGACGCTCGAAGTGGCTGGCCGCGCCGACCTCAAGGTCGACCTGGTGCAGGAACTCGAGCGCCAGCGCCAGATCCTGATGTCCTTCCGCAACAACCCCGACATCTCCGAGGAGGCGCTCGCCGGCGCACTCTACGAGATCGAGCAGGCCTCGACCGGGCTGCTCGCGATGGCGGGCAAGATCGGCCAGTACCTGCGCGAGAACGAGTGGCTGATGAGCATCCGCAGTCGCGCGGCGATCCCCGGCGGGGTGTGCCAGTTCGACCTGCCCTCCTACCACTACTGGCTCAACCGCGACCCGGCGGTGCGCCGCGGCGACCTCGGCATCTGGATCCAGCCGATGGCGCCGATCCGTGACGGCATCGAGATCGTGCTGCGCCTGCTGCGCGCCAGCGGCCACCCCGAGCCGCTGCACGCGCGCGCCGGCGCCTTCCAGCTCACCATGGCGGGACGCACCGCGCAGATGCTGCGCGTGCGCCTGGCGCAGTCCGAGACCGTGGTACCCGAGATCAGTGCCAACAAGTACGCGCTCAACGTGCGCTTCATGCTGCCCGAGACCATCGCCCGCCCGCGCGTGGCCGAGCGCGACGTCGCCTTCGAGCTGACCTTCTGCAGCCTGTGAGCATGAACACTCGGGTCCGTACCGTGCGCTGCCCCACCTGCGGCAAGGACGTGGAATGGAAGCCGGAGAGCCGCTGGCGGCCGTTCTGCTCGGCGCGCTGCAAGCAGATCGACCTCGGCGAGTGGGCCTCGGAAGGCTACCGCGTGCCGAGTTCGCCGCCCGACTCTCCGCTCGACGAGCTCGACTACCAGCCGCCCGGCGCGGGCGAGATCCCGCGGCGCTGAACGCCGCAGGGGGCGAGCGCCGCAGCAAGGCGCGCGTACATTCAGTCCCGGGGACTTCTCCAGATCCCGCGGATCGCCGCAATGCCGTGCGCGCCGGCGTCGCGTGCGCGCTCCATGTCGTCCGGCGCCAGCCCGCCGAGAGCGAACACCGGCAGCGGCAGTCCCGCCGCCGTGGCCGCGAAGCCGTCCCAGCCGATGCCCGCCTGGCCCGGATGGGTCAGGGTGGGCAGCACCGGCCCGAGCAGCGCATAGTCGAGTTCAAGCGCCGCGGCGCGCTCGAGCTCCGCGCGGTCGTGGCAGGAGGCCCCCACCCAGGGGAAATCCGGTCGTTCCTGCGCAGCCATCAGGCGACGCGCCGGCAGATGCACGCCGTCGGCGCCAATGCGGCGCGCGAGCGCCTCGTCCTCATTCACCACCAGCAGGCCGCCATGCGCCCGCACGCGCGCCAGCGCCGCGCGAGCGAAGGCCTCGCACACATCTTCGGGCAGGGCGGCCTCGCGCACCTGCACCATGCGCAGGCCGCGGGCGAGCGCACGCTCGAGCGCGTCGAGCTGGGCCTCGACGCCGATCTCCGCGGCCTGGGTGATGCCCATCGTGCGCGGCAGGCGCAGGGCCTTCAGGATCGGTCCGTTGGCAGGCAGCATCGGCGCGCGCGCAGGGCCCTCCGGACGCACCCAGGCGAGCGCGCTGTGCACCCGGTCGGCGAGTTCGCCCTCCCAGGCCGCGACCTCGTGGAAGTGCAGGCGGACATGGGCGTGCTCGTAGAGGTGCTCGCGGCACAGCCAGGGGCGCAGCCGGGTCACGCGGATGCCGAGCTCCTCGTCGAGCTCGCGGATCAGCGCCTGCGCAGGACTCTCGCCGGGCTCGACCTTGCCGCCGGGAAACTCCCAGTAGCCCGCGTACACCGTGTCCGGCGCGCGCTGGCCGATCAGGTAGCAACCGTCCTCGCGCAGCAGCACACCGGCGGCGACCTCCACCCGCTTGCGCGTCATCGTGCGTCGTCCTGCAGGCGGCCGGCGTGGTCGCGGGCGAACTGCCAGGCGACGCGGCCCGAGCGCGAGCCGCGCATCAGCGCCCACTGCAGCGCCTCCTGGCGGGCGGCGGCGATTTCGTCTGCGCTCGCGCCGAAGCTGCGCAGCCAGTGCGCGGCGATGTCGAGGTACTCGTCCTGGCTGAAGGGGTAGAAGGAGATCCACAGGCCGAAGCGCTCGGACAGCGAGATCTTCTCCTCCACCGCCTCGCCCGGGTGGAGCTCGCCGTC
>Ga0209573_1005969_pt1 | contig 10524 bp, 10 predicted proteins | sample TNRBio252014_DNA_FD_185870 | JGI IMG/M metagenome (GOLD analysis project Ga0209573, IMG submission 185870) | Wastewater treatment Type I Accumulibacter community from EBPR Bioreactor in Madison, WI, USA - TNR Reactor_6/25/2014_ DNA (SPAdes)... | ecosystem: Engineered > Bioreactor > EBPR >...
TGCAACTTCGTGGCATAGCTGTATTTTGTTTTCCTCTGAAAATCTATGGATATTTGATCAATTTGTTTTACCCACATGAATCGACATAGAACCAAATTATTTTACCCACACGAATCAACATAGAGCCTTTTATTTTATACACGTGTATTTCGTGGTTTGTTTCAAATTGATGGGCTATTCGCCTGCTCGTTCTGTTAGGCTGAGATGTTATTGATAATCAGCGTTATAGCTTCGTGATTCTTTTATGCATACATCAGTTTACCCTTTGGTTTAGGTATTTCTCTTCCTAATTCGATAGCTGTCTTAATCCACTCATGAATAACTAATTTTACATTTGCTATAGCTTCTTCATATGTTTCGCCATCAGCTTTACAACCAGCCAGTTCGGGTACTTCTACAATAAATGCATCATCTTGCGTACTCCAATAAATAATTAGTTCATATTTTATTTCGCTCATCTGTATCTATATTTAACCCATATTTAACAATCAATTCTCTTACTTGTTTCACCTGGTAAGGTTTGGCTTGACCGTCCTTTGGTTGAAGATTTATTATTTCTTCTACATCTTCTCTTGTAAATATATGGTGACTGCCATTTGTCCTATGTAAAAAACCAAATTTAGAGAGCAAATTTATAAGATCAGAAAATGCAATATTCTTGTCCGATAAACCGCTTAGGATCTTTTCCAATATTTTATCTGTCTTACTCAAAGTTCCAAACTTTATTAAAGCAAAGATAATCAAATTTTGAACTAGTTTTTTATGACCCTATATCTCTGGTCTCCAATTACAAAGATAAGGATTTTTGTAATAAGTGCAGACAGATTTTTCGTGTTTTGTCAGTCAGATATCTTTATAAACAATGCGATTTTTGTTTGGATTTTTTTGGCAGTATATTTTTTCTTGTGAGCCAAAACGTTTTGTCTTTGTGTTGTTATTAGCAATATCCAGACTATCAACAGAGCTGTTGTTCTATCCCGTTTTTAATTCCAGGTTTCTATTTGTTCCAGTTCTTTCTTTAGGTTTTCCTGCTCTTTTTCGATGTCAAAATCGTTTTGCAGGCCAAGCCAAAATTTGGTCGATGTCCCAAAAAATTTTGAAAGTCTCAAAGCTGTATCCGCTGTTATCTTTCTTCGTCCTTTCAGGATTTGGCTTGTTCTTGTTTGAGGAACACCAATAGCTTGAGATAGTTTGTATACAGTTATGCCCATTGGTTTCAGGAATTCTTCCTGCAAAATTTCGCCCGGATGTATGTTCTTCAATTTACTCATGATAATCAGTTATCTGACATTTCCTTCCCAAATCTTTTCTGTTTCTTTATCTTCAAAACTATTTATCAAACTTCATTTCTGCACTTCTTCCCGCGTATACTCACCTTTTGCAACCGTCAATGCCGTGTCAAAACCCAATTGAACGATGGCTTTGAACAAAGCCGGGTTTAAGGTTTCGGGCGTGTCGGTTGGCAGATGGAGGTGCGTATAGCTGTCGCGGGTCACAAAATAAAGGGTTGGAACGCCGGCCTCATAAAACGGGGTCGCATCAGCTCCGCCACCTTTCCAGGTGCCGCTGACCATTAAACCAGCGTTGTCTGCCTTTTTTGCGATCTCAAAAAGAGCCGGGTTGCTGTGGCCACTACCGATCTGTATGCTGTCGCCATGGGCAATGCAGTCAAAATTGAACATGGCTACCATATTCTGAGGTAAAACAGGTGGATTTTGAATAAAATAACTTGCACCCTTCAGTCCGGATTCTTCTGCATCAAACAGCACGAACATCACTGATCTGGGCAATTTTCCACTGAACTTTCCGAACAGCCGGGCCAGTTCAATGACCGCTGCAGATCCGGAAGCATTGTCATTGGCTCCGGGATAGTATACGTCACCCTGCTGTCCGACATGATCCATGTGAGCTCCGATCACCAGGTATTCGTTATTCAGAACCGGGTCATTTCCGGGTAAAACACCCACGACATTGAAAGTGGGCTGCTTTGGATAATAGATGGCATTGACATTCAGCCACGCAGTATGTCCAGTTGGGAAAGAAACCGGTTTTTGAAGTGAATCCAGCTGAGTTTTGAGTTGTTCTGCGAAACCAAGCAATTTCTGAGCGACCGGATAACTGATCTCCGCCATAGGAAAATCCGCTAAATGAGCTTCTTCACCATCCATTACGCTTCCGATGGGCATCCTTTCTTCTGCAGATTGTGGGGCAAAAATAATACCTGCTGCGCCTTTTGCCCTTGCGATTGCAGCTTTAAAACGGATCGAACCACTGCCGGGTGACTGATCACCGATCTTCCAGGAAGGGTTGCGCTTATATACCAGGACGATTTTTCCCTTAACATCCAGACCGTCATACTCATCAAATCCCAGTTCAGGGTTGGAAATGCCGTATCCGGCAAAAACAACTTCCGATTTCACCTCGCCTTTGCCACTAAAACCACGGAAACTATAGTCTGTTCCTTGATTTAAATCAACATACCGGCCGTTCCCGTCTTCAATTTTGAGGAAGCTGCCCGGAAGGATCTGATTGTACTCCAGGACAAAATGTTGGTAATATCCGGACGCAAATCCGGGTTGAAGACCCGACATTTTAAATTGATCAGCACCGAATTGAGCTGCTTTCATCAGTTCGGGACTACCATTCACGCGTCCTTTGAGTTCAGGGGAAGCAAAATATTTAACGGTTTCCATTAAATTATCAGTAGAAACTTCTGTTGGGATCATTTTGGGATGACAGGCGTTTAGTGAAATGATTAAAATGCCTGCAAATATGAACCATTGGATTTCATGAATGTGTTTTGCGTATCTGTGATTATGCATTGTTATTATTTTAGCTTTTTAGTCTTTTAGTCTGAAGCTTTTTAGCTTTTTTCAGTATTTGGATATTACAGTATTGCTCGAATTAAAGCACCTAGTACTTTTTCTGTTTCTATTATTTTTAACTCAAGTTCCTTTATTTCTGATTTGTCAATAAATTCCAGCCTACATGCCAATGAATATTGATAATGCAATTCTTTTAAAGAAGCATATGCAATCTCAAGAAATCGCAAAAATTCTGTCTGGCTTGCCCGCGCACAACCTTCAACTATATTTGAAGGTTCAGAAACCGCAGATCTTCTCATTTGTGAAGTTAATCCATACATTTCACTTTTTGGAAAACCTTTAGTTATTTTATAAATTAATAAGACAACTTCATCTGCAAGTTTAAATGCTTTAAGTTTACTGTGATCTCTCATTGCTAACAGACTAATAGACTAAAAATCTATTTAAACACAAAAACCATCGCTTCTGTTTTTCCCTGTTGTTTAATATATTTTGCCGGTATGCGTACTAAAGTTTTACCTTTTTCGGATTGAATTTTTAGTTTTCCTTTGTATCCTAACAAGCTGAGCTCCTTTTTTTCTCCGGAAAAACCTGCCGGTATTTCTATCACCGCAGGAATGGCTTCTCCTTCTTCGATCAGATAAAAAAGATATTTCGTTTTACCATCAGCAGATGCCGTGTAACAGTACCGCCCTTCCTGGTATGGAGCCAGCGGTTTTGATCCATAAATGGCTTCTCCGTTGACAGTAGTCCAACGCCCGATTTCCTCTAGTCTTTGGTAAACTTCAGGAACCAGGTCGCCTGTTTTGTCCGGGCCGATACCCAAAAGGAAATTTCCTCCTTTGGCAACGATTTTGATCAGGGTGTGGATCGCCCAATAAGAGGATTTATACTTTTCATTCGGTCCGGTAGAATACCAGTTGTCTCCCAATGTAATACAGCTTTCCCAGGGATAATCAGGTTTTTGTACAGGAATATGCTGTTCAGGTGTCCGGTAATTTTCATAATCGCCGTGCACTGTGCGATCCACCATTAGCAATCCGGGCTGATGTTTTCGTGCCATTCCGGCGATCCGGGGTATGTCCACATCCTGGGTCCATTGATTTTTACCGAGCCATGGTCGTGTTTCATCGGTTAAAGTACCTGCGGGTCTGACCCAACCACCATCCAGCCACAAGATGTCAATTTTTCCGTATCCGGTCATGAGTTCCTCGATCTGATTATAGGTAAAATTCTGGAAATTTTTCCATTTTTCCGGGTATTTTTCCGGGTTGTAGTTGACATTCCTGTCAAAAACAGGAAAATAAGGCCACCAATAATCCGGGTGATGCCAGTCGGGTTTGGAAAAATAGGCGCCAATGCCCAGACCTTCCTTTCTGAAAGCACTGAAAACTTCTCCTGCAATATTGGTTTTTGTATTTTGAGCAAAAAGACTTCCTTTATCCGTGATCTTATAATCCGAATATTTTGAATCAAACATACAGAAACCATCGTGGTGTTTTGTGGTAAAAACCAGGTATTGCATGCCGGCATTGTCGCAGGCTTTTGCCCATTTTTCCGGGTTAAAACCCGTTGGATTAAATGATTTCCGGATATTCTGGTATGCGTTCACATATTGATCATAGTCTTCTGCAAAAGGACCTCTTCTCACACACCAGGGTTCATCCTCGGGGCATAAACTCCAGCTTTCCACCACACCCCATTCGCTGTACGGACCCCAATGGATGATCACCCCGAACTTCCAGTCCTGCCATTCCAGGAGTTTAGATCTTACCAGGTCATCTTTTGGCCATTCATAGGGTGGTTCTTTGGGTTCCACTACAGGTTCAACAAACCTGACCCGTTTATTGAAAACCAGGCTATCCCCGTCAAATACCTTCAAATAGAACCGTCCGTAAGGAAACCTTGTCAGATCAAAATCCGTGTTTATTTCCTTTATTCCGGGGTAAAAACGCTCTTCAACCGTCTCACCGCCCGGATCAGAGATCAGTTTAACCCGGACATCCCCGGTGGAATTAGCAAAATAACGCAGTTTGGTTTTATCAGATGTTCGCGCCGGATACATGCTGATGGCATATTTTTCAGGTTCCACAGGATCCGGTTTAGCGCCCACATAGAAATGGTAGATCCAGCCGTTGCCACAATCAGATTCAAAGGATCTGATCAGTTGATTCTGCATGTCCAGAAGCCGCGCTTCACCCCGTCCGCCTTTGCTGTTGTACCAGAACTCGAGGCCATCACCGCCTGTGTCCGTGAATTGCAGGCTGTATGCGCCGTTTGCCAGAGTAAAGGTATCTCTGTATTCAGTTAGGGCTTTGAGATCCTGTGCTTTACGTTCTTTGACCGTTTGACCGTAGACGTCTAGTAATTGCCAACTGTTGTGTTCGGGTTCGCTATTGGTCAACAGAGAAAATATGAGTTTGTTTCCATGAACAGGAGCGGATGAAAATTCGCTTGTTATCCAGTTATCCTTCGGGTATTCATCAGATTTATTATTAACAGAAGCGATGAATACAGTGAACATATTGGTTCCCGGTGCTGCGTCTATTTCACCCGGCAGGCTGATGGTTGTTTCCTCAGAAAAGCCCAGTGATCCGCTCCAGATATAGTGTTTTTCAGGAAATCCTGTGGTTCCGTAACGTATGGACAGGTGTTGGATGGTCTCCTTACCCCGATTTTTTATCAATATCTGAGGTCTGGCAGCTGAAGGGTTTTTCCTGGAATGAATCGTTTTACCGGAGGGAACGATCACATCCAGGATGGCGACATCAGCTGTTTTGGCTGGTTTTTCATATTGCACCAGGTATGCGCTGATGACCTGGTGGCTGTTGTTGGATTCAATGGACTGATAGTCCTGCATGGTAAAATGTATGGTGTGATTTTGACCGGATTTGACCGGCAGGAGGAAGGATTCGGGCTGCAAGAGATGGCCCGGACACCAGTTGGCCCGGTCAAATATCCAGGTTCCTGCCTGTGGATAAACCGGGTTGTCCCCGCATTTCATCCACATTTGTTTTTTGTTGAACAATTGGCCATCCAGCCAGATCTCCCGGTATTTATCACAGAATTCGGCACAATTGTCCGGACTGTCCATGCCATGACCGGTCTGAATGACCCTAAGTACCGCATGATCGGTGTTTTTGGCGATTTGAAAACTGACAGGCTGCAGGCTGTCTCTGATCGGTTTATCTTTTTCTCCGTATGGGAAGGCTGCGTGGTAAATCTCGGTGATGTAAACAGGTTGGGCAACCGGTATTCCAGTGATGATCTCAAACTCAATGCTCACGATCCAACCCCTGTCGTTGTTGGGTTCGTATCCTGAATGATTGAAGACCACTTCAACACTGTCCCTCAACACCTGAGCGAAATCCGTCACATCTGTCTGCCAGGTGAATTGCCAGTCTGCGTTATAAAATCCGCCATAAGGGGTGATGATCCTGCCGAGTTCCCAGTTTTTGTTTTGTCCATTCACACCACCGGTACGTTTCAACAGGATATGGTCGGAATAATCCCAGTCTGCGCAGCGCATTCCGTCTGTATTCGGGCATGCAAAGTGTACATACATGGTTATTTGCCGGACGGGTGTGGTATTATCAGGGAAAACACCCCAACCCGGATAGGGATTGACCCCTTTGGACGGATCGGTCACTACCAGTTTTTGGTGGTGGGTAAAGACGGTGATGGTGTCCTGAGCGGGTAAAGCTAAACTTAACAAAACAAATAATATAATTGCAAAGTTCAGTATGAAAGTAATGGTCGGCTTTTGCATGTTTACCTGAATGATTGAGTTTTTAAAATCTGTGCTCAATAAATAAATCATGCCAAAATTACCAATAATTCATGAGCTGTTTACCCCATTCGGGATAAATAGATCATGATCAGGACCAAAAATAAAAACAAAGCGAAAAATCAAATGCATTTAGAGCATATCTGCCGATCAGACCGAATGGTTGTACTATTGGAATAACTGAATTTTCAAGGATTTTGAACGACCAGTTTATGTGTACTCGTTTGTTCTCCACTTCGACATTTCATAATATAAAAGCCATCTCCAAGCGTCTCAGTGGATATCTTACCTGATGGATCCGTAACTGTCATGACTGATCTGCCGGACGGATCAAATATCTCTATGAGATCTATCGGGGTATCATGAGTTATAGTAAAGTATCCGTCCGCAGGATTGGGAAATAGCTGAAGATCATTTATGCTTAAATCTTTTGTTTTCACAGGTTCCCGATTGAACCTGATCACCCAACCGGGAGGAGGAACATAAGTCAAGTGGCCGTATCCTGGTAAAACTTCATAGTTATCGTAGGATCCTTCTAACCCAATCCCATCATCAGGATTATCAGGATTTCTTAAACGCATGTGAGGGCCATGGATATAATATGGAGGTGGTGGAATGACATAATAAAATCCTTCTCCCGGAACATAACATGGTGAATTATCCAGGTTAATCTCTCCAAATCGTGTTTCCATAGAGCCGTCTTCAAAAAACCAGATCTGAAAATGGACATGACTGTCAAATTCGTCTACAGAAGGGTCTGTATCCAGTCTGTTTTTCAAAAATTCAATGACAAGCGCTTTGACGCCATTTATCGTTTTAAAACTATACCTGACATCAGATTCAAGTTCTACAGGCCAATTGTAAATAATATCCGGATTGTAGCCAAATCCAAATAATGAAATATCAAAATCCGTATCATCAAAATGTGCATAAGCATTATAATCCACATTAATATAGTCATAACTTCTTTCAAAAAACGGGAAGTCAAAACCCAGTTCAAATGTCAGGGACCACCAATCACGTCCTTCTCCTATATCAAAAAATAAGGATGTGAAGGTATCCAATGGTTCATAGGTATCCTGATAGCTGCTGATGGAATAGAGCGGGGATTGAGCATTTGAAAAATGGGTTATCAGGAGGAAGGATAAAATGTATAAGGTATTTTTCATCTTAAATGGGTTTTATACTTGGTTTAATATATGCTATTGATTTTGAACGACCAGTTTATGTGTACTCGTATGATCATCACCCGAACATTTCTTTATATAATCCGTTTGCAACAGTCATAGTCAATAAGACTGGACGGAACTAAACAAAAATTCCTTTTGCAATAATGATTCTATGTTTTTTATAAGCTATATCCATGATACCTGCCAATACTAAATGACTGATTAATCTCTTAATTCTACTTTCAAAAAAAGTGGTCATTCCCGGAACGACCTCGTTACGTTACTTTATTTCTTCAAATAGGTGATCAATTCACAATACGTCTCAAAGTCATCAGCTTTCAATGTTTCCAAAGAATAACTGTTGAGTGTTTTGACCAGATTCTTTTTAGCAAGTGAAGGCCAGGCGTACCGGGGTTTGATCTTTTGGAGCAGATTTTTATCCGGAATGTACAAATAAAACCTGTCAAGACAACGGCATGGATCATTCAATGTCTGAGCTGCGCAAAGCAGGAAGTAATCCTGTCTGTTTGCGATCAATACCCAATACAGATAGTCTTTTTTGTCCTTTAATAACACCTTTTGAGGCTCGCCTTCTGCTATTAAATAATTCAGGTTTTGTTTTTTCAACTCAGCCAAGGTGGAATCATAAACAGAATCAACGGTTTTTTCTTTTTTAGAAAATAATTCATGATCAATAAAATACCAATATAGCATATCATTAGAATCTGTAAGTACTATTTGAGATAGTAATATAGAATTGCTATTTATTAATAATATAAAAAAAATTAATAGTCGCATAATTGGATGAAAATTTAATGTGAACAAATATTCCCAATCGACTGGTCAGTTTCAATTCCGGTAAAACTGTTGTTATAAAATTAAAAGGCAATGTACAATAAATATTGCAGATTGTCAATGATTTATGTGAGAAAAATTACCCCTCTAATTTAGATTAATTCTAAATATATTGAATGGAAAATTATTGATGCCTTTGTTTTTTCCGGATAGTGATGTTATAATAATGCTTAAGAAAATTGGTAGACCTATCAGGTTTCACGCACCATACAAAAATGAAGGAGTAAATACAACAAAAGATGTCTGGAATTTATATTGGATAATAATGGGAATCACAATCCCAGCCCGCCGGCACCGCGATACAGTTTCACCGGCGCTTTGAGTTTGATGCGGACAACCGTCATATATTCATCCTGTAGCGCTTCCGGTACCTGGAAAAATATCAGTCCCGGCACCTGACTCCAGGAGATCTTGCCAACGATCTTCCACTTCAGGGGTTTTTCGGAGCCAACGACGGTCATACTTTCTATCTGATCAAACAATCCCCGGATCACAACCTCTTTTTCAGGATTTCCGGGGAGGAAAAGGAAGAGCTCGGTACTGTCTTTTGAAAGGGTACTCGGACCGTAAAAATGTCCGGGAGGTAAACCTGCAACTGAGCTGAATATGGCTTCGTGATGCTTTTTATTCCATTTCCCGAGCTCTTTCAGGACAAAAACCTGTTCTTCCGTAATGGTTCCGTCTTCTTTCGGGCCAAAATCCAGCAAAAGATTGCCTCCTCTGGAGATCACATCCGCAAAAATGCTGATGATCTCGTAAGGTGTTTTCCAGTTGTGATCTTCCGGTCTGTAACCCCAGTTGTCATTGATGGTCATGCAGAGCTCCCACCATGGATATGCCGGCCTGGTGAGCGGAATGTTCTGTTCAGGTGTCTCATAATCACCAAATCCCTGCAGTCTGCCATTGATGATGGCATCGGGATGGTGCCGGAGTATCCGTTGGCGGATGGCAGCAGCGTCCCACTCTTCTGCGCTGTGCTCCCAATCCCCGTCAAACCACCAGAGATCCGGGTTAAAACCAGTCAGGATCTCATCGATCTGACCGTTCATGAAAGTTTTAAAGCGATCCCAGCGCTGTGGCTGATCCTGGATGGAATATTTTGAACTGTCGCGCAAAAATCCCGGATAATCAGGATGTGTCCAGTCGATCAGAGAGAAATAGGCGCCTGTTTTGATGCCGAGTTTCCTCAATTCTTCGTAAAACGGTGTGATCATGTCTTTTTTGGCCGGAGTTGCTTTGACACTGCTCAGGTCATTCATGGATGTGTTGTACATAGCGACACCGTCGTGGTGTTTGGTGGTGATGACGGCATACCCTGCGCCGGTTTCTTTGATCAATTCTGCCCATGCTGCCGGATCATAATTCCGGAGTGTAAAACCCTTCAATTGTGCCATATAATCCGTGTGGCTGATGTATTTGTTGTGGAAATGCCAGGATTCGGTCACGCCTTGTACCGAGTAAATACCTGCATGGATAAAAATTCCGAGTTTGGCATCGGCGAACCATTGCATTTTTGTGGAGATATCGGCGGGTTTGATCTGTTGTTGGGACCGGATCAGGCCGGGAAGAAGGATGAAAGCAGACAGCAGCAGTATTTGTTTTAAATAACCCATAAATCTGAATGTTTGAAAAATAAAAACCAATGCATGTAAAAAACCTAAATTAAACTCTGGTACAGATGGATCATACGCGTATTTCGCATGTTAAAATACCAATGACAAATATAGTATTTTCTTGGGGAAGATACATTGAAATGTATGTTGTGGTCATAATAGTATATCTTTATAATTAATGCGAATCAAGGGTTAAAGTTAATACAGCAGATAAGCAGGATTTTCTCACTTTTTTGCCTCGATCCTAAAGGATGAAAGCGAGAAAATCCTTTATC
>Ga0209573_1005970_pt1 | contig 10522 bp, 5 predicted proteins | sample TNRBio252014_DNA_FD_185870 | JGI IMG/M metagenome (GOLD analysis project Ga0209573, IMG submission 185870) | Wastewater treatment Type I Accumulibacter community from EBPR Bioreactor in Madison, WI, USA - TNR Reactor_6/25/2014_ DNA (SPAdes)... | ecosystem: Engineered > Bioreactor > EBPR >...
GCCGAATTGGATCTCATTCTTAAAAATGGGGAACAAGGTGCTCCTAAAGAAAGCATTTTAAAAGGTGCCGTTGATGTAAGCCCTGATGGTGATAAATCATTTAAAGTGATTTCTGCTACACTTTCAGATGGAACTTTGGCACCCGCAGTTGTTACCTCTTCAAAAGCACCTGTCTTACCGGGTTCAAAAATTGCCGTAGCCGTAAAATTGGATGCCAATGGGGCTCAATTATTAGCTGCGACTTTTGAGAAAGCGCGTTCAATAACCGATTTGTCTATTGAATTGAATTTCAAATATACAGTTAGAATGCCCGCTGCCAAAGGTAGAGCTATCATCAACTGGAGTAAAATGTACACCCAATACAAACAAGATTCTGCTTCTTACAAAGAAACAACTGCCACTAAAAGTAGAGGTGGATTGTTTGGAGGGATTTGTGATGCACTTTTTGGGAAACAAACGGAAGTAACCAGCCGAACTTATGATGAAATGCACAAGTTTATCGAAACGATGATTGAAAAAGAATACATCAAATTGGATTGGGATGAAAATATGTCGGATGAAAGAATCACTAAAATGCGGGAATCTTTCTTTGAGTATTTTTTGGAAAAAATGGCTGCAACAACCGATGAAGCCATGCTTACTCAACCTTCTGAAAAAGAACAAGAGGCTATGCCCAATATCAAATATGGTAAAAAATACACCTACAACAGAACCTATTTTGAATCCAATTTCCAAAAAAAGACCCAGATATTTCGATTTGACGCCCGATTGGCTGTGGATAAATATTTCTCTGTAACAGGAAATTTAGCCAGCTGGTATGATGGTGTTAAAAATAATAAAAAATGTGTGGGCGAAGTGTATTTGAACGATCCTTTTTATGAACATAAGGACATCAATTTTGTATTGGATTTGGATGCTGAAAAAATCTTCAATGATGAAGTCAATTATGTAACCGTAAATGTTAGAAAAAAACGAAGTTCGGGTGCCGATTTTACCAATTCATTGACTATAGATAGAGCTTACTTGAAGGAAAATGGCATTTCGGGAGTAATCTCTTATGCTCGTGGCGATGATAAAAACTCGGATGTTTATGAATACAAAACCCAATGGAGTTTGAGAGGAGGCAATTTATATCCAGAAGATCCTGCCTATATGAAAGGAGATTGGGAAGGCGTAACTTTATATCCTCCTATCGTTCCTCGTAAAATTGAATTTGAAGCCGATTTAGGTCAATTGGCTGAAATTGGAATCACACGTGCTACACTTCAATTACGCTATTATAAATATGGAAAAGAAGTGGAAACCAATATCCCAATGACTGTTTCCAAAGGGGAAGCACTTATCGATCAAACCATTTATATGGATAAAGAAACACAAGGTTATGCCTATAGATTAATCCTCAATCATAAGGATGCTAAAATTGGTAAAATGGCTATGGATTGGGATGTAAAAATCAATGATGATTATGTGTATGCTTCTATACCCGATGAATTATTGGAAAAGGATGAAACTTTCATCGATAAAGCCATTGATGCTGCCAAAGTGATTCTCGAACCCAATGCTAATGGAGAAGTTGATAAAGCGAATGTCGTTCTTGATAAATTTAAGGATTTGATTAAAATAGTGAATTAACCTATAAAAAAATATAAAATGAAGACTTTATTTAAACTTAGTTTTTGGTTGCTGATTCTAATTTTTTCAACCAACATGCAAGCCCAACAAATTTTATTGGATAAACCGGTAAGAGCGGGAGAATTGATACTGTTTCCCGAACTAAACAATGAAAGTAATTATTACTATTTACCCGATAAACCTAGATTGGCACATCACACCGATGATACACCTCAATTTTCTTTTTTGCGTTATGTCAAAAATGAACAAACCGCTGCTACTGCAAATACGGCTATTTCCGAAAGTGAAACAGGTGGTGGAATTGTACATGCTTTGGTGGAATTGAAAGTTACTAACGAACAAATTAAAGAAGCTCAAAAAGCTTTGCGAAGAATCGATGGTGATGGGAAAATAGTCGGACCTGTGATATTCAAATCGGGAAGTATTGCACTTATTTCATCCATTGCTCAAAAAAATGGGGATTTTACCAAACAAGTAGTTGGATTGGGAAATGCCCCGATTCTGGAAGATGAAAAATCGGCTGTTTCTGTTCAATTGAACAAGCTGGGATCAAAAATTTTATGGGAATCTTTTAAAACACCTACACCCGATTTCAGTATGCATTTTGAGATGGAAGTCGAAGGATATCTTTCTCCCAAAAGAGTTTTAATTGAAGCCGATTTTGACCAAATGTACAAACATTCCACTTTTGAAGCTGCCATGGCTTCTCCGGTATTGGCTGGTGAAATCAATATAGCGATGGATGAATTATTTGATAGTGGTGCCATTAAATTGACCCAAATTGGAGATGATGAACAACTGGATAAATTGAAAGAAACTGCCTACAATCAATTGATTAACCTCATATTTGATAAAGTGGGTGGTACCGGTGTACCACAATTAAATCAATTGAATCCAACCGGTCAAAGAAGTATGTTGGATAGAGCTACCACCATGCTGCAAACAGCTAGAACTGAAACCCGTCAAGATAACGAAAGAATTGACCGTTTACAAGCCGAGAGAAGAGCCGAAGAATCTAGAGCTCGTCAAGCTTCCAATACTAGAGCTTCTCAAGTGAGAGAAGCCAACGGACAACCTGCGATAACAGAACCGGCTGGAACACAAAGAAGAGCCGAATCGGGTTCAGAATCAACTGCAAATAACAATGGAAATCAAGGTAACAATTCTACAAATAATACCATTCCCGAAAGACAAGCCATGCCTAGTTTATCTGTTGCTGTTTCCTATCAAATGAAAACAGTTCACCGTTCAGGAAAATATAGAATTGATTTGAATAAATATACCCAAACCACTCGAACCTTGCCATTTGACTACAATTTGGGTAATGTTTATGCCGAATGCAGTGCTTGTTTCAGAGAAGCCAATATGGATGATCCATTGATGAAACAAAGAGAAATTAATGCTTCCCTAGGTGGTGTCGTAAGTGATGATTTCAAATACGTCAATTTTGTCAATGTCTTGATGCGAAAAAAACACCAAGATGGTACCGAAACAGTTGATGAAATCAAAATTGACAAAACCGCTTTCAATCAAACCGGAAATTTCTTCAAAATGTTGTATGGTTGGAAAGGAGATAATGACAGAGATAAATGGTTGAATTATGATTATAAAACCATGTGGAGTGTATTTGGGGACTATAAATTTGAATCGGATTGGATTCCAACCAAATTCGGTAGTATCTCTTTGGAACCTCCTGTAGTTAAAAAACCGGTATTTATTGAGGTAGATGAAGACTTTATAAATGAAAATGAAATTAAAGCCATTGAAATCAAACTCTTTTCCAAAATCAATCAAAAAGAAGATGTCAAAACAGTTAATTTGAAAACCAATAAAGGTGAATTATCTGCAACAATGGAAATTATTTTACCTAGGAACGTAGAGGATTATCAATATCAAATTACCTATTTTCTAAAAGGTAAAGATCCCAGAACTTCGGCAAGAACCAATTCTAACTATGGAAGATTAGATATTGACAAATTTGTAAACTAACCTTATCAAACACACAAAATGAAAACATTATTTAAAAACATATGGCTTATTGGGTTATTGGGGATAAGTACCTTGACAATGGCTCAAGAAGAGAGAAGATCCGAAACGTCATCGGGAGCAACCACTCAAGTTGAAACTATTTTACCTTTTTCAAATACTCCTTCAACTATTTATGTGGAAAGTGTAAACGGTCAATTGATTTATCAAGGTGATATTTTAATTCAACAAGCTACTTCATCAAGTGGTAGAGGAGGAGCAGCAACAGCCGATACGGACAAACTATGGCCCAATTCCGTCGTCCCTTACGTGATTGCTTCGGGTCATCCTAAAAATGCCGATATTATAGCTGGAATAACCGAATTGAATAATCGAACCAATATTTGTGTCATTCCCAGAACGACTGAAACAGATTATATTGAGTACGTTTATGCAGCTGGAAAATGTGGTTCTTCATATATTGGTAAAGTTGGGGGAAGACAAATTGTGGAAATTGGAAATCAATGTGCCAATACTAGAGGTAGTGTCATGCACGAAACCATGCATGCCATGGGTTTCTATCACGAACAAAGTAGAGATGATAGAGACACTTATGTAACTGTTAATACGGCCAATATTACTGCTGGGAATTCTCATAATTTTGATAAATACAACCAAAGTATTTGGCATTACTTTTTTCCGGAAGGACAAAATATCGGTGCCTACAACTATAACTCAATCATGCATTATGGTAGAACGGCTTTTGGTAGAACAGATAGTGCCGGAAATACTCTTGAAACCATTACACCTAGGAGTAGTTCAACTCAAATCGGACAAAGAGATTCTTTAACGGTAGGAGACATCAATAGTATTAATAGACTATATTCGACAAATTGTACCAGAGGTGCTAGCAGTACTACGGTATCTGATGCTGAAACAACTACCAGAGGTGGTACAAGAGATGCTTCTCGTCCGGCTATTGACATTCAATACGATGTGGAATTGGTTCCGCAACAAACCGGAATGTCTTGCTGGGCTGCTTCTGCAGCTATGATTGTAGGTTGGAGAGATATGGTTTGTATTGATCCTTCCGAAATTGCAAGAGGAGTAGGATATTGGAGTCAATATTACAATAATGGTTTACCTGCCGATGATACCCGAATGTTTGGATATTGGGGCTTAACCCTAGAAAGTCCTCAAAGTTATACGGTGGAAGGATTTGCAAGATTGGTCAGTTACGGACCACTTTGGGTTGCAACAGATTTAAACGGTGGCGGACATGCAGTAGTTGTAGCAGGTCTGAGAGGTGATGGTACTCCTGATCGTACCATGGTTAAAATTTACGATCCTTGGGAAAGAGGGATGACAGCTTTCAGAACCGGCAACAGAGGTGCCATTTATGAAATGACTTATACCGAATTTGTCAATAGACAGGAAACATTAGCGAGAAGGGAAATGAATATTCCGAATGCATTTTACGTGGCTTACTAACTAAATGTAGGGTGAGGATCTCCCAAATCATGGTTGACATCAATTCCGAATTAATTTTTGTACTAAGTCCCCACTATAGTAGATCATGGTTTGGGTTCCTCATTTTAAGAGTTTAATTTCTGTTTGTCAATATTTTAACTTTATAACGTTATATCTATCAAAATGAAAAATTCAATATTCAATTTATTTCTCTTACTTCTTTTTTTGGGCTTAGGCAATGCAATAGCACAAGTAAACCCAAATTTGAAGACCAGAGATTTAAAAATTACAAAAGTTCAAGAAACCACTCCGATAACTGTAAAACAAGATACGGTTCCTAAATATACACAATTGAAAAAAATAAATTCGGTTGATCTCAAGAGGTTTCAAAAAATAACACCAGTAGTTACAACCGAAACTACTGAAACGACTACGACTACCACCGACACGGATAGAACGGGCCTCAATATCAGTTCATATGAAGATATTGAAGTACTTTTAAACCAACCTCAATATGATGGATTATTTGAAAAGCTGAATATTTTTAGAAATATCTATGCCGATAAAAATAAAAATTCAAATTACTATTATTATTTGCCTTCAACCTACACCTTGAAATGGACGAAGGAAAATGGAAAATATGATTTTAATATTTTTTATCTTTCTTCCGAATCCGGTTCGAAAAGTTCCGTTTTAATCAAAGCCGAATTGGTTTCCAATATCAAAAGTGAAGATCTGCAATTACTGGAAAAAATTCTCACTTTGAATAAGAGAAAATCTATCAAATTGATGCCTTTGGATGTAGTAAGTGTTTCCATAGATTTTGGGGCTACTTTGACCAATTTCAACGTAAAACCTGAAAGTGTTAGCATTATGGCAACTTCCGATTTCTTGAAACCCATTATTGTAAATTGGAAAATGGAAAGTAATGTGGACGATTTTGTGAGTGCCATGATGAATAATATTGGGATCAATGCCAGTATTGATTTCATTCCGGCAGGAGTAGAGGACAGAATTATTTCTGTTCCGGTAAATTTGCAAGTGAATGATCCGATTACCTTTGGAAAATTGGAAATCAAACAAATGAGCGAACTTAGATCGGGTTGGAACAATTATTTGGATTATCCCGTAGTCTTGAGTAAATTGGTTTTGGTTAGAAACAATCCGAATGGCTCTACAATCGAAAGTTATCCTTTGAGTAATGAAGAAATCCAGCCTAAATCCAATTTTATTTTAACTGATGCTTCCATCTTGAATAGAGTGGAAACCGGTAATCAAATTGGCTCGGCTTGGTTTGAATATGCCATCACAGAATGTGCTACTTGTAATGAAACCGTCAGAAAGAAAATTGTAGGTGGAACTTCGGGAAGCCAAGTAACCAATTTGGAAATTCAGATATTGAATATCATGGAAAAATCGGGTGCTTATATGTTTAAACTCAATTTAAAATCCTTACAAGCCGATCCCAATGGAGCAACCGAAGTTCAATTACCTTCGATAACTATAAAAACCGATGACCAAAGTTTTAATGGCGGTAAATTTTATATTCCTGAAGGAGAAACTCTTTTATATCAGTATCAATTTATCAAAATTATGCCCGATGGTGCTACAACAACAGGCCCTTGGAAAAAAAGCGATCAAAGTTTTTTGGTCATTGGGGAAAAACAATTGGAAACGGCATTTGAACCCGATGCAGCCGATTGGAAGAGTGGATTGGATACCTTGATCGATAAAGGTATTGATGCGATTGAAGACCTTCTTAAAAAAGATAAAGATCCCGAAAATAAAGAAGAAAATAAGACTGACGGGGGAAATAAGTGATTATTTGATTAATGTTCGGCCGGTAGTTTTCTATTTACCGGCCGTTTTTAAATGATTTAATATGAAATGCATAACATTATTATTTGGATTCTTTTTCTCTTCTCTTTTAATGGCTCAAATTGATTCCAATTCAAAATTCTACATAGATAGTGTGTTGATTTATAAGGATTATAAAAAAATGAATACCTTCTATTATGCACCAAACAAACTGGAATTGGTCTATGATTCAAATTCCAAACCCGATTTCCAATTTTTGAAGATGAGATATGTCGGAACGCAGTGTTATGGTGATAATCAATCTGCACACGAAACCAATATCGTACAATTACAAGTCAAAATGAATGCGATTTCGAGTGAACAATCAACGCAATTGAAAAAAAAATTAAAGACGTATCATGCCAATCCCATACTGCTTCCATTTCCCATTTCCCATATTGAATCAACTTTAATGGTTGCATCTGAAACAGTTCAAAATCAAAAAATTACCATTGCTTCAAATGAATCCGAAGAAGTTGCCTCTAAGAATCTTACCCAAAATAAATCGTATTGGACCAACAGATTTTTTACTTTCAGAATGCAAAATGAACAAGCTATTCTTTTTGAAAATATGTTGAAATCTAGTGATATGTCCATGAGCTTTTCTTATGCATTTTATGCCGATACGACCAATCCCATTCAGGAAATGAGTTTCAACGGTACACCCGAATTAGTAAAAGAGATTGAAAAAAACAGGGATTCTATTCCCATTGAATGTGTCAATAGATTGATTTTCTCAGATGCTTTTGCTATTCCCATTAATACCGTACAATTCCCCGATTTGATTAAAAATCTGGATATTAATGAGAGTTTTCCGCCTACACATGCAACAGTTACGGTTAAAAATTATGATTTTACTGAAAATTTAAGACCTGAATTGTATTTAAAAAAAATAGAAGTGGCTGCCATAAGTGTTGATAATGAAAAAGAGGTAATCGTTGAAACTAAATTTTCTAAATCAACTCCCGAAATCAATTCGCATAGCATCTATTTTCCCTATGCGGTTTATGTCAATCAACCTATGAAATATAGAATTACAGAAATAACAAACGAAGGTGATAAAAAGACGTTTCCTTGGATAGAATTCTCAAATTGCAATCAAATTTTGGACATCACTTCAACTTCCCAAGAACGTAAAATCGAAGCTTGGCAGTTTGAAGTAGAATGTGATTCAAGCTGGTTTGAATTTGAAAATGCAAAAATGGTATTGCTTATTTCTTACCAACTCAACAATCAAAAAATGACAAAATATGTTGATGTGGTTTCAAATGACCTTTTTAAAATAGCATTTTATCATGATATGGATTCACAAATACATTATGAAATAGTCTATTCGAGTAATCAACAATCAGATTTTCATAGTGAAAAATATGAATTGAAAGATGCTTACCTTTATATTCCCAAGTTGTTTTAAGCAAATAAATTCCGAAATTATTTAAACTTATTTTTAACCCATTTAAACCCATTCACCACTAGAAGCGCGAAAATACCGGCAATAATTCCCACTAAAAATTCAGCTAGAAAAGAAGGTAAAAAATGCAACCATTCGTGTATTTGATGCACATTGTGTACATAAATTCCGCCGGCAACAAATAACATAGCAAGTGTTCCAACTACGGCTAAAATTTTAATGACATACGGTAGCGATTGAACCATCAACGATCCTACTTTTTCTAGGAATTTTTTCTTGTATTTTTCACCTTTTCGCATCAAGGCAAATCCCATATCATCCAAACGCACAATCAAAGCTACGATTCCATAAACGCCAACCGTGGTAATAATGGCAATTAGAATTAAAACCATAATCCTTACGGTCAAACTTTTTTCTGCAACGGTACTCAAAGAAATAATGATGATTTCCAAGGAAAGTATAAAATCAGTCAAAATAGCCGATTTGATTTTTTTCTTTTCGGTAGCTTCAATATCAACATCATAGATCTCTGCGGTTTCAATGGCTTCTTCAGCTACATTGTGATGTGGGAAAAAGTATTCGTAGATTTTTTCGGCACCTTCAAAAGCCAAATACAAACCTCCTATCATTAAAATTGGGGTTACTGCCCAAGGTGCAAACGTACTCAAACCTACAATTAAAGGTAAAATGATGAGTTTATTGAGAAACGAACCTTTGGTGATGGCCCATATTACAGGCAATTCTCGTGAGGAAACAAATCCGGTGCCTTTTTCGGCATTGACAGCCAAATCATCTCCTAAAATACCAACGGTTTTCTTTGTTGCCAACTTTCCCATAGTTGCAACATCATCCATCAAAGTAGCTATATCATCAAAAAGTGCGAAAAATCCTGAGGCCATAAGTGAGTTTAAGGTTAAATACCTGCCTTGCCCGCTTAAAGCGAGATAAACCGGCGAGGCTGGTTAAAGTTAAAGGTTTCTTTCTTAAAATTGATAGGTTTAGGTTAGTTGTTTTTTTTGTAAAATGTTACAAAATTACAATCCGGTGTAATTGAATGGGGTTATGTTTTTGAGCTCGGTTTTCACCTTTTCCGACACATTCAATTGTTCTATAAAAACATGAATAGTTTCTCTATTAATTTGGTCATGGGTTCGGGTTAAAGCTTTCAATGCCTCATAAGGTTGCGGATAATTTTCTCTTCTCAAAATGGTTTGAATGGCTTCTGCCACCACAATCCAATTGTTTTCCAAATCTTGGTGCAACTTGGATTCATTTACAATGAGTTTGTCTAATCCTTTTATCAAAGATGTAAAAGCGATCAAAGTATATCCAAACGGAACTCCAATATTTCTCAAAACAGTACTATCAGTCAAATCGCGTTGCAATCTCGAAATAGGTAGTTTGGCAGACAAATGTTCCAATAAGGCATTGGCTAATCCCAAATTTCCTTCGGCATTCTCAAAATCAATGGGATTTACTTTGTGAGGCATAGCACTTGAACCCACTTCTCCTTCTTTGATTTTTTGTTTGAAATAACCCATCGAAATATATTGCCAAATATCTCGGGAAAAGTCAATCAAAATGGTGTTGATGCGCTTCATTGCGTCAAATGTCCCTGCCAAATGATCGTAATGTTCGATTTGAGTAGTAGGGAATGAATGATGTAATCCCAACACCTTTTCAACAAATTCCTGAGCAAACTGTTTCCAATCTACTTCGGGAAACGCTACGACATGTGCATTAAAATTTCCGGTTGCTCCTCCAAATTTAGCAGCATAAGGAATGCCTTGTAGAGAAGTGATTTGTTGGGTCAATCTTTCAACAAAAACCCCTATTTCTTTTCCCAATCGGGTAGGAGAAGCAGGTTGCCCGTGGGTATGAGCCAACATGGGGATATCTTTCCACTCTTCGGTACATTGTACCAATTTGGATAATAATTGTGCCAACTGTGGATAATACACGCCATCAAAAGCTTCGTTGAGCGACAAGGGAATTGCCGTATTGTTGATGTCTTGAGAAGTCAACCCGAAGTGAATGAATTCTTTGTAAGGCGTCAATCCGATTTCGTCAAATTTGTATTTGAGGTAATATTCAACCGCTTTGATATCGTGGTTGGTGACTTTTTCAATTTCTTTGATTTTCAGAGCATCCGTTTCATTAAAATCCAAATAAATCTGCTTCAAAGTT
>Ga0209573_1005971_pt1 | contig 10522 bp, 9 predicted proteins | sample TNRBio252014_DNA_FD_185870 | JGI IMG/M metagenome (GOLD analysis project Ga0209573, IMG submission 185870) | Wastewater treatment Type I Accumulibacter community from EBPR Bioreactor in Madison, WI, USA - TNR Reactor_6/25/2014_ DNA (SPAdes)... | ecosystem: Engineered > Bioreactor > EBPR >...
CCCGGTCCCATCCTCGCCGCACGGCTGGTCGAGGGACTGGGCTACCTGGCGCTGGTCATCGCCATTCCGGCGATCCTGGCCACGGTGTCGCCGCCGTCCTGGAGGGGGCCGGCGCTCGCCCTGTGGGGCGGCTTCGTCCCGGTCGGCTTCGCCGCCGCCGACTTCCTCGCCGCCACCCTTCTCGTCGCCGCGTCGCCGAAGGCCTATCTCCTGGCCAATGTCGCTTGTTTCGTCGTCTTCGCCGCCGCCTCCGCGCTTCTGCTTCGTCGCGTCGGCGACGTGACGCCGGACCGGGTTCCGGCCGGTGCCGGCGGGGACAGGCCGGCCGTCGCCGGATCCCTGTCGACCGCGGTCGTCGCCGCGGCGCTCGCCTTCGGCGCCTATGTGGTCTTGTCGGTCGGCTTCTTCGCCTTCATGCCCGCCTACGTCGCCGAGCGTCGAGATCTCCTGGTCTCCGCCGGCGTCATCGCGCTCTCGGTGCCGGCAGGAAACCTGCTGGCGAGCCTGTTCATGCGCCGCGGCAACGTGCGGGTGGCGGCCTGGCTGGCGGCGGCCGGCTTCGTTGCCGCCGCCGTCGCGGCCGTGCCCGCCTTCGCGTCGTCCGCCGCGGCGACGGCGACCGTCGCCGCGCTCGCTTTCGCCGTCGCCGGCGGCGTGACGGCGTCGGCGCTGTTCGCCGCAGTGCCCTATGTCGTGCCGAAGGGAGGTTCCGTCGCGGTGGCGATCGGGCTGGTGGCGCAGGCCGGAGGACTTGGGACCGTGTTCGGCCCCCCGCTCGCCGGCCACGTCATCGAGCGGTACGGATGGGCCGGCTACGCCTGGTTCCTGGCGGCCGTGGCGGTCGCCGGCCTCTTCGTGCTGGCGCCTCTCGTGATGCGGCGCCCGCGGGCCGCCTGAGGAACCGTCCTGCGTCAGCGAGCGCTCAGGCGAACTTCCGCGCGACCTTCGTCTCGGGATCACAATAGATCCCGTAGAGCGTCTCCAGCACCCGCTCCACCTCCTGGGAGGCGACCCGGTAATAGATCTGCTGGGCTTCGCGCCGGGTGTCGACGATCCGCAGGGCCCGCAGCTTCGCCAGCTGCTGCGACAGCGCCGACTGGTTCATGTCGACAAGCGCGGCCAGATCGTTCACCGTCGTCTCGCCGTCGATGAGATGGCAGAGGATCATCAGCCGCTTCTCGTTGGCCATCGCGCCGAGCAGATCCGACGCTTCGCGGGCGACGCGGTCGAGTTCGGTGATTTTTGCGTTGCGCATATGATCACTTTATAATATCAAAAGATATTAATATCATGGGTTGCCGCCCGCGGATTGTCAAGGTCGTCCGTTCGCCGCCGGCGGCTCTCGGAAACGGAATCCGGGTCGTCCCGGACCTGATGCGGATCAATGAACCCCGGCTGAAGCCGGCGCAGTAATGTCGTCGAAAGCCCGGCACGGAAGCCTGCGGTGCCGCTTTCTCATCTGGGAGGATCATCATGGCTCACGTTGTCGTACTGGGTGCCGGGCTGGGCGGCACCATCATGGCTTATGAATTGCGCGACGAACTCGGCAAGGCGCACAAGGTTTCCGTCGTCACCAACGGAACGCACTATTCCTTCGTCCCGTCCAATCCCTGGGTGGCGGTCGGCTGGCGCGAGCGCGAGGCCGTCGAAGCCGACCTGCGTCCCGTGATGAGCAAGCGCGACATCGCCCTCTATCCGCAGGGCGCCAAGCGGGTCCATCCCAAGGAGCGCCGGATCGAGCTTGGCGACGGCACCTCGATCGACTACGACTACCTTGTCATCGCCACCGGTCCCGAACTCGCCTTCGACGAGATCGAGGGATTCGGGCCCAAGGGGAACACCCAGTCGATCTGCCATGTCGATCACGCGATCCAGGCCAAGTCGGCCTTCGACGCGCTGGTCAAGAATCCGGGGCCGGTGATCATCGGCGCCGTGCAGGGCGCGTCCTGCTTCGGACCCGCCTATGAATTCGCCTTCATCCTCGACAAGGCCCTTCGCGACGCCCGGGTGCGCGACCGCGTGCCGATGACTTTCGTCACCTCCGAGCCCTATATCGGGCATCTCGGCCTCGACGGCGTCGGCGACACCAAGGGCCTCCTCGAGAGCGAGATGCGCAACCACCACATCAAGTGGATCTGCAACGCCAAGGTCGACAGGGCCGAGCCGGGCAAGCTGTTCGTTTCGGAGATCGCCGAGGACGGCTCCGTGAAACAGGCCCACGAATTGCCGAATGTCTACACGATGATGCTGCCGGCGTTCCGCGGCGTCGGCGCCGTCTACGGCATCGAGGGCCTGACCAACCCGCGCGGCTTCATCACGGTCGACAAGCACCAGCGCAACCCGACCTTCAAGGAAGTCTTCGCGGTCGGCGTCTGCGTCGCCATCCCGCCGATGGGCAAGACCCCTGTTCCCGTCGGCGTGCCGAAGACCGGCTTCATGATCGAATCGATGGTGACGGCGACCGCGCGCAACATCGGCCGCCTCGTCGAGGGCAAGGAACCCGACGCCCAGGGTACCTGGAACGCGGTCTGCCTCGCCGATTTCGGCGACGGGGGCATCGCCTTCGTCGCTCAGCCGCAGATCCCGCCGCGCAACGTCAACTGGTCGTCTTCCGGGCGCTGGGTACACACGGCGAAGGTCGGCTTCGAGAAGTACTTCCTGCACAAGATCCGCTCCGGCAAGTCGGAGCCGTTCTACGAGAAACTGGCCCTGCAGGTGCTCGGCATCGACAAGCTGAAGGAAGTCAGGATCGACTGACCGGTCGCGGGCGGGCGCGGAGACGCGCCCGCATCCCTCCGGGCGATTTTCGGAATTTGCGTCTTGAACGGGAGATGCAAACTGCGTATATGATCATATATTCAGATAATAACCGGAGTCGCCTATGTCACTCGATCGTTCCGTCCTCGCCTTCGCCGGCTTCATGGTGCTGCTTTCGGTGGCCCTCACCGTGTGGGTGTCGCCCTACTTCATGTGGTTCACCGTCTTCATCGGGCTGAACCTTCTGCAGTCTTCCTTCACCGGCTTCTGTCCCGCCGCTTCGATCTTCCGCAAGCTCGGCGTCAAGCCGGGCTGCGCGTTCTAGGATATCCCGCCATGCGTATTGCCCTGGCCCTCGCGAGCCTGCTCGTGACCGGGACGGCCTTTGCCGGCACCCTCACGCTGCAGCCGACCGAAATCACCGAATGGAAGGCCGTCTACGGACGCGTCGAGGCGCGTGACACCGTGCCCGCGCGCGCCCGCATCGGTGGCGTCGTCGTCGAACTCGTGGTCAGCGAGGGCGATGCGGTCAAGGCGGGGCAGAAGATCGCTGTCGTCCGCGACGACAAGATCGCCTTCCAGATCGCCGCGCTCGACGCCCAGTTGAGGGCGCTCCAGGCGCAGTACGAGACGGCGCTTGCCGAACTCGAACGCGGCCAGGCTCTGGTCGACAAGGGCGTCATCACCGTCCAGCGTCTCGATCAGTTGCGCACCCAGGTCGACGTTGCGCGCAACCAGATCGCGGCGACCGAGGCACAGCGCGAGGTCGTCGTCCAGCAGGGCGCCGAGGGCGTGGTCTTCGCGCCGTCCGAGGGACGCATCCTCACCGTGCCGGTCACGCGCGGGGCGGTGATCATGGCCGGCGAACCGATCGCCACGATCGGCGGTGGCGGTTTCTTCCTCAGGCTCGCGATCCCCGAACGCCATGCGGCGCTGCTCGAACAGGACGCCTCGATCCGCATTACCGCGAACGGCGCCGAATCGAACGGCCGGCTGGCCAAGATCTACCCCCAGATCCAGAACGGCCGCGTGGTTGCCGACGTCGAGGTCGATGCGCTCGACACGGCCTTCGTCGATGCCCGCGTACTCGTCGAGGTTCCGGTCGGCGAACGCACCGCGCTGATCGTCCCTCGCGCAGCCGTGAAGACGCGCTCGGGCATCGATTTCGTCGCCGTCGAAGGGCATGGCGACCACGCCGAGCGCGCGGTCGTCCTCGGCGAAGCGGTCGCCCGTCCCGATGGCGACTATGTTGAAATCCTGACCGGCCTCGTGCCGGGAGACGTCGTGGTCGTGCCATGAACATCAAGCCAACCGGCCTCGGCATCGCCGGCGGCCTCACGCGCGCCTTCATCGGCTCGCCGCTGACGCCGCTTTTCCTGCTCGCCGCCTTCGCATTCGGCATCGTCGCTTTGATGACGCTGCCGCGCGAGGAGGAACCGCAGATCTCCGTGCCGATGGTCGACATCCATGTCCGCGTCGCCGGGCTCAAGGCCGACGACGCGGTGAAGCTCGTCACCGAGCCTCTGGAGACGATCGTCAAGGGAATCGACGGCGTCGAGCACGTCTACTCGCAGAGCCGCGACGACTACGTCATGGTCACCGCGCGCTTCATCGTCGGCACCTCGTCCGACGCTGCGGTACTGCGCGTGCACGACAAGGTTCGCGCCAACATGGACCGCGTGCCGGTCGGGATTCCCGAACCGCTGATCGTCGGACGCGGCATCGACGACGTCGCCATCGTGGCACTGACGCTCTCGCCGAAGCCGGAAGTCGCCGACCGGATCACCGCCAACGACCTGACGCGGGTAGCGCGCGAACTGCGCACCGAGATCGCCAAGATCGACAATGTCGGCCTGACCTATCTCGTCGGCGAGACCGGCGAGACGATCCGCATTGCGCCCGATCCGGCCAAGCTCGCCCTCTACGGCGTCACGCTGCAGCAGCTGGCCGGCAAGGTCGCCGGCGCCAACAGCGCGTTCCCGGCGGGCCTGGTCCGCGACGGCGGCGAGCAGATCGAGATCGTCGCCGGCGAGACGCTCGATTCTCCGGCCGAGGTGGCCAACCTGCTGCTCACCTCGCGCGACGGCCGTCCGGTCTATGTCCGCGACGTCGCCGATGTCGCCTTCGCCACCGATACCAGCGACGCGCTGGTCTCGACGGTGACGAAGGGCGAGAACGGCGTCGTGCGCGTGCCTTCCGTTACCCTCGCCGTCGCCAAGCGCGCCGGCGCCAACGCGGTCACCGTCGCAGAGGCGATCCTCGAGCGCGTCGAGCTCCTCGAGGGCTCGCTGATCCCCCACGACTTCGCCGTCGAGGTGACCCGCGACTACGGCGAGACCGCCAACGAGAAGGCCAACGAGCTTCTCTACCATCTCGGCCTGGCGACCGTGTCGATCATCATCCTCGTCTGGCTGTCGATCGGCCGGCGCGAGGCGCTGGTCGTCGCGGTGGTCATCCCCGTGACCATCCTGCTCACGCTCTTCGCCTCGCGGGTGATGGGCTACACGCTGAATCGGGTGTCTCTGTTTGCGCTGATCTTCTCGATCGGCATCCTCGTCGACGACGCCATCGTCGTCATCGAGAACACCGCCCGGCACTGGGGCATGCGCGACGGCCGCGACCGCAAGCAGGCCGCGATCGAGGCGGTCGCCGAGGTCGGCAACCCGACCATCGTGGCGACCTTGACCGTGGTGGCCGCGCTCCTGCCGATGCTGTTCGTTTCGGGCATGATGGGCCCCTACATGAGCCCGATCCCCGCCAACGCCTCGGCGGCGATGATCTTCTCCTTCTTCGTCGCCGTCATGGTGACGCCGTGGTTGATGCTGAAGTTCGCCGGCAAGGCGCCGGTGCACGGCCACGGCGATCACGACGCGGTCGGCGGCCTGGGTCGTGCCTACGCGGCGGTTGCCCGGCCGATCCTGTCGTCGAAGGCGGCGAGCTGGGCGTTCCTCCTGGCGGTCGGCGTACTTACCCTCGGCTCGCTGGCCTTGTTCTATACCAAGGATGTCACGGTCAAGCTGCTGCCCTTCGACAACAAGTCGGAGCTGCAGGTCGTCATCGACCTGCCGGAAGGATCGTCCGTCGAGGCCACCGACGCCGTCGCCCAGGCGGTAGCGGCGATCGTGCTCGAGATGCCGGAAGTCCGCTCGGTGCAGACGCACGCGGGTTCCGCCGCGCCGTTCAACTTCAACGGCCTCGTGCGCCATTCCTACCTGCGCGCCGAGCCGCAGATGGGCGACGTCGCGCTCAATCTCCTGCCCAAGGCCGAGCGCGACCGCTCGAGCCACGAGCTGGCGCTCGACATCCGCCAGAAGATCGCGGCGATCCCGGTGCCGCCCGGGACGAGCCTCAAGGTCGTCGAGCCGCCTCCGGGACCGCCGGTCATGGCGACGCTGCTCGCCGAAATCTATGGCCCCGACGCCGAGACCCGGCGCCAGGTCGCCGCGAAGGTCGAGGAGGCGTTCCGCTCGGTCCCCTACATCGTCGACGTCGACAATTCCTATGGCCAGCCCGCCCGCCGCATGCGGCTGACGGTCTCGACAGACGACGCCGAGTTCTTCCACGTGGAGGAAGGCGACGTGTTTGACACGATCGCCATCCTCAACGGCGGCAGGACGGTCGGCTACTCGCATCGTGGCGGCGGCCGACAGCCGGTGCCGATCCGCGTCGAGCGGCCGCGCGGCGACCGTACGCTGGACGAGCGCTTCCTGGCGACACCGATCCCGGCGAACGTCCTGCCCGGCGACCGTGGCGTCGTCGAGCTTGGCGACGTCGTGCGCATCGTCGAGGAACGTGCCTCCTTCCCGGTGTTCCGCCACAACGGACGCGCCGCCGAGATGGTCACGGCCGAACTCGCCGGCGACTTCGAGGCACCGCTCTACGGCATGCTCGCCGTCCAGCAGGCTATCGACGCGCAGGACTGGACCGGGCTGCCAAAGCCCGTGGTCTCGCTCCACGGCCAGCCCGAGGACGAGAGCGCGCCGGTGCTCCTTTGGGACGGCGAGTGGGAGGTGACCTGGGTGACGTTCCGCGACATGGGTGCGGCATTCGGCGTCGCCCTGCTCGGCATCTACATCCTCGTCGTCGCCCAGTTCGGTTCGTTCAAGGTACCGCTGGTCATCCTGACGCCGATCCCGCTGACCTTCATCGGCATCCTCGGCGGCCACTGGCTGTTCGACGCGCCTTTCTCGGCGACGTCGATGATCGGCTTCATCGCGCTGGCCGGCATCATCGTGCGCAATTCGATCCTGCTGGTCGACTTCATCCGCCATGCGTCCGCGCCCGACCGGCCGCTGACCGAGGTGCTGGTGATCGCCGGCGCGATCCGCTTCAAGCCGATCCTGCTCACCGCGCTCGCGGCGATGATCGGCGCGGCGGTGATCCTGACCGACCCGATCTTCCAGGGTCTGGCGATCTCCCTGCTGTTCGGCCTGGCGTCCTCGACGCTGCTGACCGTGCTGGTGATCCCGGCGATCTACCGCGTGCTGCGCACCTGACGTCGGGAAGCTCCGGACACATGAAAAGGCCGGCCGCGGAAACCTCCGCGGCCGGCCTTTTCGTTGCGTCGGATCGGCCTCAGGCCTTGCGCACCGGGCAAGTGGACAGGCCGAGGATCGAATAGAGCGGGCAGGTGCCGGCCAGCGCGGTGAGGATCGGCACGATGCCGATCAGTGTGAAGTACCGCCACGAGGCGTCGGGGTAGATGAAGAACAGGCTGAGGATGATCGCGCCGAGCACGATACGGATCGCGCGATCGGCCGCGCCGACATTGGTCTTGAACATATTACGCCTCCTTGGCTGACGCTTGGGTTTCCCGAGGGACGACCCCCGTATCGCATGGACCTCGCGGTACGTCTGTGACTAGGTCACCCGGCGTCGCGCGCCATGCCGGCGAGCCGCGCCCTGTCGGCAATCGCCACGCGGCCGCGCTCCAGCCGCACCAGGCCCGCCTTCTCCAGCGCCTCCAGCCGCCGCGAGACGACTTCGCGGACCGATCCGATCGCGGTGGCCAGTTCCTGGTGGGTGGCCGCGGCGACGTCGCTGCCGTCCGCCCGCCGCAGGATCTCGCCCGCGAGCCTTGCCTCTACTCGGACGAAGGCGACCTTTTCCAGCAGCCCCATCACTTCCTTCAGCCTGTTGCCGAAGGCGCCGAAGACGAAGCCGCGGAAGGCCTCCGAGCCCGCCAGCAACTCGGCGAAGCTGTGCTTCGGCACCATCACGAAGCTGGCGTCGGTCCGCGCAACCGCCTCTCCCGAATAGGGTTGGCGGCCGAGCAGGCAGAGCGTCGTCTGGATGCAGGTCTGGCCGCTGCCGACCTCGTAGAGCAGCATCTCGCGCCCCGAGCGGCCGACCAGGTAGACGTCGATGATCCCCTCGGTCACGAGGAGGAAGCCGCCCGGCTCGTCGCCCGGGCGGAACAGCACCGTGCCGCGCGGCACGCTGCTGCGCGCGAGCGATGCGATGGAGCGCCGGGTCCCGGCGTCGAGCAGGTCGAGCACCGTCATCGCCGCGCCTCCCTTCTCAGGGCTGCAACGAGTCGATGTAGGCGAGGATGTCGGCCACCTGCTCCGGCGAGGCGATGAATTCGGGCATGTCCGGGTGGCCGGTGGTGATGCCTTCGACGAACGCCTCCTCAAGCGCATCCAGCGGATAGCGCTCGGAGAGCGTCCTGAAGGGCGGCGCCTCGGGATGGCTGCTCGAATCGCCGCTGCCGACCGCGTGGCAGCGGGCGCAGTTCGCCTCCACGAGCGCCTTTCCGTGGGCGATCGATTCCGCGTCGTCCTGCGCCGCCGCGGGTGCGGCGAGGCCGAGCGTCATGAGGACCGCTGCCAAACGTTTCATTCGCCTGTTCCCATCGTCATGTTTTCCGAAGACTACCGGTCGTAGGCTCTGCCTCTCGTTGATCGGCGTCAACCGGCGCCGGCCGGCGTTCATCGGCGCCAGGTGGCGGCGAGATCCCGGTTCAGTTCCGCCGTACCGGCATCCTCCCAGCCGGAGGGCGTGGCGCGGACATAGAGGACCGGCGTTGCGCGTATCCGGCCGCCGGTGCCCGCCGCGATCGCGTCGTCGGGCAGGAACATGCGCCGCCCGTAGATCTCGCGGCTGGGAAGACCGATGTCCGGCATGGCGTGGTCGATCAGTTCGGCGCAATAGAGCTCGTCGGTATTGCCATTGTCGAAAACGAAGTCATAGGGCGTGCCCACATGCGAGATCAGCAGCGCCGCGATCCGCTTCTGCTGGCCGACGCGGGGCCTGAAGACGGCGACTCGGTCGGTGTCGAGCGCGACCGCCGCCGTCGTCAGGTGCACGCCGCGATGATCGGATTCGATCATGACCTTGCCCGCCCTTATCGCCGCATGGTGCCGGCGGACGGCGGGATCGTTCCAGACGCCCATCGCCTTCAGCTGGCTTTCGCTGCCGACATACACGACCGTATGGCTGAAGAGCCCGGGGATCAGGTTCCCGGTCAGCCGTCCCTTGGAACTGACGACGAGGATGTCCAGCGGACGCAGTCGGCTTTCGATGGACTGGAGCGCGTCCGTCTTCGTTGCCAGCAGGCCGCGCCTTAGCACGACCTGGCCGAACGCGCTGCCGAGGACCGGCGCGACCGGTTCGTAGGCATTGATCATCCAGCGGGGATAGCGTTCGGCGCCCTCGCAGCAGGCGCCGCCGGCACCGGCATGCACGCACCCGGAGAGCATCAGGGCGGTCAGGATGATGACCGCGATCGCGCGAAATCCGCCGCGTGCCGGGAGCGACTGGCCGTCACCGCCGATCGACCTCGATTCTCGCCGCGGTACGCACCGGTCCTGCCCCGCGACCATTCCTCTCCCCGCGAGAAACGATGCTATCGCGCCATGAACACCGGCATCGGCGGTTCGTCGACCATCGACTTGGTGACGCCGCCGAAAATGCGCTCGCGCATGCGCGAATGTCCGTAGCCTCCCATCACGATCATCTCCGCGCCGCAGTCGATCGCGTGCTGCCGCAACACGCCGACCACAGAGCGGCCGCCGCTGGCGAGGCGGTCGACGGAGACTCTGGCGCCGTGGCGGACGAGCCAGGCGGCGACGTCGGCGCCGGGCTCGTCACCCTGCGCCAGATCGCCGGCCTCGGGATCGACCAGCGTGATCCTGACATCGTCGGCTGCGGCGATCAGCTCGACGGCCTCGTGGGCGGCGCGCGCCGCCTCGATGCGCGAGTCCCACGCCAGCATGATCCGCTTCGGCTTCAGCGTCGCCCTCTTTCCGGCGGGCGCGAGCAGCAGCGGGCGACCGGAATCGAACAGCGCGCCATTGAGTACATAGTTCTTGAGGTCGCCGTCGGCGAGGAGGTCCGGCCCGAGCAGGGTGAGGTCGGCGTAGCGCGCCCGCCGTCCGGCGACGGCGTCCGACCACGCCATTTCCACATACTCGTGCTCGACGTCGGCGGCGATGCCTTCCTTGGCCACCAGCGCCTCGATGGCGTCGACGCGCGCCGCGAGGCGCTTCATGTCGGCGTCGCGTTCCTCCATCCACGTATCGGACACGACAGCGGCATAGGCGCCGACCGGCGGCGGCGATGCCAGTCCGAGCACGAGGACCGACAGATGCGCCCCGGCCTCGCGGCAGACGCCGATGGCCGTCTCGATGTCGCGGTTTCCCTGTCCGGCGCCGACGACGGCGAGAATGGTCTTGAACGGCATGGCGGGATCTCCCTTTGTTTCCGCAGCGATCACGTAGGTTTTTTTCTTGTAGCTATCGTGCCGGCCGCTGCAAATCGTTGC
>Ga0209573_1005972_pt1 | contig 10520 bp, 10 predicted proteins | sample TNRBio252014_DNA_FD_185870 | JGI IMG/M metagenome (GOLD analysis project Ga0209573, IMG submission 185870) | Wastewater treatment Type I Accumulibacter community from EBPR Bioreactor in Madison, WI, USA - TNR Reactor_6/25/2014_ DNA (SPAdes)... | ecosystem: Engineered > Bioreactor > EBPR >...
AGTGCCATATTTTAGCGCCATCTCCGATCTCGCAACCGGGGTCGATGACGGCGGTGGGGTGGGCGTAGTGGGGCATGGGGGAGGTTATAATTGTATGTGTTTTATATCTTCTTGCGCCTTGACAAAGTCATTCATTCTGCCAATATCTAACCAATAACCCAAAATAGGGTAGGTAGTTACTTTTAGGCGCTTATCAATGAGTAATTGGATGAAATCAGTAGCATCAAAATACTGTCCTTTAGGGATTAGTGAGAGTAGTTCTTTTTTGAAAAGATATATACCCGCATTAGCATAGTAAGTGTACCTTGGCTTCTCTTTAAACGACTTTACGTTGTTACCGCTCGTGAGTTCGAATACAGCATAAGGGATGTCAGAATGATAAGGTATAGAGGCAATAGATAAGTCGGCATTATTATTTATGAATTCATTATAAAAATCATTGAAATCTATGTTAGTTAGCAGATCTGAGTTCATCAATAAGATATAGTCTTTATTGTAATTTATCTTAAGGGTTGTAGAGCCCATAGTACCTAGTGGGGTTGTTTCTTGGATATAATCAATATTTATACCTTTGGTTTTCCCATCACCAAAATAGTTGCTTATTATATGTCCCAAATAATTAATGCTTATACTGATGTTTTCTATGCCGAATTTTATCAATCGATCGATGTTATGCTCTATAATTGGCTTTTCACCGACATTGAGCATTGGCTTTGGCAGGCTGGCTGTCAGGGGTAACAATCGCTGGCCTCTACCGCCTGCCATAATGATAGCATGCAGAGGTAAAAAGCCCAGATATGATTGGATATCAATAATGTTGATCAATGTCTTGTTTGTTCCTAATACTGGAAGGAATCTTATTTTTGACTGCTTACATATTGCTACTTTTGATGAGATATCGTCTTCTTGAGATGTTTGAGTGGCGTAAATAAAATTAGGGTTTGCTACTTTAATTGCCAGCGTATTGATATCGGCATCTTTTAGCAGACCACGTCTTATATCTCCATCTGTAAGTGTGCCAAGGAGTAGATTGTTATCATCAATTACGAATAAAACTGTACCCGTAACGCCTATCTGATCAAGCATAAATAAAGCTTGACGTATGGTGGAAGTTGATGATATTGTATATTTCATATTGATTTTTTATATAGAAGTCCATCCTCCATCAATAATCAGGTTATGGCCTGTGATATAACCTGCTTCGTCTGATAAAAGGAATGAAGCAGCTGGAGCAATATCGCCAGGAGTGCCCATCCTCTTGAGAGGAACTTTCGCTTCATAAGCTTTGACAAATATAGGGTCTTGATGGTCAAAAATGCCACCCGGGGATAAAGAGTTTATCCTAATCCCCCATTTCCCATAAAGAGAGGCAAGGTATCTAGTGAAGTTAATTAAGCCGCCCTTGATAGCAGAGTAAGCAGCAGGGGGAATAATGGTGGTTCCCTCGTATATGCCAAAGTCATTTCCTACTACACCATATATTGAAGCAATATTTATTATACTGCCATTTTGCTGTGTTTTCATTTTTTTTAATACTTGCTGTGTAATTAAAAAGTAGCTGTTTAGTTGCCAATCAATATTCTTACGCCATGATTCTGGTTTAATATCTTCAAATGGCGTTCCCCAATCTGTGGTTCTTGGATATGCATTATTAATTAATCCATCGATTCGACCAAAATATGAGGCTATTTCGTTAATAACTTTTATTATAGAATCATCGTCAGTGATATCACAATAGATGTTTCCAGAATCAAAGTCAGTTTTAATGTCTATATCTAAGTTAAGAGCTTTACCTCCTTTAGAAGTAATATCATTAATCATTGCTTTTCCAAGTAAGCCACTACCTCCGGTTACGACAATGATCTTTTCATGAAGAGGATATTTGTTCATTTATGCAGAATTAAAAGTTGTTGGAAACTAATGGTGGAGTTAAACAGGCTCTCAAGACAGGCATAGAGTCTTTTAGATTATTCATTGGAGGTGTATTTGTTTTTAAGCATTCAATAAAATAATGCATTTGATCGATGTATGTTGTTATGGGGTTGAAGCTTGGATGTTGCATAAGAATTGTTCCTTGATTGTTTTTTATATTGCAGTCAATTAGGTCTGCTACCCAGGTATCATTAGCGCTTACGATCTCTATTTGTCTTTTGCTATCTCTCCTGTAGTAATTCAATGTTATGGATATATATTTATCTTCATAGCATAAAAGATAATGGGCATAATCTGCGGATTCTATATGCAGATCAGACAATTTAGCTAATTGTGCATGAACGTAATGGGGCTGTCCCCATAGCCAAATGGTATAATCAAGTTCATGAATCAAGTCTAAATGGACCCCTCCTCCTAAATGCTTTTTGGCACTATAGGACTTTGAATAGTCCTGATTCTTTCTCCAATCAGGCAGGTATGATCCACAGTATATATTAACTTCGAGGGCTCTGATATGTATTGAATTTGCCTTTAGCCATTGTATAACGGGATGAAATCTAAGATTAAAAGCGACATAAGTAATGATATTGTATTTTTCAATTTTAGGTAGAATCTGAGAATAATCTTCAATGCTGGAAAAAGGAGGCTTCTCAATAAAAAGAGGGATTTTAAGAGAGATGACACTTTCTATTGTCTCGGCATGTAAGGCTGTAGGAGTGCTGATGATACAAAAATCAGGTAAGCAGTCTAATTCTTTTAGAGAGTATATATTTTCTACATGATCAAAAGATTGACTGTTTGAATTAGACCTGAGGGCAATAATTTTTGACTGAGGTAAAAGCTTTTTAATTGCAGTTATATGCTTTTGAGCTATGGAGCCCAAGCCAATGATGAGAACCTTCATATGTCAAAACTTAATAAGTTGTTGTTGATTAATAATTCTAATATACTAAAATCAATAGGTTCGTCTAAGTCGAAGCAGATATGTGGAATTACATAAACAATACTTTTTGATGTAATTGCCGTGTTAATATTTGAAGAGAAAAAGGAACGTCTATAAATATAAAAAGATGCATTCATGTCAAAAACGGCAGGCGCTGCCTGACGTGTGTGAAAGTTTCCTTGCTTTACAAGGGCTACAAAGCCATCTGAAGATTCTTCTACCATATTAAAGTATGGGTTTCGGCTTGCAGGGCTAACAGAAAATAAGTTATAGGCATCAGGGGTGGCTAAAAGTTTATCAAACGCCTGTCTTAAATCATCAATTGTCCGCAATGGAGAGGTGATATCCAAATCAATTATGTAGTCATATGAAGTGTTATTCTGTTTTTCTTCAAAGTATAATAAATCTTTTATGGTTTCAATTTTACCAGATGAATCAGTTGCTAAAGATGAGGGGCGTTGGTAAGCTGTTGTTAACCCTGCTTTCTCTGCAACATCCTTAATCTCGGAGGAGTCAGTACTTAGTGCAATATTTGTATTACTGTAAAGTTGTGCAAATTTTTTAGCACATTCAATGCTATAATTAATTAAGGGCTTGCCACTTAGGCTACGAATGTTTTTACCTGGAATGCCCTTTGATCCTCCTCGTGCGCAAATAGTGATGAGTATATTCATTGAAAATTATTTTTCTTCATTATATTGATGATTTGATTGGCGGTTCCTGGGGCGTAATAGATATTGGTTCCATTGTAGGCGCCAAGTTTAATAGCTTGAACTACAGACTGAATAATGTCATCTTTAGCAAAAGGACAATTAATCACATTACTGCTTTGATCTCTGCCTTTTTGTCTGTCACCAACATTGACTACATATTTTTTTAATGAGGCGGCTTCTATGATTCCACTAGAAGAATTACCTAAAACAATTGTGGCATGCTTCATAGCTGAAAAATAATTAATTTTTCCAAAAGTTTCAGATAAGTGAACTTTATTAGGCATGGTAGATTTTAGGCGGGTTAGAGATTCTCTATAAAGACTTCCTAATGTATCCGCATTAGGCATAGAAATGACCAGGAAGTAATTTTTTGCAAGTGCACTTAGAGCATGATAAACTTCATGTGCAAATAGCTCGTTTTGTTCAGGTGCTACTGTTTCAGGGTGAAATGTAATAAGAATATATTCTTCTTCAAGAGGTAAATTATAGACGCTTCTAAATTCTATATTTGATAGTAATGGGATATGTTCAAACTCATCAAGGCTTAATGCTCCAACAGTATATACATTGTTAGTATTATTTGTACCTATTATGTCATTTACTCGCTTTGCGTGATGAGGTGTTGCGACGAAATGTATTTTAGAAGCAAGCGTTATTTGATGTCTGTAGATATTGTCGATTGCACCTAGCGTAGTTTCTCCTCCATGTAGATGAGCAAACTTCACGCCATAAGGAATTCCAGCTTGAATAGCAGCATTCATTTCGAATCTATCGCCTAAACATAAAACGTAGTCAAAGAGGTTGTTCGACCAAAAATCTGCAAATTTACATGCGGTTAGGGCATAACTAGAAGCAATTCCTATTGGTTCATCATTTGATAATAGACAAGGTATTTTATAGATGTTTTTAATATGGGCTTTCTGTATTTCTTCCATGCTGGGGCTATTAGCATGAGCAGTATGAGCTCCAAAGGCAATAACACTAAGATGAAAAAACTCATCTTTAATTATTTTTTGAATCAATGGCATGTATATGCCAAAATCAGCTCTCGAACTTGTTAATAATCCTAGCTTCATACTAACTCTTCCCAGCTTAATTTGTGAAAAGCAGGTAGATTTCTTAAAATCTTTTTGCCGATCACTTCATTCCAATAAAGCGGGGAGATACCATCTCCCGGCCTCAAAGGTATTAAATCTTGTTCTTTTAGTATGTGTCCTGCTTCACAATTATTTGTTAGATGAATACTACGTCTAGCCACTGTTCTGTTTTTATACTCGCTATTACTAGGTTCTTTCCTTCCATTCCCGGATAGGGCTAGTTCTATATGTCTGATAGATTTTATCATTTGGGATAGTTCCTCAGGAGTAAGAGACGCTTTATGGTCAGGTCCGGGAAGGTTCCTGTCTAGGGTGAAATGTTTTTCTATAAGAGATGCGCCTAATGTAACTGCTGCAATGGGCACCTCAATTCCTAGTGTATGATCTGAATATCCTACGTTAATGTCGAAGAAGTCTTTTATTGCTACCATTGCTTTAAGGTTTACATCCTCAAATGGAGTGGGATACTCTGTATTGCAATGAAGTATAGTAATATTATTTTTATGGCATCCAAACTCCTCAAGTATGCTTAATGCATTCTGAACCTCGTCCATGTCAGCCATTCCAGTTGATAGCACAACTGGTTTTCCTTGTTTAGCAATAGTTCTTAGATACGGATAATTAGTTATCTCGCCACTAGGTATTTTAAAAAAATCAATATTTAAATTATTTAGATAGTATATAGCTTCTTCATCAAAAGCCGTTGATAAAAAGCGGATTCCTAGCTCTTCACATGCCTGATAGATTCGCTCGTGATCTTTTTTGCTCAGTTCTAATTTTTTGAGCATTGACATTTGAGTACGGTTATTGTCGAGGTCATCGGTAAGTTGGTATTTTGCCTTAGGGGCAAGAGGGCTTACGATTTTTTCAGATGTAAAAGTTTGAAATTTAACATAGTCAGCGCCTGCTTGAGCTGCTGCACGAACCAATTCAATAGCTATATCAATGGAACCATTGTGATTAACGCCTGCCTCTGCAATAATTATAGTTTTTTTCATTCAACTGGTTTTGCTGGAATCCCTTTGAGACGGATACCGGTATGATGAAATGATTGAGTTACAATTGCCCCTGAATAGACAATGCTATTAGGAGGTAAGCAGCATCCGCGATTAATCACGACATGGCTACTTAAAAAGCTTCCATCCTTTATTTCGCAATCAGCATTAACAGCGCAAAGCGTGGATATATGACATTGAGCGCCTATCTTTGAGTCATGTTCAATTAATGCGCCTGAGTTAATAATAGTATTTTCTCCAACGCTTACTCCAGCATTAATTATAGCTTTATGCGCAATAAGGACTCCTGGTCCAATTTTACTATGTTTGGAAACATATGCATCAGGAGCTTTAATAATAGGCAAAGTTCCACCATTATTTTTTATCATATTGAATAATTTTATTCTAGGCTCATTAGAATGAATTTGTCCAAGCGATATGTGAAAGTACATATCCTTGGCTATCCATTTGCTGATGGTACTGTCATCTCCGATAATAGGATATCCTAACACCGATTCGCCTACTTTTTCTGGGGTATCTATAATTCCTATTATACTAAATTCATTGCCATTTTCAATGATGTCAATCACGGATTTACAATGTCCTCCTCCTCCGACTAGTATTATATCTCTCTTTTTTTTCATATTCTTACACTACTAGGTATATTGACTAATCTGTTGGCTATATTTTGGCTGTTTTGTAAGCCATCATGGATAGAGCTACTAAACATAGGTAGGTTATGCATTAACGTCCAGATGGGCCGTGTCATAACACCTTGATCATTTGTAAACTGTAGAAATGCATCCCTATCTTCCTCATTAGCTGTCAGGATAGAACAAAGCCAGTAATTTGAATGAGAATGTACGGGCTCATGGATAAAACGAAATGGAGTGTTTTTAAAGAAATTAGAATACAAATTAGCCAATTCTCTTTTGTTAGCTATGAAAAAGTCCAGTTGTTCTAATTGTGCACATGCTAGAGCAGCGTTAATGTTAGGGAGTCGATAGTTATAGCCAACGTAGTCGTGGTTAAATGCCCAGCGGTGAGGTACTTTAGCTTGAGTTGTTAAGTGCTTACCTAATTTTGCTATGTTAGAGTCGTTAGTTACAATAGCGCCGCCACCTCCACTGGTCACTATTTTGTTGCCGTTAAAACTGAATACTCCCATTTTTCCAAAACTTCCAACAGGTTGATTTCTATATCTTGAGCCAATTGCCTCTGCCGCATCTTCTATCAGTGGGATATTCCACCGAAGGCATATTTCTGCAATTTTATCTATTTCACAGGGCATTCCAAATGTATGCATCGGAACACAAGCTGCAATTCTTTTGTTAGTTTTTTTATTATATGTTCCTTCGCTGGTCTTTAAAGCATTGCTTTCTAAGAATAGTTCTAGATTATTAGCGGACATTCCCATTGTATTATTATCTACATCTATAAACACAGGAGATGCTCCTTGATAGCTAATTGCATTCGCTGTGGCTACAAAAGTAAGTGCTTGCGAAATAACCTCATCCCCTGTTTTAACCCCTGCTAAAATTAAGCTCATATGTAGCGCAGCAGTTCCATTGACAATAGCTATAGCATATTGGGTGCCTGCTATTTCTGCCATCATTTTTTCAAATTGATTAACGTATTCACCAACTGAAGAAACATAAGTTGACTCTATGGCGTTTAGAACATATCTTTTTTCATTAGCATTGAAAATAGGTTCGTGTAGAGGAATAAAGGTTTTGTCTCTAAAAAGAGTTTTAATAAAGTCAACGGTTGGCTGAAAAAAGTTAGTACTCATATTTTTTGTTTATAAATCAAATGTTGTATATGTTGGATTTATATTGCGCCCTGTTTTGAGGTGATTCAAACCATTTTATTGTTGCCATAAGCCCTTCGTCCAAACTAAATGCAGGCGACCATTGTGTATGCTCTTTAAGTTTGGAGTTACTTCCAAGAAGTCTAAAAACCTCGCTATTTTTGGGGCGAATTCGTTGTGTATCTGTGATTATTTGAGCATTAGGATTAATCAAGTCTATAATTCGGAGAGCTATAGATTCTACACTGTGCTCAACTTGAGTTGCAATATTTACTTCTTCTCCAATCAGAGAGTCTGTTTTTGCAATAACCACAAAGCCTTCAACTGTATCTTTTACAAATAGTAGATCTCTTGTAGGACTTGTATCCCCAAGCTTTATAGTTTCTTCACCATCTAATAATTGTGTTATAACAGTTGGAATAATAGCACGCGCGGATTGTCTAGGTCCGTAAGTATTAAAAGGCCTTACTATAGTAATAGGCAATGAAAAACTTCGATAAAAGGATTCTGCCAAACTATCGGCGCCTATTTTGGAAGCCGAGTAGGGGGATTGAGGTTGTTTGGGATGCTTTTCATCAATGGGGGTATAAAGTGCTGTTCCATAAACTTCAGATGTAGAAGTTATGATTACTCTCTTGATATTAAGATCCCTAGCTGCCTGAAGGATGTTTAGAGTGCCTTTGATATTGGTATCTATATAGCTGTCTGGAGAGTGGTAACTATATGGAATAGCTATTAATGCAGCTAAATGAAATACTATATCAATATCTTTTAAAGCTTCTCGAACCCCATTAGGATCTCGAATATCTCCCATGAAGATATTTATCTTGGATTTAGCGGCCTCGGGTAGCGTATCGATCCATCCCCAAGAGTTAAAAGAATTATAATAGCAAAATGCTTTAACAACCGCACCTTCTTCAAGAAGCCTTTCTATAAGATGGCTACCAATAAAGCCATCTGCCCCAGTAACAATAACCCTCAAGTTTTGTAGTGACACTTTGATACAATTTAAAGGTTAACGAATTAGTTGAATATCCCCTTTTAGCTCCTTTAAGGAACTTCCGCAGGAATAGTAGAGATAATAGGTGTAAATATCAGGATTTAGTATTTGATTCTTAGCCCTACCATCCCATATAGGCGCATTGAATGGGAAAGCTCCACCATCAAAAACTAAACCACCCCAGCGATTAAATATTTTAAGACTTTCAATTCGTAGGTTAGGGGCTACATCAGGGTTGGTATGAACGATAAAATAGTCATTAATACCATCATCATTGGGAGAGAAGGCATTTGGTATATAAATTTTATCTTCTACGATGGTTCTTTTTATGATGCTATCGCAACCAAAAACATTAGTCATGGTATCTAAATAAATACCAGGTTGAGAGAATTCATTTGTTATAGATGGATCGCAGATGCTAATTGTTTGAGAAGAGTAGTGAATGGGAGAAAACTCAATAATCAACGTAGTAATTGTATCACAATTTCCATTAGTTCCAGCACTTATAAGATGATATGTACCTGGGAGGTTATAGCCTAAATAGACTTCTCCTGGGCATAGCATAATTGTTCGATTTATTTCTATGCTGTTTAATACACTTAGACTAAGGACCCTAATAGTATCGCATCCATTTGCAGAATGGAGTGTGTCCATATAGATGCCGGGCAAATCATACCCCATATAGTTATCTCCTTCGCATATGGTGTTTTCTATATCTACATTGACATAGGGTTGTGTGTTTAAATTTAATATATATGTGCTGTCGCAACCATTTGAAGCCATGTACTGTGTAATGTATGTCCCTGAAGAGGAATGACCCTGATAAGTTTCTCCCTGACAAATAGATATTGTTTCTACATACTCTGAATTAAGTAGCACGCTGAGATTAATAATTCTACTGCTGTCACATCCCTGTTGAGTGAGTAATTGATCCAAATAAATTCCTTCTTCTGAGTACCCTTCAAAGGATTCTCCTGCACAAATGCTTACATTTACCTCGCTTGGAATTCTATATTGCCCCTCATGATAAATGTCTTTAATTTCCTGTTCACTTAAAATTTTATTATAAATTCTAAGGTCATCCAGTGCGCCATTAAATGTGAAATTCCCGCAAAGAGTGCCCTGAATGCTCAGCGCAGATCCGACACACAAAGGCGAAGTAGATGGGAGAATGTCTCCAAGAATTCCGCTGGTGATTATCATCTCAGTTTCTTCTACAATGCCATTTACATATATTTGGACTCGATTGTGGCCGTTTTGAGAATCGTCGCTACCGTCATAATTTATAACAATATGATACCAACAATCTATATCAGTAATTAATGTACTTCCACTAACAGCGCGTACACGAAGGGGAATATCACTTAGATTGAAGTAATAAGTAAAATTTATCCGATTATTGTAAATACGCGCAAAAAACTGTCGCTGATCTTGAGAACAACTATTGTGGGCGTATTTTGAAAAAAATAGATGATTATTCATTGTAGATGCAGGCTTCATCCAAATAGAGAATGAAAATTTTTTATCAGGGCCTGAAAAAACATCATCAAGTATATCTCCCAGATTTACGTAGTTCCCGACAGTTGGGCTAAATGATAAAGCGCCATCCTGGGTATAAAATCTGTCAGGAACTCCAATTATCTGATTCGCTATTCCATCGAAGGTTCCTTCGCTGTCAGTTAGACTACCTTGTGTAAACAAATAATGTGCTACAAGTCCGGAAGTTTGACTATTGAGTTTTAAAAAACTTATAGTAAAGAGTAATACGAGTTTTACTTGATTTATTCGCATGTGATCTTGTTTATGATGGATGAATTAAAGCAATAAAATGCAAAAAATAGTGCTCTCCTTGTTTTGCATTCATTTTTTCTTCCACACCCGCCACCACCTCCGCTGCTTGTGATCTTCCTCATAGTACCCATACCCATAGCCATAGCCATACCCATAGCCGTAACCATACCCGTAACCATAGCCCCGCCCTGTGCGCACGCCATTGAGTACGATGGCCGGGCGGGGAAGTTTTTCTTCCC